>ERZ827037.2856-NODE-2856-length-13054-cov-2.284483_pt1 | contig 13054 bp, 11 predicted proteins | sample MGYA00519924_ERZ827037 | MGnify/ENA primary metagenome ERZ827037 (study PRJEB31778, sample SAMEA3449250) | human gut metagenome | biome: human gut; feature: human-associated habitat; material: faeces | place: United Kingdom | collected 2010/2012 ...
GATGACCGGTGAAGTATTTTCCCAGCCCTGTTTTCTCAAAAACAAGCTCAATATATCCAGCCTGGCAGTTGCTTACTACAAAAAGAGGGTAGCGTTTGTTAAGCTCCTTCAAAGTTTCTTCTAGTCCGTCGTAAACAGGTGCGCCCATCGCACGCAGCAGATCATGCTCAGCCTGGCAGCAGATATCGATAACCCGAAGCTGTTCCGCTTTGGTCTGTTCTGGAAGGATTGCCTTCGCAATATCCGGGAGAAGTCTGCCAAACAGCCCTTTCAGCTGATCAGCTGTCACACGGACATCAAGATTCTCTTTTTCTAAAGCCTTATTCCACGCCATAGCTACAACGTCGGTGGAGTTCCATATAGTTCCGTCAATATCAAAAATAATACTGTCCATTTGAGGTTTTTAGTCCTTTCTGGTGTGCTTAAAATTCTAAAATTACTTCTTTTCTCATTCTGTTTTGCAACCTGACGGTTTCTATTCTATATAGGAAAATCAAAAAAATCAATCTCCTAATATGGGATTTTTCAATTTTAACTGGCTTTTTGCAGATTTTATGTTATGATAGGAAAGGTGACTGCTGCTTTTGAACTATTGGTCAGTTTTATATTGCGGTGAAATAGTTACATTATTTCTTAAGACTGTCATTGAAGAAAGCCTTTTTCAGACACGTTTTGGGAGTCAGGCAGCAGCACGAGGTGAACTATGAAATACGAAAATATTACAGAAGGCCGTTGGATCGTCCGAACCGATTTATCGCACATGTAGAGATTGCGGGACAGACAGAGACGGTTCATGTAAAGAACACAGGCAGATGCAGGGAGCTTTTGATTCCTGGTGTTCAGGTTTTTCTGGAAAAGAGCAGTAATCCGGCAAGGAAAACAGCATACGATCTGGTCTGTGTAAATAAAGGCGGACGCCTGATCAATATGGATTCCCAGATTCCCAATAAAGCCGCCCTGGAATGGGTAAGGGCAGGACATCTTTTTCCGGAGGAAGTGCAGGTAACTCCTGAGAAAACTTATGGAAATTCCAGATTCGATTTATATGTGGAATCTCCTGTTCGCCGTGCGTTTGTGGAAGTAAAGGGCGTAACGCTTGAGGAGAATAATATTGTACGTTTTCCGGACGCGCCTACTGTGCGGGGAATCAAGCATGTGGAAGAGCTGATACACTGTATGGAGGAAGGATACGAGGCGTATCTTCTTCTTGTAATCCAGATGAAAGGGGTAAAAAAATTTATGCCTAATTGGGATACTCAGCCAGAGTTTGGAGAGGCGCTTATAAAGGCTGAAAAAGCAGGCGTAAAAATTCTTGCAAGAGACTGCCTTGTAACAGAGGACACCATAGAAATACAGGAGGAAGTTCCTGTGGATTTGACGAGGACAGAAGTATGTTAAAAGAAATTGTAAGCCCTCTTTTAACCTGGTACGACGAAAATAAGAGAATCCTGCCCTGGCGGGACAGACAGAACGCCTATTATACCTGGGTATCTGAAATTATGCTGCAGCAGACAAGAGTAGAGGCAGTAAAACCGTATTTTGAGAGATTTATAAGTGAGCTTCCTGATATTTCCTCCCTTGCAGCCTGCCCTGAGGAAAAGCTTATGAAGCTGTGGGAAGGTCTTGGATATTACAGCAGAGTGCGGAATATGCAGGAAGCGGCAAAAACAGTAGAAAAAGAATATAATGGAAAGCTTCCTGAAGATTTTGATGCTCTTCTCTCGTTAAAGGGAATAGGAAGCTATACAGCTGGAGCGATTGCTTCGATTGCCTATGGAATCCCGGTTCCTGCTGTAGATGGAAATGTACTTCGTGTAATTTCAAGAATTACAGAAAGCAGGGAAGATATAGGTAAGGCGGCTGTAAAAAGAAAAACAGAGAAACTTCTGGAAGAAATTATGCCGAAAGACAGACCGGGTGATTTTAATCAGGCTTTGATGGAGCTGGGAGCAGTTATCTGTATACCCAACGGGCAGGCAAAATGTTTGGTATGTCCTGTTTCCGGCAAATGTCTTGCCTGCAGAAATCATACGGTGGAAGAAATTCCTGTGAAAGCCCCCAAAAAACCGAGAGTGGTAGAAGAGAGGACTGTTTTTGTAATTCAGGATGGTGCGGCTACCGCGATTTTAAAAAGACCGGATAAAGGGCTTCTTGCAGGTCTGTATGAGCTTCCGAACACACTGGGATATATGGAACAGGAGGAAGCGGTTTCTTATGTGAAAAACATGGGGATGGAACCTCTTTATATTGAGCCCCTTCCGGCTGCAAAACATATTTTTTCCCATATTGAATGGAGAATGAAGGCGTACCGTGTGCGGGTGTCTTCTTTTGAAAACAGGGAAAAAGACGGGCTTCTTTTTGTAGGAAAAAAGCAGAAGGATAAAAAATATGCCATTCCATCGGCGTTTGGCGCGTATGTAAAATACATGAAGGAGGATAAAGCATGAAACTTTTGAGCGTGGCAATTCCATGCTGTAATTCAGAGGCATACATGGAAAAATGTGTGGATTCTCTTCTTGTGGGAGGAGAAGAAGTAGAAATTCTTATTGTAGATGATGGTTCTACTGACAGGACAGCGGAGATTGCAGATGCCTATGCAGAAAAATATCCCACAATTGTCCGTGCGATTCACCAGGAAAACGGAGGACATGGGGAGGCGGTAAATGCAGGAATCCGAAACGCCCAGGGACTTTATTTTAAAGTTGTGGACAGTGATGACTGGGTAAATAAAGAGGCGTATGAGAAAATTTTAAGAACACTGGAGGAGCTGCTTCGGGGACCAAAGACAGTGGATCTTTTTATTAGCAATTTCGTTTACGAAAAACAGGGAGCAACAAGAAAAAAAGTAATGCAGTACCGCCATTGCTTTCCACAGGGTGAGGTTTTCGGCTGGAGCGACATCGGGCATATGAAGAAGGGAAAATATCTTCTCATGCATTCTATGATTTACAGAACGCAGCTTCTGCAGCAGTGCGGTCTTGAGCTTCCGAAGCACACGTTTTATGTGGACAATCTTTTTGCGTATGAACCGCTTCCATATGTAAAAAACATGTATTATCTTGATGTAAACTTTTACAGATATTTTATAGGAAGAGATGACCAGTCTGTAAATGAAAAAGTGATGATTAAGAGAATCGATCAGCAGATCCGTGTGAATAAGATGATGGTAGATGTGTACAACAGAGGGAATTTTACAAATAAGCGCCTTCGTGCATATATGTTCAGCTATCTTGATATTATCACTACAGTTTCTTCTATTATGCTCATAAGAGCGGAGACAGAAGAGGCACTGCAAAAGAAAAAAGAGCTGCTGGAATATATTAAATCAGAAAACCGTGTGCTTTACAGAAAGTTAAGACACAGCCTGTTTGGAAGAGTTATGAATCTTCCTGGAAAGGGCGGACGGAAAATGTCTGTGGCAGCTTATAAAATCAGTCAGAAGTTTTATGGATTTAATTAAGAAGATAAAAATACCGGGAATCCTGTTTGGGAATCCCGGTATTTTGTCGTTCTTAATCAATATTTCTGTTCTCTGTTTGCTTTTGCAAAGAAGGTGTGAATGGATCTCTCAGTGTTTTTTTCCGGATAAAAAACTATGTATCCGAAGAGAGCAAGGGTAGCTCCCATACATACGTCAATTACAGAATGTTGCTTCAGGAACATAGTGGACATGATGATCAATACGGTAAGTATAAGAGAACCATATCGAATGCCGCGGTGTTCTCTGAGCGCCTGACAGTTTGTCAGAGACATATGAATGGCAAGTGAATTAAACACATGAATGCTGGGAAGGATATTTGTTGGAGTATCTGTAGCGTAAAGCATTCGGACAGCATCTGCAAAAATATTCTCCCTTGGAAACTCGGAAGGGCGAAGATGCTGAATGTTGGGATACAGATAAGACACAATCAGGAAAATTGTCATTCCCATCATCAGGTTAAAAATGAGCTGGTAGTATTCATGCTTGTTTTTATTGAAAAAGATAAAGTAAATCACTGCAAATATCATATAAGGAAACCATAACAGGTATGGTACGATGAAAAATTCGCAGAAAGGAATCATATCATCAAATACAGTATGGACTACATTATATGCCGGTACGGTTCTGTTCTCCAGATAGGAGAAGCACATTAAATAAACAAGACAGTAAATAAGAATAATCAGTCCGTGTTTATATTTTTTTAAAAATTCAGTCAAGATACTTCCTCCTTTATTAAAGCGGCAGGCAAAATGCTTTAAAAGGTATTTACTTTGTTGTTAATTTATCATATCATTCCTGCTTTCTTTTTACAAATAATTTTTTGTAAATAATCATGAAAAAAGTGTGAAGTCATGATGACAGGGTGAATTTTACAGAAATTTTACAGAACCTTTCCTTTGAATTTAATGTAGCTGTTTTATACTGTGATTAATAAAACGGCTTCGCACCGCGAAGCATGGGAGGACTGAAGATGATTTATCTGGTAGAAGATGATGAAAGTATACGGGAGCTTGTGGTTTATACATTAAAGAGTCAGGGATTTGAGGCGAAAGGTTTTGAAAAGCCTTCTTTTTTTTGGAAGGCAATGGAAAAAGAAAAGCCGGAGCTTGTTTTGCTGGATATTATGCTTCCTGAGGAAGATGGAATTTCCATATTAAAAAAGCTGAGAATACGTCCGGATACAAGAAAGCTTCCTGTGATTATGCTGACAGCAAGAGGCAGTGAGTATGACACCGTAATTGGTCTTGACAACGGCGCAGACGATTATATTACAAAACCGTTTCGTATGATGGAACTGATTTCCAGAATCCGGGCTCTCTTAAGAAGAATTGAAGATACCGGTTCAAAAGAATATAAAATAGAAAATCTTTTTGTATCTACAGGACGACATGAAGTCCTTGTTGATAAACAGCCGGTAAGTCTTACGCTGAAGGAATATGAAATGCTCTGTCTTCTTTTGAAAAACAGCGGCACAGTGCTTTCCAGAACACAGCTTTTAAATCAGATATGGGGATATGAATTTGATGGGGAAAGCAGGACAGTAGACGTACATATCCGTACTTTAAGACAAAAATTGGGGACAGCGGGAAATCTTGTGGAAACAGTGAGGGGCGTAGGATATAAAATCGGAGGGAAGGCATAGAAAAATATAAGACGCAATATGTAAAAAGTTCTGTGAGATAGCGTTGCTATTCACAGGACTTTTTTGCTTTTTGTTGCCGGATATGGAAGTAAGATGATATAATCAGAATAAACGGAAAAGAGAGTGGGGAGGGAGCCGTATGGATATTGTAATTGCAGTAGTCTCAACGATAGTTTTTGGTATTTTTTCAAAAGCACTGGTAAATATTCCATACATGACATGGGGGATTTTTGACTGGACATTTGCTGTCACGTTTATTTTATGGCTGCTTTATATGGCGTCTCTCTACGTTGCTGTAAAAATCCAGGATAGTAACGGAGAAAGAAACTGGAAAATCATATTAAAATCACTGATTTTTGGAACTGCTGTAGCGCTTGTGAAAATGGGAATCGATGCAGCGGTACAAAAAATAGCGGCAAACCAGGATAATATGATATATGCGGCAGCGATTATGGAATTGGAGATCCTGCTCTTTGGAAGCGCAGCTATGTTGTTTTTGTATTTCTTTGCTGCGAAGAAAAAATTTACTGCATGGAAGCCATCGTTAAATGTGTATGCAGCAGTCGGCGGCAGCATTCTTGCCGTGTACATGGCAGTTATTTATTATTATCTTTTTAAGATAAAATGGGCAATGGAACGCTTCAGCGGGGCAGTTCAGGAAGTTGGAACAGAGCAGGCAAAATGGAATCTGTCAGTAAAATTTGCCAGGGAATCGGCTGTGATGGGAATGATGGTGTATGTGGCATTTTTTATAACCTTGTGGCTTGGGCTTAGGAAATGGTCAGAAGAGAAAAAAGTATAAAATATCTTGAATTAAGGGGAAACTTGCGATGAATTTTTCTTGCGTTTCCCCTTGAAAATTTTTATGATAAATATATCAAATCTTATTCGCTGTATTCTCAGTGAAATTCTCTTTTTTTAATATTTTAACAGATTTTTTGCAAGGAGGAAAACTATATGGATATTGTTTATTTTAAATGGTATAATATTATCATGGAAACGGAGGCATTATGAACAATACAATTTTTGATGATGTTTTCCGTACTATGATAGAGAAAATGCCACGATTGGCAATTTCTCTTATTAATGAAGTTTTTAAAACTGCTTATCCAGACGATGTTAAAATGATACAATGGAGAAATGAACATGAAGGCAAAAACGGAGAAGTAATTACAGATTCCTGTTTGCGGATAGGGGATAAAGTGTATCATTTTGAATGTCAGAGTGCAGACGACAGAACTATGGCAATTCGAATGATAGAGTATGATTTTGCTATTGCATTAGAGTTTAATGAAAAGAAAGGGAGAGACTATATCCTTCGCTTTCCGCATTCTGCTGTTTTACAGTTGAGGAGCAGCAAAAGTACGCCCGATTATCTGGAAGTTAAGGTTATTTTCCCAGATGAAAAATTGTATGATTATCGGATTCCTGTGATAAAAATAGAAAATTATACAAAAGAGGATATTTTTCAGAAAAAGTTATTCATGCTTCTCCCTTTTTATATTATACGTTATGAAAAGAGAAAGAAGCAGTTGGAGAAACATAAAGAAGAACTGTACGAATTATTGGAAGAGTATGAATATATCAGAAAACAACTGGAGCAATCCAGGGAAAAATCAGATTTATATATGAATATGATTACATTAATAAAAGAAATCGCAAATTATATTTTCAGAGAGGAAGAAAATATCAGGAAAGGACTGGGTGATGTTATGGGCGGACAGATTTTGGAACTGGAATCGGAAAGGCTGGAGGCGCTTGGGCAGAAGAAGCTTCTCACGTTGATTTCCCTTATGACTGAAAACGGTAGAGAAGCCGAGCTTTCAAGATTAAGCAGTGATCCGGAATTTTTGGCTCAAATGATGAAAGTTTACCATCTTGACGAGAAGATAAAATAATCTATGTCAGCTTACAGTAAATAAGAGGATAATAAAACATACAAACGAGGAGACAGAATATGAAATCATTGGTAATAGCAGAGAAACCTTCTGTGGGAAGAGATATAGCAAGAGTTCTTCACTGCACGCAGAAAGGCAACGGAAGCCTGGAAGGAAAGGATTATGTAGTAACCTGGGCGCTGGGACATCTTGTAACACTTGCAGATCCGGAAGAGTACGATAAAAAATATATAAAATGGGAAATGCAGACGCTTCCCATGATGCCGGAAAAAACAAAGCTTGTAGTAATCAAGCAGACAGGCAAGCAGTATAATGCAGTGAAAACACAGCTTTTCCGTAAGGACATAAAAGATGTAATTATTGCTACAGATGCAGGCAGGGAGGGAGAACTGGTTGCCAGATGGATTCTGGAAAAATCAGGATGCAGAAAACCAATTAAGAGACTGTGGATTTCTTCTGTGACAGATAAGGCGATTAAAGACGGATTTTCCAATCTTAAAGACGGAAGGGCGTACGATAATCTTTACAGGGCAGCAGAAGCAAGAGCAGAGGCGGACTGGCTTGTCGGCATGAACGGAACAAGAGCGCTTACCTGTAAATATAATGCCCAGCTTTCCTGCGGGCGTGTGCAGACTCCCACACTTGCCATTATAGAAAAAAGAGAGGAAGAAATTCGTAATTTTAAGCCAAAAGAATATTACAGTGTTACGTTGACTGCTGAAAATGTTCAGTGGACATGGAGAGAAGAAAAGAGTAAAAGCTTTTCTACTTTTAAGAAAGAGAAGGCGGAGAAAATACTGGAAGATGTGACAGGAGAGGGACTTCATATTACTTCTGTAGAGACAAAGGCAAAGAAATCATATAGTCCCGGACTTTATGACCTTACCACGCTTCAGAGAGAGGCAAACCAGAAATTTGGTTTTTCTGCAAAAGAGACGTTAAATATTATGCAGCGGCTTTATGAAAATCATAAAGTACTTACTTATCCGAGAACAGATTCCAGATATATTGGAAAAGATGTAGTTCCAACTATCAAGGAGCGTCTTCGTGCCTGTGGAACAGGACCCTATAAAAAACTGGCGGGAGCTCTTGTAAATAAGCCGGTGCAGGTAAACGGAAGTTTTGTAGATGATAAAAAAGTAAGCGACCATCATGCAATTATCCCAACAGAGCAGTTTGTTCAGCTTGACCATATGACAAATGAGGAGCGGAAAATTTACGATATGGTAGTGAGACGATTTTTAAGTGTTTTGTATCCGCCATGCGTTTATGAAGAAGTTACAATGGAGGGAACGGCTGCCGGAAATACGTTTACAGCAAAGGGAAAAATTGTGAAGGAATCTGGCTGGAAAGCAGCTTATGAAAATGATTTTGAGGAGCAGGAAGAAAAAGACGGAAGCTTAAAAGATCAGAAGCTTCCGGAGCTTAAAAAGGGACAGTGCTTAAAAATCGAAAAAGCTCTGATTCATACAGGAAAGACAAAGCCTCCGGCAAGATTTACAGAGGCAACTCTTCTGGGAGCAATGGAAAATCCTGTAAAATATATGGAAAGCAGGAAGGCGGAGGACGTTCGTACTCTGGGAGAGACAGGAGGACTGGGAACAGTTGCCACAAGAGCAGATATTATAGAAAAGCTCTTTAACAGCTTTCTCATGGAAAAGAAGGGGCAGGAAATTTATCTTACTTCCAAGGCAAAGCAGCTTCTTTCTCTTGTGCCGGAAGATTTAAGGAAACCGGAGCTTACAGCCGACTGGGAGAGAAAGCTTTCGGATATTTCAAAGGGAAAGATGAAAAAAGCGGATTTTTTACGGGAAATTAAAGCTTATACATGCGAAATCGTAGAGGAAATAAAAGGTGGGGAGAAAACCTTCCGACATGACAACCTCACAAATAAAATCTGCCCGCAGTGTGGAAAACGTCTTCTTGCAGTAAATGGAAAAAACAGCAAGATGCTTGTATGTCAGGACAGGGAGTGCGGATACAGGGAGACGATTTCCAGGACAACGAACGCCCGCTGTCCGAAATGCCACAAGCGTATGGAAATGTATGTAAAGGGAAAAGAAGAAACCTTTGTGTGCGCCTGCGGATATAAAGAGAAGCTGTCTGCTTTTCAGGCGAGAAGGGAAAAAGAAGGTGCAGGCGTAAATAAGCGCGATGTACAGAAATATCTGCGTCAGCAGCAAAAAGAAGCAAAAGAACCGGTAAATAATGCCTTTGCTCAGGCTTTGGCAGGAATCAAACTGGATTAGACAGAAAGGAAGGAATAATATGCGACGCAATGTTTCGCTGGAAGAAATTTCTGATGGAAAATTATATGGATTAAATGATATGGTAAAGGCAGATTGTCAGGATTGTAAGGGCTGCTGTGACTGCTGTACAGGAATGGGGGATTCTGTTATTTTGGATCCTCTGGATGTACACAGACTTTCTGTGAATCTTGGGAAAACTCCGGAAAAGCTTATGGAAAAAGAGCTGGTGCTTGGAGTGTCAGACGGAAATATTCTGCCGCACCTTTCTATGGAAGGAAAAGAGGAGAAGTGTGTATTTTTAAATCAGGAGGGAAGATGCTCCATACATAGCTTTCGCCCCGGTTTCTGCCGCCTGTTTCCTCTCGGAAGATATTATGAAAATGGAAGCTTTCAGTATATTCTTCAGATTCATGAGTGCAAAAAGCAGAACAGAAGTAAGATAAAGGTGAAAAAATGGATTGATACGCCGGATATAAAGCAGTACGAGCAGTTTGTGTCAGACTGGCATTATTTTCTTCTTGATATACAGGAGGTTCTTTATGAAACAGAAGACAGCACGCTTATTAAAAATCTGAATATGTATGTAGTGAGCCGTTTCTATTTAACGCCGTATGACAGAGAAAAGGATTTTTATGAGCAGTTTTATGAAAGACTGAAGGAAGGGAAATCTCTTCTTTCTCTTCGATAAGCAGAATGAGACACATACATTATTTTGACAATGAGAGATAAGTATTGGAAATAAAAATAGTGAAATACAGAAAAAATAATTGCATAATATGAAGAATAATTGTATAATATAGACAAAACAATCCGAGTCTTTTCAGAGGGAAAAGACCGATGGGTATTGTCCTGTGAATCAATGCCTCCCGTGTTTGGAAAGGATTGGAATATAACATCCAAAACTTTGTTTTCAGAAAGGAGGCTCTTATTATGCAGAATGCGTATAATGGCAAAATTGCAAGAATCAATCTTACAACCGGTGAAATTAAAACAGAAGCTCTTGATATGGAGCTGGCGGAGAAATTTATCGGAGGCAGGGGACTTGGTACAAAAATGCTTTATGATGAAGGCATTGCTAAGGTAGAACCTTTATCTCCGGAGAATAAGCTCATCTATATTACCGGACCTATGACAGGAACAAAATCTCCAACTGCAGGAAGATATATGGTAGTGACAAAATCTCCTCTTACGGGAATGATTGCCTGTTCAAATTCCGGCGGTAAATGGGGTGGAAAACTGAAATATGCCGGATGGGATGCCGTTATTGTAGAGGGAAAAGCAGAAAAGCCTTCTTATATTAACATAGAGGATGATAAAATTGAAATTTTAGATGCTGCTCCATATATCGGCATGATGAGTGAAAAGATTGATGAAGAACTGAAAAAAGTACACCCGGATTGTTCGGTATTAAATATTGGACCTGCCGGAGAACATCTCTCTCTTCTGGCAGCAATTATGAATGATAAAGACCGTGCAGCAGGAAGAAGCGGCGTTGGTGCAGTTATGGGCTCTAAGAATTTAAAGGCGATTACTGTTACGGCAACAAGAAAAGTAATTCCGGCTGCAGATGAGGAAGCTTTAAAAGCAGCAACAAAAGAATGCAATCGTAAAATTAAAGAAAACGGCGTAACAGGAGGCGGTCTTCCTACATATGGAACGGCGGTACTTGTAAATATTATTAATAACACAGGTTCTTTTCCGACAAGGAACTGGCAGGAATCTTACTACAAACCGGCAGATGACACTTCAGGAGAAACCTTGAAGGAAAAATATCTTGTAAAAAATGCAGCCTGTCACAGATGTCCGATTGGCTGCGGCCGTGTAATTAAAGTTGGAGACAAGGTCGTGGGCGGTCCGGAGTACGAACCTCTATGGGCATACGGAGGAAACTGTGGGATTAATGACCTGGAAGCAATCGATGAGGCAAATATGTGGTGTAATGAATACGGTCTGGATGCCATTTCTACACCGTGTACCATTGCAGCTGCTATGGAATTATATGAAAAAGGTTATATTACAGATGAGGAATGTGATGGAATTCCTTTGAAATGGGGCGATTCCCGTGCCGTTGTAGAATGGACAAAACGAATGGGAGAAGGAAAGGGACTTCTTGCAAGATTAATGGCGGATGGCTCTTATCGTCTCTGTGATTTCTTTAAGCATCCGGAATATTCTATGAGTGTAAAAAAACAGGAGATGCCGGCTTATGATGCACGAGGCATTCAGGGTATTGGTATTACTTATGCTACAAGCAACAGAGGCGGATGCCATGTTCGTGGTTATATGATCTCTCCAGAAGTTTTAGGCCTTCCGGAACAGCTTGACAGAACTACAACAGAAGGAAAAGCGCAGTGGTGCAAGATTTTCCAGGATTTGACAGCCGTAATTGACTCTATGGGACTTTGCCTGTTTTCCTCTTTCGCATTGGGCGCACCAGATTATGCAGCTCTTTTAAATGCGGGAACAGGAACCGAGTATACCGCGGATAGTCTTCTTGAAGTGGGAGAGCGAATTTACAATCTGGAACGTCTCTTTAACAAGGCAGCAGGAATGCGGCCGGAAGATGACAGACTTCCAAAACGTCTTACAGAGGAGCCGATTAAAAACGGACCTTCCAAAGGGCAGGTAAGCAAGATTAAGGTTACACTTCCCCAGTATTATGAAGTAAGAGGCTGGGAAAATGCCTTTCCTACAGAAGAAACGCTGAAACGTCTCGGTCTTGAAGAATAATAAAGGTTTTAAGGGAGATGCAGAGCATCTCCCTTTTGATAAAAAAGGAAGAATAAAAACATGATAGAAATAAGATTGTTTGCTACATTTCGGGAAGGAAGAGAAAAAATTTATTACATGGAAGCAGAAAAGATAAAAAAGGTTTCTGATGCTCTGGAAATTTTAAGGATTCCAGAGGAAGAGGTTGCAATCTGCTTAATAAACGGCAGACATTCATCTGTAGAGGCAGAGGTACAGAACGGGGATATTTTGGCTGTTTTTCCTCCTGTGGGAGGCGGTTGAATGGAACGTTATAAAAGACAGATTTCTATGCCGCAGATTGGAGCAGAAGGGCAGAAGCTTTTGCAAAAATCCACAGTGGCAGTTGTGGGGGCAGGTGGTCTTGGAGCGCCTGTGCTTACTTATCTTGCAGCAGCAGGAGTTGGAACAATCGGAATTGTAGATGCAGACGAAGTTGATCTGTCCAATCTTCAGAGACAGATTATCCATACAACAGCAGATGTAGGAAAAGCAAAGGTCAGATCGGCAAAAGAGACAATGAATGCCATGAATCCGGACGTTACAGTCAATACATACCGCATGTTCGTGGATTCTACGAATATCAGAGAACTGATCCGGGATTATGATTTTATTATTGACGGAACAGATAATTTTCCGGCAAAATTCTTGATTAACGATGCATGTGTACTGGAGAAAAAACCATTTTCACATGCAGGAATTATCCGCTTTAAAGGTCAGCTTATGACATATGTTCCGGGAGAAGGACCATGTTACAGATGTGTATTTAAAAATCCACCACCGAAGGATGCAGTTCCAACCTGCAAGCAGGCAGGTGTCATTGGAGCTATGGGTGGAGTCATTGGTTCCCTTCAAGCTATGGAAGCAATCAAATATTTGCTGGGAGTTGGAGATTTATTGACAGGTGCGCTGCTTACTTTTGACGCTCTGACGATGGAATTTCATAAAATTAAGCTTCCAAAAGATACTCATAACTGTGCAGTGTGCGGAGATCACCCGACAATTCTTGAGCCGATTGATTACGAACAGGAAGTAT
>ERZ827037.2865-NODE-2865-length-12984-cov-3.982984_pt1 | contig 12984 bp, 10 predicted proteins | sample MGYA00519924_ERZ827037 | MGnify/ENA primary metagenome ERZ827037 (study PRJEB31778, sample SAMEA3449250) | human gut metagenome | biome: human gut; feature: human-associated habitat; material: faeces | place: United Kingdom | collected 2010/2012 ...
CGACCTGACCCAGATGACCTTCGGCTTCTCCCGCGACGACGCCGGCAAGTTCCTGGACGCCTACTACGACAAGAAGATCTACGAGAACGATCCCTTCGCCAAGCTGGACCAGAAGGGCGTCGGCAAGCTGGTGGACATGGCCTGCAAGCTGGGCCGCAGCGTCAATCCTGACCTGCACCTGGGCATCTGCGGCGAGCACGGCGGCGATCCTTCCTCCGTGGAGTTCTGCCACCGCACCGGCCTGGACTACGTGTCCTGCTCTCCCTTCCGTGTGCCCATCGCTCGCCTGGCTGCCGCGCAGGCCGCGATCAAGGACATGAAGTAAGCATCTTTCCCGTTTTCAAAAAACCCCCGCCATATTGGCGGGGCTTTTTTTGATCGCCGCAGTCTTTTATGGCCGTGCGGCAATCCGTATCGTTCTCCCTCACCGGGAAAGCAGAACACGCCGCAGATGCAATGCATCTGCGGCGTGTTTTTGTATGGGGCAGGTCTTACTGCTTGTTGCTAAAAAGCTTGAAGCACTCCACCAGCTTGATGATGGCAAAGACGGCGATCAGGGCCATGCCCAGCAGCACACCGGTGTTGAGCACCCACAGGGGGTACTTGAGCACGGTGGTGGCCTCGCCCGTGGTCATCTGGGTATTGACGATGGTCAGCAACTGCGCCACGATCATGCCGGAGATCACCAGCGCCACAATGTACTGGATCATCTTGTAGACACCGTACTTCTTCATCTTGCCCTGTTCCTTGGCCCGGTCCTCCAGCAGCGTCAGGGAGATCAGGTCATCAGAGAGGAATGCCAGGGCGGAGCAGACGAAGATGCTCCAGACAAACAGCAGCTTGAGCAGCTCATCCACCCAGGGTGTGGAAACCAGCAGCACGTTTCTTGCCAGCACTGCGTAAGTTTCCACCAGGATCATCACAACGCCCACCAGGCCAAACAGCCATTCAATGGCGGAAATCATTTTCTTCTTCATATCGTCCTCACTCTTCCACCACGGCAATGACCCGGATCTGGCTGCCGTCGGCATGCTGCGTATTCAGCGGGAGCGCGATCAGCTGGCAGGTATCCGCGCCGATCTCCCACAAATTGCTCATGTACTCGATCTGCAGGATCTTGCCCTGCTTGAGCACATGCTCATGGACCGGCTGCTCCACCACTTCGCCGGGCTTGAGATTGCGCAGCAGCCGGATGGCATAATCCTGTGCAAAGTCATAGCCCACTACCTTGGGATGGTAATTCTTGATCCAGATGGCGGCATCCTCGGTCAGGTACGGGGAGGAATCCCAGTACTCCGTGGTCTTCCAGTCCACCTTCCGGCCCCGGTCGGTGCGGATCAGCAAGCTGTCGAAGTGACGGTCCTTGTAAGGCTCATTGGCCTTTTCCAGCATCTCGGCAGTGATGGCCGCATTGTCTCCGCAGTCGGAGAAGTTCAGCACCAGACAGTCGGTGATGGCCCAGTCCTGAATGGGATAGTCGTTCAGGCACTCGCCGTTGGGGTCAAAATGCAGCGGCGCGTCAATATGGGTGTACCAGTGGGACTCCAGGTTATAGGACATGCACTGCCAGGGATCGTGGTTGGCATGGGTCTTCACCGGCGTGACATGGAATCCATAGCGCCAATGCTCTTCAATGGGCCAGGTCAGATCAACGATTCTTCTCATAAGACGCACTCCTCTCTCAGTCTCCCTGTGTTTGCTGCAGCAGATCCACCAGCTCGGTGCCGTACTGATCGGTAAAGATGGACCAGGTGGGCAGCGCCCGCTCGCGGAACGCCTCCTTGTCCGGGTTCATCTCGACCTCACAGCCGTAGTCCAGCAGCACCTGCAGCGCTTCCGCCTGGGCCTCGTCCGTCAGTTCCAGCTGCTTTTCCCGGGCCACGTCGGCAGCCTCCCGGATCAGCGCCTGCTGAGACTCGGACATCCGGTCCCAGGTCTTCTTGCTCATGCCCATGTACAGCGGGGTGTACACTGCGTCGGTCATGGTCACATAGGGCTGCACCTCATAGAACTTCCGGGAGACAATCTCGTGCAGGGGGTTGTCCTGCGCGCTGACCGTTCCCTGCTGCAGAGCGGTGTAGAGCTCAGAGGCGTCGATGCTGGTGGGCAGGGCGCCCATGGCCTCCCAGGTGGCCACCTGGACCTCGGCGGGCAGCGTCCGCATCTTGATGCCCTTCATGTCATCGGGGGTCTTCACCGGACGGACATTGTTGGTCAGCTCCCGGAAGCCGTTCTCCCAGACAGACAGACCCACGATGCCCTTTTCCTCAAACATCTTGTGGATCTTCTCCGCCGCGGGACCGGCAGCCGCCGTCCGCGCCGCTTCCAGATCCTCAAAGAGGAAGGGCAGCTGGAACACCTCTACCTCGGGCACCAGACCGGAGAAGTAGGCCGTGCCCGCCACGCCGATGTCGATCGTGCCCTGCTGGAGACCCTGCACCATGGAGGTGGCGTCACCCAGCGCGGTGTCAAAAAAGGCCAGCGCTTCGATGGTTCCGTCGGAATAGGTATTGATGTACTCAGCCATCACCTTCAGTGCGCCGCCCACCGGCATGTTCTCCGGCAGGGAGCCGGCAAAGAGGCTGATGGACATCTTCTCACCGGTAATGTCGCCGGAGGCCACCGGGCCCGCCTCAGGAACCTCCACCGGTTCGTTGAGCTCGGTCTTTCCGCCGCTGCCGCCGTCCCGGATGTCGCAGCATCCCGTCGCGGTCAACAGCATGGCCAGGGCCATGCCGAATGCCAAAACCTTCTTTTTCATCATATGTTTTCTCCTCTTGCGTTCAATTTGTCCATATGCCGTTGGCCCGCCGTGTTACAGCACGTTGGGAAGGAACGTGATGATCTCGGGGACCAGGATCACGATCACCGTACCGACGAAAATGGCCAGCAGAGGAATGGGCAGATGGGGGATGATCTTATGGACCGGCTGTCCGCCCACACTGGAAGCCACATACAGGTTGATGCCAACCGGAGGCGTCGCCAGGCCGATGCACAGCACGATGACCATCACCACGCCGAAATAGATCATATTGATGCCGTAGGCGTCCGCGGTGGGGCAGAAAATGGGGGCAAAGATCAGCAGAGCGGGAACAGCGTCGATGAAGCAGCCCGCCACCAGCAAGATCACGCACACCGCAAAGACAAACACCAGCGGATTGGTGATGGAGGAGGTAAAGCTCTGAGCCAGGGTCTGGGGGATGCCCGCACGGGTGATGACCCAGCCGAAGGCCTGGGTGGCCGCCACGATGAGCATGATGCCCGCCGCGCTCTTCACGCCGCCGTAGACGATCTTGCAGATGTCCTTGATCTTGATCTCCTTGTAGATGAACACGCCCACGATCAGGCAATAGAAGCAGCACAGGGCAGAGGCCTCAGTGGGGGTCACCAGGCCGGAGTAGATACCGCCCAGGATGATGATGGGGGCCAGCAGCGCCCAGAAGGCGTGGCAGAAGGACTTGGCCACCTCACCCAGGTGGAACCGGCCGCGGCCCGTGTATCCCTTGCGGATGCACTGGATCACCACCACCACGATCAGCACCAGGCCCAGGAACAGGCCCGGCAGCAGACCTGCCAGCAGCATGTCGCCCACCGACGTACCGGCGGCCACGGCATAAAGGACCATCAGAATGCTGGGGGGGATGATGGGGCCGAACACGCCGCCCACCGTCTGGACGGCACTGGCAAAGCCGGGGTCATATCCCTCTTCCTCCATGGAGGGGATCATGATGCCGCCCACAGCAGCAGTGGTGGCGGCGCCGGCGCCGGTCATGGCCGCAAAGATCATGCTGGCCACCACGTCCACCACTGCCAGGCCGCCGGGCATCCAGCCCACCAGCTTCTTGGCAAAATCTACGATTCTGCGGGAAATACCGCCGCTTTGCATCAAGCAGCCCGCAATGACAAAGAAGGGGATCGCCATCAGGGTAAAGGAATCCACACCCTTGAGCATCTGCTGTCCAATGATAATAAAGGGAATCTCCGTATAGAGCGCCAGATACAAAATCGCGGATGCGCACAGGGCAATGGCGATGGGAATTCCCAGGAACAGCAGGACAAAAAATGCAATGATCAGTACTGCCAGATCCATTTTTTCACCTCTCGTATTCTTCTCTTTTGTGTCTTTTGTGATTTCAGCTTCGTTCCGGCTGCATCCCGCAGCCGCTTGGGGAGTTGCGCCCCCCGGAATGACGCGCCGCCTCTTCCCCCCTTCCGCAATCAGATGTCATTTTCTGCGCATATCCCCAGGATCGCGCAGAATATTTTACGCGGTTTTGTTTTTTTTGCAATTTTTATGCCAATTTTGGTCTTTTTTATGAATTTCCCCGGTAAATCCTTATTTTTTTAAAAAATTCTGTTGATTTTGACGCAAATCACGGAAATACACACATAGATGTTCAACGAGATCTGTACGTTTCTGCATTCTTTTTGAAACTTTTTAAAACACTTTGAAACATATTTGTTTCATCTTGTTTCTTATTTGTGAATGGTTTCAGCCACTGCTGCGCCTTTGGCAAGCCCCTCGCCTGTCGTTCCTCATTGTTTTCATTTTACCACATTCTTTTGGCTGTGCCCATCCATGATCTTACATTTCCGCATAATTTCTACGCAGCCGCAAAGCGGCAAGAAGGCCTCCCACACAAACGATGGCCTCCTGCTTGCAGAAAAAGCCCCGGCGCTTTCAGGCGCCGGGGCGGATCCTATCTTTTGAAGCTGTGCGCCGTCAGACGTTGGCCTCCTGTCTTCCCTTCAGGGCTTTGAGCGCCTGGAGGATCGTCTCCAGGGCGTAAGCGTCTCCCAGTGTGGTGTCCACGGCAATGTGGAAGTTCTTGGCAAGGCCCCACACCTGGCGGGTGTAATACTGGTAGTTGGTGGCCCGACGGCGGTCGCCCTGGGTCATATGCAGGCGGGCAGTGGACTCGTTGACGCCCTCGATGTCCATGATCCGGCGGAGCCGGGAGTCCTCATCCGCATGGAGCCAGACCCGCAGGCAGTGGGGGTCCTTGCGCAGCAGCCAGTCGGCGCAGCGGCCCACCAGCACGCAGTTGCCCTTCTGCGCCAGCTCCAGAATGGTCTTTTTCTCCGCTTCAAATACCGCGTCTTTCGGAGACTCCTGCTCCGGTGCGTAAGCGTACATCTGGTTGACCAGGTCGTACAGCAGGCTGTTGCCCATGCTCTCCTCCTGCCGGCTGACAAACTGGGGCGTGTATCCGGTGGTTCCCGCCGCCATCTGTAAAATCTCCTCATCGTAAAACGCGTAGCCCAGCTTCTCGGCCAGCTGCTTTCCGATGACCCGGCCGCCGGCGCCGTACTGCCGCCCGATGGCGATGACATAGCCACCCGGCGTTTCCGCCGGCTCCGCCTGTTTGGCGGCAGCGCCGAAGAGCACTCCGGGCATAAAATACAGCGCCCGTCCGAAGAGCCGGGCGATGAAGCCCACCAGCAGCGCAGCGATAAGGGTCCCCTCCCGCACGCCAGCCAGCTGCCCCGCCAGCAAGAAGGAGAGCACCACCGCGATCACCGTCATGGACACATCAAAACAGACCTTTGTGGTTCCGAAATCTGTTTTCCAGGTCATGACGATGGCCCGTACGAAGGACTCGCCCGGCAGCATGGCCACATCGCCCAGCACCTCCAGGTACACGCCGAAGGCCAGCACCACGCAGCCGATGAGCAGATAAAGCACCTTCGCCGGATAGGACTGGGGGGCCACAAAGGTCAAAAGCCCCATGGTCATGTCAATGAAATAGCCGAAGGCCACCGAGATGGGGATCTGCAGCAGATGCTCCAGCTTGAAGTTTTTCCGCAGGATCAGCAGCTGCAGCAAGATCAGCAGCAGGCTGAAGGCGATGGTGAACTGCCCCAGCGTCAGGGGGAAGTTCAGACTCAGCACGTAGGGGATCGCCGAGATCGGGGACGTGCCCAGATTCGCCTTGGTGATCAGGCTCACGCCCAGGGAGCTGATGAACAGTCCCACCAAAAATACCAGATACCGTTTTGCTTTTTCCATCTTCTCTATCCATTCCTCTCCGCGAGATTATGATACACCTGCTCCAGCACTGCAAGAAACGATTCCCGCTGCTGCGCCGTCACCCCTGCGAACGCCTCCGCTTCCAGCTGCTCAAACATGCGGATGACCTGTTTTGCCAGTTCCGCGCCCTGCGGGGTCAAAAAAATATAAAAGGTACGGCGGTTTCCGTGGAGGGTACGCCGTTCGATCAGCGTCTTTTCCTCCATGCGGTTGAGCACGGACGTCAGCGTGGCCGCCTCGATATGGCAGGCCCGGGCGATCTCGATCTGACTGGCGCCGTCATGCCCGGCCAGATACTCCAACACCTTGGGCTGTCCGATGGTCAGCCCGGTGTCCCGCAGATTTGCCAGCAGCCGCTTATGCAGTACGGATTGACTCGCCATCAGCAAATAGTGAAAGGACTCCTCCATTTGGAATTCTCCTCGTTTGTTGTTCTATTAGAAAACTAATTATTATAATTCTAACTTTTATATGATACCGGTCCCCCGCCCCCTTTGTCAAGAGCCTCCGGGGCAGTTTTCCAGGCGGTATTTTCGGCAAAGGCACAAAATCTGTCAGATCTCCCCGATTTTCTTCGGTTTTTGTCATTTTGCATATGGACACCGGGAGGATTTTTGTTGTAAACTTCAACTGTTGACTTTTACAACAGACAAGGAGGCATTTTATGCCCGATCGCGTGGAGCTTTTTCGCCGCATCGAACGGCAGCACATCCGGGACCAGCTGAGTCTTCTGGGGCTTCAAAGTGTGGACGGTCTGGTGCTCCGCCTTCTGAGCCGGGAGGGACAGCTGCGGCAGGAGGACATCGTGCTGCGGCTGGTGCTGGACAAGGGGTCCGTGGCAAGGTCCGTGGCCCGGCTGGAGGAAAGCGGTCTGGCAGTGCGGCAGGTCAGTGACCAGTGCCGCCGGGAAAAGCTGGTATCGCTGTCCCCGGCAGGCGCCGCAATGGCAGAAAAGATCCAGGACATCCTGGACGAGTGGCGCCGGATCTGCCTTCAGGGCTTTACCCCGGAGGAGCGGACACAGTATGAGACCTTTCTCATGCGGATCATGGAAAATGTAAAGAACTTCAAGGAAGGAGAAAACACCAATGGTTAAGAACCTGACGGAAGGACAGCCCCTGCGGCTGCTGTTCTTCTTTTCCCTGCCCATGGTGGCAGGAAACCTCTTTCAGCAGCTCTACAACATGGTGGATACCGCCGTGGTGGGCAAATTCGTAGGTGAGGACGCCGTGGCCGCCGTGGGCTCCTCCTTCCCCATCGTCTTTTTGTCCGTGGCGGTGGCCGCCGGCCTCTCTATGGGCTGCAACGTGGTGGTCTCCCAGCTCTTCGGCGCCGGGCGCATCCACGAGATGAAATCCACCATCTCCACCGCCATCATCTCTTTGAGCGTGCTGGGACTGATCCTGATGGCGCTGGGCACCATTTTTGCCGGACCGCTGCTGGGGCTGCTGGGCACGGACCCGGACATCATGGCCGATTCCCAGACCTATCTGCGGATCTATTTCGGCGGTGCCGTGTTCCTCTTCCTCTACAACACCCTCAACGGCATTTACAATGCCCAGGGCGACAGCAAAACGCCTTTGATCTTCCTCATGATCTCCAGCCTGACCAACATCGTGCTGGACCTGCTGTTCGTCATCCGGTTCCATATGGGCGTGGCCGGCGTGGCCTGGGCCACGCTGATCGCCCAGGGCATCTGCGCCGTGGCCTCCCTCGCGGTGCTCTTCCTGCGGATGAAGCGCCTGCCCTGCGAGGCCGGCAAGGAGGGGGAAAAGATCCCGCTCTTTCACAAGATCGCCGTCAAGCGCATCGCCCAGATCGGCCTGCCCTCCATGCTGCAGCAGTCTTTGGTGTCCCTCTCCATGATGATGATGCAGGGCCTGGTCAATTCCTACGGCAAGGTGCTGGTGGCCGGCTACACCGCCGCCACCAAGATCGACACGCTGGCCATGCTGCCCAACATGAACATCTCCAACGCCATGTCCAGCTACACCGCCCAGAATATCGGCGCCGGACGCTATGACCGGGTCAAGCAGGGCCTGAAGGCCAGCCTTTTCATGGTGGTGGTGTTCTCCCTGCTCATCACCGTCATCATCTTCCTCTTCGGCGACCAGCTGCTCTCCCTGTTCCTGGATCCCGGCGACACCTCCGGTGCTCTGGCCTACGGTCTGACGTACATGCACACCGTCTCCCTGTTCTATATCCTGATGGGACTGCTCTTCGTCTCCAACGGCATGCTCCGGGGCTCCGGCGACATGGGCGCCTTCACCCTCAGTTCCATGGCCAACCTCTTTTCCCGGGTGGCGGTGGCCTATGCCCTGGCGTATCTCACGCCTCTGGGCGCCAATGCCATCTGGTGGTCCATCCCCGCCGGCTGGGCCATCGGCTCTGTGGTGTCCTTGCTGCGGGTCAAAAGCGGCAAATGGATGCGCCAAGCGGTAGGTGACCGCATTTGACAACGCTCTCCCCCCTTTTGTAAAAACAGGCGGCGATCGGAATTCCGATCGCCGCCTGTTTTCGTTTTGTTGGTTTCACCGGCGGGATGCTCAGGGGGCAGGATGCGTTTCCACCTGGGCAGCCTCCTCCGTCTCCTGCTTGGACCGCCTCCAGAAGAACAGCCACTGGGGCAGGTGATCCCGGGGGATCAGGGAATTGATCAGCAGCGCCACCAGGACGCCCACCGCCGTATCCACGATCCGGTTCACCGCATAGCTGACATAGCTTTCCACCGGGGTGTTGAACAGCAGGATGCACAGCACCACGCCGCCGGGCTGGACACCCCCCACCCAGAAGATCTGGCACAGGATGATCAGCAGCACGGTTCCCACGAACACCAGCGGGACCAGCAGCAACGAGGATTCCCCGTCCGGGTGGACCAGCAGATAAATGCGGAAGAGCGCCATGCCCAGAAGGCCGCCGATCATGGTCCCAAAGAGGCGGTTTCCCCCGTTGCGGCGGGAATCCTCCATGTCTGCTCCCATGCCGAAGATCGCTCCGATACAGGCAAAGGCGGGACTGCGGTCCAGGAAGTAATACGCCAACGCGCACAAAGCGGCGGCCAGTGCAGTTTTCAGGTTGCGCATCCCAACCGTGGGAAGACGGTACTTGCCGTTGAACTTCATATTCCATTCTCCTGTTTGAGAAATTGTTGAATCAGAGGCCTGTGGTCCGCCTCTCGCGCTTTCCGCCGGCACATTCCCGACAGGAAGCTGCACAAGGAAATACTTTTTACAAATTCACTCCTGGGGCCGCACGCCGAACATCCACAAAAAGGCCACGCCCTGGAACACCGCCGCCGTCAGCACCGCCCCCTGGGGGAACCGGGGAGAAATCACACCGCCCAGCGCCGCGCCCACCAGGAAGCAGGCAATGATGGCAAAGTAGCAGCCGCCCTTGGCCGTGAGCGCCGGATCATGGTCCGCAAGGCCGTGGAACAGGGCATCTGTGCCGCTGCGGAGGTTCCCCGTACACATGGTGGAGGCAAAGGGATAGCCCCGGACCTTGCGGAACGTCTCCACCTGCAGCGCGCAGACAAAAGACACCGCCACATTCACCAGGCTGTCCCACTTCCCCACCGGTGCCAGTGCCGCCGCCACCAGAACCGCCATCTCCACCAGCAGCACCGTGTGACGCCAGTGGAACCGCCCGGCGTGGCGGCTGTTCCGGCGCACCACCTCCGCCACCAGGACGCCCAGGGCAAAGGCCAGGATCGGCATCAGATAGTGGAATGCCTGGGCCCAGCTGCCCTCCGCCAGCCGGACCGCCAGCAGCACCATGTTGCCCGTCTGGGCATTGGCAAACACCTGCCCCCGGCAAAGATAGGTGTAGGCGTCCAGAAAGCCTCCGGCCACCGCCAGCATGGCAGTGGCCCGAAAGGATTCGGAGCGCTGATAATCGTGTCTCATCTGCTCATCCCCTCTTGGATCGGCGCGGCTCTCCAGCCGCAAATCATCGGTTTTACACACGGAAACGGAGCGGAGAAGCCTCCGCTCCGTTTGGGAAAGACCCCGGTGGATCCCGCCCTGGTTCAGGCGGGGTCTTTAATACTCGGCCTGGCCCATGTAGACCAGCTTGGCATCGCCGGTAAGGGTGACCTTGTCATCGGTGTAATTGACCACCAGGTCGCCGCCCCGGACCTTGACCGTGACGTCGCTGCCCTTGGAGCAGTGACCGCCCGCCACGGCGGCCACCACCGCCGCGCAGGCGCCGGAGCCGCAGGCCAGCGTCTCGCCGCTGCCCCGCTCCCAGACCCGCATCTTGATGGTGTTCTTGTTCACCACCCGGATAAACTCCGTGTTGACGCGGTCAGGGAAATAGGGCGCATGCTCGAACTGGGGACCCACATGCTCCACGTCCACGCCGTCCACCCGGGGGCAGAACACCACGCAGTGGGGGTTGCCCATATCCACGCAGGTGATGGCGTACTCCTTTTCACCGATGGTGACGGGATAGCCCACGATCTCCTTTTCCGGCAGGTTCAGGTGCAGCGCCGTGGTGTCCAGGGTCGCGTAGCCCATGTCCACGGTGGCGGAGGTCACCTTGCCGTTGGTGGTGTAGACCTCCACCGTCTTGACGCCGGTGTCCGTCTCGATGGTCATGGCGTCCTTGCGGACGATGTTGTTGTCATAAAGGTACTTGGCCATGCACCGCAGGGCATTGCCCGCCATGGCGCCCCGGGAGCCGTCGGCGTTGTACATGATCATCTTGGCGTCGGCCTTGCGGGAGCGCTCCATCAGCACGATGCCGTCGGCGCCCACGCCGTAATGGCGGTCGCAGAAGGTGACGCACAAGGACTCGGGGCAGGTGATCTCCCCGTTGAAATTCTCCAGGAAGATGTAGTCGTTGCCGCAGGTCTGCATCTTGGCGAAGGGCAGCTGCTGCCGCTCCGTCCGCAGATGGCAGATGTCGATGAGCTCCGTGTTGGTCTGGTTATACCGGGAGGCCAGGATGTCGGTAAGGGCGTTCGCGGTATCCAGAGAGGTCAGGCACGGGATGCCCAGCTGGACGCAGCGGTGGTTCAGGTGGATGAAGTCCCGGATGTACTGGGGCTCCGTGGAACCGGTGAGGATCACATAGTCGATCTTCCCGTCCTCCAGCAGCTGGAAGACCCGGTTGTCCTGGCCCAGCTTGCCCACGATCTCCACGCTGGTGCCCAGCTGCATGATCTCCCGGGCGGTGCCGTCGGTGGCGTAGAGCTTGTAGCCCATGTCGTCCAGCTTCCGGGCGATGCCCACGATCTCGGGCTGGTCCCGGCGGTTGACGGAGATCAAAATGCCGCCCCGGGTGGGCTTTTCCACCTTGTATCCGGCGGAGACCAGGCCCTTGAAGAGGGCCTCCTGCATGTTCTTGCCCAGGCCCAGCACCTCGCCGGTGGACTTCATCTCCGGAGAGAGGGAGGCGTTGGCATCGGTGATCTTCTCGAAGGAGAACACAGGTACCTTCACGGCCACATAGGGAGGCTGGCGGTAAAGGCCGGTGCCGTAGCCCAGGGACTTGAGGCTCTGGCCCACCATGACCCGGGTGGCCAGGTCCACCATGGGCACGCCGGTGACCTTGGAGATATAGGGCACCGTGCGGCTGGCCCGGGGATTGACCTCGATGACGTACAGCTCACCCTGGTAGATGAGGTACTGGATGTTGATGAGGCCCCGGGTGCCCAGGGAGAGCGCCAGCTTCTCGGAGCAGTCGATGATGGTCTTGAGCATCTTGTCGCCGATGGAGAAGGGCGGATAGACAGCGATGGAGTCGCCGGAGTGGACGCCGGTGCGCTCGATATGCTGCATGACGCCGGGGATCAGCACATCGGTGCCGTCGGAGATAACGTCCACCTCCAGTTCCTTGCCCATGAGGTACTGGTCCACCAGCACCGGGTTTTCGATCTTGCCGGAGAGGATGACCTCCATGTAGGTGCGCACGTCCTCGTCGTTGTGGGCGATGACCATGTTCTGGCCGCCGATGACGTAGCTGGGACGCAGCAGCACGGGATAGCCCAGCTCGTGGGCGGCGTTCAGGGCCTCGTCCATGCCCAGGACGCCCCGGCCCTGGGGCCGCTTGATGGAAAAGCGCTCCAGCAGCTCGTCAAAGCGCTCCCGGTCCTCCGCCATGTCGATGGACTCGGCGGAAGTACCCATGATGCGCACGCCGTGGCTGTCCAGATACTGGGTGAGCTTGATGGCAGTCTGGCCGCCGAAGGCCACCACCACGCCGATGGGCTTTTCCACGGCGCAGATGTGCATCACATCCTCGGGGCACAACGGCTCGAAGTACAGCCGGTCGGCGGTATCGTAATCGGTGGAAACGGTCTCGGGGTTGTTGTTGACGATGACCACGTCATACCCCAGCTCCTTGAGGGTCCAGACGCAGTGAACGGAGGAGTAGTCGAACTCGATGCCCTGACCGATGCGGATGGGGCCGGAGCCCAGCACCATGATGACAGGCCGGCCGGACCGGGGGAAGGAGCGGGACTCGCAGACAGAGTCATAGGAGGAGTAGAAGTAGGGCGTCTCGGCGTCAAACTCGGCGCCGCAGGTATCCACCATCTTGTACACGGCGTCCCGGTGCGCGGGCAGCTTGCCGCCGGAGAGACGCACCAGGGCATCGTCGGTGTAGCCCAGGCGCTTGCCGCGGAGGTACTGCTCCTCGGTCAGGTCCCCGGAGAGGGCGGCCTCGAAGTCCGCCAGCTTCTGGATCTTGGAGAGGAACCACAGGTCGATCTTGGTGATGTCGTGGATCTCCTCCAGGCTGACGCCGGACTTGATGGCCTCAAACACCGTGAAGAGCCGGTGGTCGTCCACCCGGGTAAGACGCTCCCGGATGGAGGCGGTGTCGTCGGGGTCGGGCTTGCGGTTCAGGGTATCCATGCCGATCTCCGCGCCCCGGACGGCCTTCATGAGGGCCATCTCAAAGCTGGGGGCAATGGCCATCACCTCGCCGGTGGCCTTCATCTGGGTGCC
>ERZ827037.2875-NODE-2875-length-12938-cov-3.572460_pt1 | contig 12938 bp, 10 predicted proteins | sample MGYA00519924_ERZ827037 | MGnify/ENA primary metagenome ERZ827037 (study PRJEB31778, sample SAMEA3449250) | human gut metagenome | biome: human gut; feature: human-associated habitat; material: faeces | place: United Kingdom | collected 2010/2012 ...
GATGTAAATATGCTGCATCGGAAATTATTGCCACGAACACAAGTTGAAGCGGATACTAAAAGAACCGCCGAAGTGAGACTCTCTGATTCGATGAATTTATCTAGCACGAAATCCTCTAATAACAAAGAACGACGTTCATCCAAACTCCTATCATTAAGACGAAGGCCGAATGGAAGTTCTGATGCAAGGCAATCGCAATTTGAGTTTCCACGCCAATTAAATGTGGAATCCTCCTGATTAATCTCAAGATGTTTGCCAGCAGCATTCAATCTTATGTCTGCGATTACTTTCGTGCGAGGATTTAATTCAGAACAAACAAAATCCACCTCATTCAACTCTGGTAGAATCGCGAAAGAACAGAGGCCTGCACATGGGTCATATACGCTTTTCGCACCACATTCAGAAATAAAATAACCTATCAACTTGGCAATTTCTTGAGTTGTAACATTAACTCCTGAAAATTTACCGGCATTTGAAGTGTAAACTGAGATAATGTGTTCTATTATATCTTGATAGAACTCATTTATATGTTCATTACACGATGAATAAAACTTAAATACGGCTTCTGCCGATTGCCCTTTAAAGAAACTCGGATTAACAGAAGTCCGAATCTCCTCCTTTAAAAGATGAGACTCATATCCGTCAATAGCTTCGATTGGCTGAATGTGCATTTTATCATGAAATAACGACTTTCCTCCTCCTACAATGGAAACAAGATGCCCCTCATGGTGTGCGCATAAAACGTAAAATAATGGCATCAGCGAATCTACATCATAATGAATTAGAGAACTGAGACATTTGTCCAATTCAATTATCAAATTATTACGAACAGCTTCTTTTACATTCATCATTTCAGAATCTATTTATGTACAACAATCAGTTAACAGTTACAAAGGTCCGAACAAAGAATGCAGACATTCTGCATTGTTCCGAAAAACTTTATAAATCTTTGTTTTACCTTATTGCAACAACCGTTTGTTATTCATCTTGCTCGCGAATTAAGTCTTTAATTTCAACCTCTAATACTTTGGCTACTTGCAATAACATCTCTAAACTAGGTTGCGCTGCATTTGTACACCATTTTGAGACGGTTGCAGGATCTTTGCCCACTTGTTCTGCAAGCCATTTATTGGTTCTTCCTTTTTCGGCAAGCATCACCTTAATTCGATTGATTTTTTTATTAGCCATATCTTTATGTGTTTACTATGTATTGCAAATTTAATGAATTATTTTTCTATTGAGTAATAATTTTCGATATAAATCCACGAAAACAATAAATAAAATTGCGAATAATTCAATATTAAGTATCATCTGGAGTATAAATTATCAGTAAAATTCAATGAAACGACAATCCTTAATTTTGAGCTTCAGCAAGAACGACACCTGACTAAAATGCTTATGTAAAGTAGTATAATATAACCGAGAGTAGGTATTATATCAAAAAAATCATTTAATACAGAAATAAAATATCATCATACACAGAGCGGTAGCTATATAATTTGTACCTTTGTAGAGTTTAAAAGATACTAATTATGCGTGACGCGACTAAAATTAACGAGTATTTTTCTGGAGATAAAGCTTTATTCCTTATTCCCCTATATCAAAGAAAATATGCATGGCAACGCAAACATTGCGAACGTCTGTTTTCTGATTTGATGAAAGTCTCTAAAGAAAATAGAAAAAGCCATTTTTTCGGAAGTATTGTAGCAATAAAAGCAAACGATGTTGATGATGATCTCTTGATAATAGATGGTCAGCAACGCATTACGACTATTTCACTAATCATTCTTGCCGCAGTTCAGGCTTATAGGGATAATATTATAGAGAGCGAGCAGGGTGATGAATATGTCAATGACATGGTCAATAAATACTTGATGGCCAAGTATAGAAAAGGTGACCGAAAGATTAAATTACGCCCAATTGAAAGCGACAGACTAGCATATGATGCAATCATCGCTGGAGAATCCGAAAAATTCATACCAGCTGACAAATCTGGCATAACACATAATTATTTGTTATTTTACGAGCTCATTAAAATAGGCGGGTTAAGTTTTGATGAAATAATCGAAGCGATAGAAAAACTTATCATTATTGATATAAGATTGGAATTCGGAGATAATCCACAACTTATATTCGAGAGCCTTAATTCTTGTGGAAAAGACTTAGAAGAAGCAGATAAAGTAAGGAACTATCTGCTTATGTCACTATCATCTGAACAGCAAGAGGAGTACTATAAAAAATATTGGGCAGAAATAGAATCATGTACTGATGATGAACCTACTATGTTCATCCGAGACTATCTTACAATCAAAACAAAACTCATTAGTAAGATTACTGATTTATATTTCGACTTTAAGACATTTGATGAGAAAAATTCCATTCCGAGGGAAGAACTGCTCATTGAAATGCTCAAATATGCAAAATACTACAAGCAATCGACAAAAGGTTGTACAGGAGACGAAAAAATAGACAGAAAATTCAAACAGCTATCAAATATAGGTTCATCTGTTTGTATGCCATTTTATTTGCAATTTCTCGAGTATGCCAACGACAACAAGCTTTCATCGGAAGAAGTATATAAAGTTCTTGATATCGTAGAGAACTATTGGGCAAGAAGAATCATATGCGCCTATCCGGCAAACGTGATGAGCAAAACATTTGCCATCTTACACAGCGATATACTCAGAATTATAAATGAACATTCAAAGAGAAAAACTCCTCTTGAATCATCTTATTCTGAACTTATAAAGTACGTATTACTAAAAAAACAAGGTAATGCAATCTTCCCGAAAGACTCAGAAATAGACAAGAATTTCCCTACTCGACAGATATACAAGATTCCAATAGATTACAGATACTTCCTGTTTGAGAGAATGGAAAATGAAAATAGCAAAGAAGGAGATGACACAATTGTTTCGCGCATGAAAAAGAATCAAATTACTATTGAACACATCATGCCGCAAACTCTTAATCAGAAATGGAAAGATTCCCTTGGTGAGAATTGGGAAGATATCCATGAAACATATCTCCATACATTTGCTAATCTTACTTTAACTGGGTACAATTCTTCTTATGGGAACCATACATTCACAGAGAAAAAAGAAGGATATACAATAAGTAAGGATGGTTCAGAAATGCAGGTATATGGATTTAAGGATTCTGCATTCCGTTTGAGTAATTATCTAAAGACATGTAATCAGTGGACTGAAACGGAATTGATTGAGAGACAAAATATACTGAAAAATAAGTTCCTTTCCATGTGGCCAATGATTACGACAAATTATACTCCACTTGCAAAAGAAACTGATACAGTGTCATTCAATGATGATGAACTGGAGTTGACAGGTAGGAAAATAGCTGCATTCACATACAAGGGGACTCGTTATCAAGTATGGACATGGGTGGATATGTTGATCCAATTATGCAGGATTATATATGCAGAAGAGCCTATTCAAATGAACAGCATAGCTGCAAAAGAGGAATGGTTTCACACAAGCAGTAGAAACGATCGGTCTCAAATTACCGAAAACTGCTATGTCCACACGTCATGCAGCACACGCACAAAATGCTCAATACTGACATATCTATTCGAACAACTTGATCTCAATCCTGCTGACCTTGAGTTTGAGCTAGTTCCTCTTTCTGATAAAGAAGTGAATGATAATGAAGAATAAAACTACCGACAAAATGGACTAACACATGAACAACTCCACTGAATACGAGTTTTTTACACGGAAAATTTACCAGTAACTTGTTGATGCAGATACTCTTAAAGCTACTAAAGTTATGCATAATGTAATGCTGGAAGGCAAATCCAGTCAGAAACATCAAATAGATGTCTATTGGGAGTATGAAATTGCAGGAGTTACTCATAAGGTTGCTATTGAATGTAAAAATTACAGTAAACCAATCGCAATTGGTAAGGTAAGAGATTTCTATGGTGTTCTTTCTGATCTTAATAACATAACCGGAATTATGATCACTAAAGTCGGATTTCAAGAAGGAGCTAAGAAATTTGCAAAACAGTACGGTATAAGTTTAAAAGAACTTCGAAACCCAACAAGAGAAGAATATATCATTGGAGAGTTAATTACAACGATTTCATCAAATATTAGGCATACTTTGTTTCTTGTAGATGAGGACTGGGCAAAAAACAAAGGATATGACTTTCAAGTATACAGAAGAAGACTTGACATGTTTCATTGTACAGATAAATGGTCAAACAGCACACATATACCTATAGAACTGAATGATAGAAACATTTGTAATGCTTCAGGTAAAACAATTTCGTCTTTAGATGAATTGGAAAATAAAATTCCAACAGACCATAATGGGATAGATGATATTACATTCACGTTTGAAGATGCATACGTCAATGCAAAATGGGGAATAACAAAAATAAAAGAAGTTCAATATTCATACGAGTATGATACTCAAACCAGCAGTATTCGTTTAGATGTATCAGGTTTTGTAAAAGCAATCCTCAAAGATGCATTAAATGGAGAAATACAACTAATAAATAATCTACCACGATAAAGGCTGAAAGAAGCTTGCTGCCAATCTAAATTGGACACTCCTTGGCAACGAAACGTTGACTGGGGTATTAGGATACCCCAGCATTAAAAAGTTGTACATCGGGCAAGCCCTACGCTCGTAAAATTCAACAATGGCACAAGTCATAATGGCCACAGAAAAATCGAATCCATTTAGATCATCAACATTATGCGCCCCTCTGCTTTGACAAACATATCAGGATAGCGACATACAACTGCATACACTTGCTTGGATGTAACGGGTTGTCCGTCCTTGCGTATATGCAATCGCTGGCGATTTATCATCCCTGCAATCTGTTCAGTCCGCATCCCCCTATTCTGACTTGCCAAACAGTAAAGTATAGCCTCTTCAATCTTCATGAATAAGTTTTAAAAGGTGCTTATCCGTCGTGGAAATGTGGTGTTTTTGATAGATTTCCACGAGAAATAGAGCATTTTTCTTCTTTTACGCAAATAAATCCTCTAATGTTATCTCGCTTTGTACAACTCCCGAGTGTGAGTTCTGGCGGACTCCGTAGGTTGTTACCATCGTAAGACGTACCGCCTTTCGTGTATTAGTAGCTTCGATGAAAGCACTCTTTTTGTTACACAACTCGCGCTCGTAATCAGCATTGATAGAGAACTCAGACAAAGAGTATTTCATCTCGCATACATTTATCACTTGGTCATTGCGATCTATCAGTAAATCAATTTGGGCTCCTTTGCCACTTTCATCAGCTTCTTTTCGCCATGAGTAGATGTTACTCAATACGCCTGATATACCCAGTCCAGCCTTGATTTGCTGTGTGTGAACCATACACAGGCGTTCAAAAGCCAAACCGCTCCATGCTCTATGCGTTGCCGAATCTATAGACGCAGACCAGAAATGTTCATCATTGTTCTTGTTTTGCTGGATAAACTTGAAATAAAAGAGTGTATAGTTATCGATTAATTGATAGATTGCCTGTTTAGTTTTTTTGCCATAGCCACTGTATTTTCGTATGAATCCGCAGTACTCCAACTCATCAAGTACTTTACTCAATGCTCCGTTGCTCGGTTTGTCGATTGCAGTCAGAATCTCCTCGCGAGTCATACCAACCTTTTTACGGCCAAGAGCGGTTACGACATCTATATATTGCTCTGGCGACTTAAATAAGGATGCATAGAGTTGATTAAACTCATTTGACAGTTTACCATTCCTAGAAAAGAAAATCTTATCTATGTTTTGAGCAAGGCTAAGCCCCTTTTCAAGCATACTCCAATAAAAAGGTATGCCTCCCAACATCATATAACATTCGGCAATTTGATAGCGGTTCATTTCAAGACCTCTGTTTTGAACGAACATTTCACACTCACGCAAAGTAAACGGCTGAAGTGCTATGCGCTGTGTAACACGGTTATGAAATCCGCCATGATCGTTAATCACTTTGTTGATAATCCATGATGTGGCAGAACCACAAATAATCAAAACTATATCCTTTCTAGCCGATGCCCATCCATTCCAGAAATGTTCAAAAGCCGAAATGAAATTTGAACGAGGTGTATCCATCCATGGAAGCTCGTCAAGGAAAATTATCTTTTTCTCATCTGTCGAATTCTTCAGGAAATGAGATAACAGACTGAATGCCTCCAACCACGATTGCGGTATTGGGCAATCGTCGTATCCGGCATCACGAAGTGAAATAGCAAAGCTGAACAGCTGGTCTTTTGTCTTGGCATTGGCCAAACCAGTATGTTGGAATGTAAACTTATAGCCAAATGTTTCACGAATTAGATAGGTCTTGCCTACTCGCCTACGACCATAGACTGCTATCAACTCCGAATACTCCGACTGTGCTGCCGAAAGCAATATTTTCTGTTCTTCTTTTCTTCCGATTATCATAACTATAGAATTTTGTCTCCACAAACATAACACAAATTACTCACATAATTTACCAAATCGCATATTTTTTTATAGATTTGGCTAAACATAGATGATTTTTGAAGTAAAAACAACACATTTATGGCATTTTCATCGATAATCATAGCGCAATATCGATTAAAATCAGTACCTTTGCATAAGAAATCATTTGGAGCGCAAATGAGGTAAGGAGTTGAGTAGCAACTACTTCAAATTAGTTCATACCGGAACTTGAAAATGAGCTAAAAAAGTGCGGTACAACACGTATATCGAAAGTACTGAAAATCAGAGACATGAAATTGTGGGTACTCTCCATTCTCATTGTGAGTACCATATTTGTACCGATTAAAAGGCTAAAACACTTTCTTTCAATAGTATCAATGTGTTGCGTCGATATACAAGGCTCAGAATACATTCACATAGAAAAACAAGAGACTGACTCTAAACAATAAGAACCAGTCTCATTTAGTATCGACTAATTGGAATATAACAATTCCTTCATTGTGAAACCTTATTAATCATAATTATAAGATAAACATTCGTATCCCCAAATATAAATAGCTTTCCAAATAATCAGCTCATTCACTTCCTCCACCCAATGAACGATACAGATTAATGATTCCCTGTATCTCATCAAAACGATCTGAAACAGCATCCAACTCCGCTTGTAGCAATGCCTGACGGGCTGTCAATACCTCAAGGTAATTTTGTGAACTATGTTTCATCAACAACTCTGCACTACGCACAGCTGATGTTAAAGCAACAACCTGCTGTTCATCAAGTTTCAATTTTCCTCTTGCCGTCTGCCATTGTACCAACGCGTTATTAACCTCTGTACCGGCATCGAGTAGACTTTGACGGAAAGACAATAACGCCTCTTCTTGCTGTGCCTTGGCTACTTTCAAATTAGCAATATTCTGTCCACGATTAAAAAGTGGTTGTATAAGCGAGCCGACAACAGAAAACAACCATTGACCAGGATTGGTTATTACAACACCTGCTGCATTAGTCCACCCAGCAGAACCCGAAAGCGTAATTGACGGAAAGAATGCGGCTCGGGCTTGGTTTGTTACATAGAATGCAGCAGCCAGTACAGCCTCACTTTGTCGTACATCCGGACGACGTTGCAGAAGCTGTAACGGTACACCGACTAAAAGCGTATCAGGAAAAGACTGGCTGGAAAGTGTTGAACGTGTGATGTCTCCTGGAACAGATCCCAATAATGATAACAAGGTATTTTCCAATTCGGTAATCTGTCGTTCAAGTGAAAGCAATGAAGCATCTACAGACAATTTACTCGCTTCAGTCTGTGCAACAGCCATATCAGTGGTCTGACCGGCATTTTTAAGAGCTTTCATCACACGCAGATTCTCACTCCAGTTTCTGGCTGTACGACGACTGATATTGAGCTGTTCATCCAACATCAACAATGTATAATAACTATTGGCAATAGTAGCTATCAACTGAGTTTGTACAGCCTGACGGTAAGCTTCACTCTGTTCCAGTACAACACGAGCTTCCCGTTTAGTATTGGTCAGTTTACCGAAAATATCAATCTCCCAACTAGCCGAAGTAGCCAAATCGTAACTCTTGGTTGTTTTACTATGTTCCACCTTGCCTATTGTTCCTTGAGGGCTAAGGCTAATAGATGGTAAATATGAAAGACGTGCCGACTGAAGAAGTGCTTCGGCTTCTTCGGCACGAAGACGGGCAATACCCAAATCTGAATTATTACAAAGACCAGTCTCAATAAGTTTCTGTAAATGTGGGTCCGTAAACAATTCTTTCAACGAAAGGTCGGCAATGGAAGCAACACTGTCGGCAGGCGAAATCTGCTGACGGTAAAGACTGTCTATAACCGCCACATCAGGTCGCTTATAGGTCCGATAAACCGAGCATCCCCCCAGTACCACCGACAAGCATATACATATAATTATTTTCTTCATTGTACAAATATATTCTGATTATTAATCTTTTTTTTCCAACTTCGGCAATTGACGCTCAGGCATGAAACGTTCCTGCAAATATTGGAATATAATAAAAAGTACCGGTACAATAAAAAGTAGGGCAACCGTACCGATTAGCATACCGCCAACCGTCCCCACACCGATAGAAATATTACCATTGGCTCCCACACCCGAAGCAAACATCAGTGGAAGCATTCCAAAAATCATAGTCAGTGAAGTCATAAGAATCGGACGCAAACGAACTTGTGCAGCAGATACCGCTGCCTGGGAAATGCTCATACCTTGACGGCGGCGTTCTGAAGCATATTCAGTAAGCAGGATTGCCGTCTTAGCCAGAAGTCCTATCAGCATCAACAAGCCAATTTGCAGATAAATGTTATTTTCCAAACCGAACATTTTGGCAAAAAGGAAGCTTCCGGCAAGCCCAAACGGAACAGAAAGAATAACTGCAATCGGAACGAAGAGACTCTCATAAAGAGCACATAGGATCAGGTATATGAATACTATGCAAATGACAAAGATAATAGTCGTGGAACTGCCTGTTGAAGCCTCTTCACGCGACATACCGCCAAATTCATAGCCGTAGCCTGCCGGAAGTGTCTCCGCAGCCACTTCACGCACCGCCTGGATAGCCTGACCGGTACTGTAACCGTCAGCAGGGGTACCGTTAACACTAATAGCCGAGAAAAGATTGAAACGGGAAAGTGTCTCAGCTCCATATACACGCGTAAGTTTCAGATATTGCCCCACGGGACTCATCTCACCTTCATCGTTCCGTACAAACATATTATTCAACGCTTCCGTATCCAAGCGATATTCGGGAGAAGCCTGTACCATCACACGATATAATTTGGAAAAACGGTTCATGTTGGAAGCGTAGTTACCACCGATATAGCCAGACAATACTGAAAGTACATCGGATGGAGAAATACCGTTGCGTTTGCAACGAGAAGCGTCCACCTCCACCAGATACTGAGGAAACTTGTTATCAAAGGAAGTTGTAGCACGTGCAATTTCAGGACGGGCATTCAGTTTGTCAATCATCTGCCGTGTAATAGAAAGTAGATCTTCTATCTTTCCTCCCTTCTGATCCTGTACATAGATTTCAAAACCGCTACTCACGCCATAGCCCGGGATCATAGGGGGAGCAAAAACCATTATATCAGCTGAAGCGATATCGGCTGTACGGCGGTAAATTTCAGATATTACAGAATTAATATCATCTCCCTCTTCCGTACGTTCATTCCAATCCTGAAGACGGACAATGAACATACCATTAGCTGCCCCCTGTCCGCTAATCATAGCGTTACCCGTAATTTTAGAAAACATACGGATTTGCGGAATGTCCTTGATACGACGGTTGATCTCATCCATCACAAGCTGTGTCTCTGCCAGATTACTTCCGGGAGAAGTACGTACATCAATGAAAACTGTACCCATATCCTCCTGAGGCACAAGTCCTGTCTTGGTTGTTCTCATCAAGAAAAAAAGTCCGCTACCGGCTACCACCAGCAAGACTACGGCCAGCCATTTACGCTTGAGCATGAAAAACACACCACTTTTATACTTCATCACAACCCGATGGAAAGCCGTATCAAAAGCAACATGAAAACGTGAGGAGAAACTCATCTTTCCTCCATTACCAGTATCCGCATGTGGGGTCATGATAAGCGCACAAAGAGCCGGACTAAGAGTCATGGCGTTAAGAAGAGAAATACCTACTGCCACAGCCATCGTAAGACCGAACTGGGTATAAAACGTACCGGTCGTACCTCCCATGAACGATACGGGAATGAATACCGCCATGAAAACGAAAGTAGTAGTTACCAAAGCTGAAGTTATATTGCCCATAGCATCTATAGTGGCAAGATAAGGAGATTTGTAGCCCTCGTCAAATTTCGCCTGCACAGCCTCGACAACAACTATCGCGTCGTCCACCACCGTACCGATTACCAGTACTAAAGCAAAAAGAGTTAACATATTCAGGCTAAAGCCCGCCACAGCCAGAAATGCAAAAGTTCCGATCAAGGAAACAATAATTGAAACAGCAGGTATGAATGTGGAACGAAAACTCTGTAGAAAGACATACACCACCAAAATAACAAGGATTATAGCTTCAATAAGCGTTTTGATCACATTTTTGATGGATGCGTCAAGAAAGTCTTTCGTGCTCATCAAGTCAGCTATTTCCATGCCATTTGGAAGATTTTTTCGAATATCTTCTACTACCCTGTCAATCTCCTCAATAATTTCATTGGCATTAGAACCCGATGTCTGGGCAATCATACAATTAGAACCCGGATGACCGTTCACCTCACCTATATAAGTATAAGTACGCGATCCCAATTCGATAGTGGCCACATCTTTCAGTTTCAGTTCTTCACCGCCAGGAAGAGACTTGATAACCATATTCTCATAATCCTGTTCAAATTCATAACGTCCACGATATTTGAGCACGTACTGGAACGTATTTTCCGATTCAGTACCCAAAGTTCCAGTCGGGGCCTCAAGATTCTGTTCATCAAGGACTGCCGTAATATCACTCGGAACAAGGTTGTAACGTGTCATTTTACCCGGGTCAAGCCAGATACGTAATGAGTAGTCTGACCCCATTACATTAACCTCACCCACACCGGCTATACGAGCTAAACGAGGTTCGATATTAATTTTTAGATAATTATTTAGGAATTTCTCATCGAAAGAATTATCCGGACTGTACAGAGCCAAAGCTTTGATATTACTGGTTTGGCGTTTACGTACCGTAATACCGCTTCGTGTGACCTCGGTTGGAAGCAACCCCTGTGCGGAAGCAATACGGTTCTGCACATTCACCGTTGCCATATCTGGATCCGTCCCTTGACGGAAATAAATACGGATATTAGCCATTCCGGCATTGGTAGCTGAAGAAGTCATGTACATCATATTCTCCACGCCATTGAGGGCCTCTTCCAAAGGCACAACAACACTCTTCAGCACAGTCTCGGCATTAGCACCCGTATAGTTAGCCTGTACACTTACTGTAGGCGGCGCTATTTCGGGAAACTGTTCAACAGGTAATTGAACAAGGCTGATAATACCCAATATAAGGATGAGGGCGGAAATTACACCCGCCAAAATGGGTCTGTCAATAAAAGTCCTTATTTTCATGACGCAGATTATTCATTAGTAGTCGTGTAAGTATCTATTTCAGTTCCTTCGCGTACAAGACCGGCACCTTCGGCAACAATCACATCACCAAGAGACAGACCGGACTCGACAATATATTCCGTCCCGTTATTCAACCGAAATACATCAACCGGAGTTGACTTCGCCTTGCCATCAACCACTTTATATACGAAGACACGGTTCTGTAATTCATAAGTGGCAGCTTGAGGAATAGCAATCACACTGTCACGATACGAAGGGACAAATACCGTACCACTACCACCATTACGGAGTAGTTTCTCCGGATTGTCAAACTCCGCACGCAAACTTACCGCACCTGTACTCTCATCTATGCTCCCACTCACTGCGTTGATCTTACCGGAATGGGAATAAGCCTTACCGTTGCTCAAGGTCAACTCTACATCAGGCATCTCAGCCATTGCTTTCTGAAGCGAACCGTATTGTTGCACCAAATCCAATATCTGATTCTCATTCATTGAAAAATAGGCATAAATTTTCTCATCATCGGAAACTGTTACCAATGGTTCCGCAATATTGCTACCCACAAGAGCCCCCACACGATAAGGAATCATACTGGCAACCCCGTTAACAGGACTTTTAACTTCTGTATAAGACAGATTATTACGGGCATTGATTTCCTCTGCCCGAGCCTGAGCAAGACTGGCCTGAGCTTCTGCAAGGGAATTGCGAGCGGTTTGGAGATCAAATTCCGAAACCACATCCTCTCGGAACAACTCCTCTTTACTCTCCGCCGTAAGCCGGGCAGTAGCCAGACGGGATTCCGCACTCTTTACATTAGCTATTGCCATTTCGAGTGCAGCTTTATAAGGAACCTGGTCAATAATGAACAATACCTGTCCTTTTTTTACCACGTCACCCTCATTCAAACGAATTTCTGTAATGATGCCATCCACCTGCGGGCGTATCTCAACATACTGCCTACCTCGCAAACTAGCCGCATATCCGTTTTTTAGTGTCCGATCAGTAAATTCCACACGAAGTGTCTTGTACTTAACACCCGGCTCTTGCTGTTGTTTAGAACTACACGAAGACAGCAATACCAAAACTGATAATAAAACGAAGAAAACTTTCATTATTTTTCTGTTTGTTTATTTATTATTATTGAATGAAAATTAGTTTCCCAAAACAGTCGGTGACAAATCTAAAAAGATTTTGCATACATTCTAAGAATGTGTTGACGAACAGTAGAAATGTGTTGACGAACGACAACAATCCAGCGTTTGAAGTATGAGAACAAAGAATTATCTTTGCAGAAACAACTTAATATTTAATATAAAAAGACCAAGTATAGATGTTTCTAAAAAGAATAAATACAGAGAATAGAAAAAGGAGAACTTATGGGAAGAGATGTCA
>ERZ827037.2878-NODE-2878-length-12931-cov-59.292777_pt1 | contig 12931 bp, 20 predicted proteins | sample MGYA00519924_ERZ827037 | MGnify/ENA primary metagenome ERZ827037 (study PRJEB31778, sample SAMEA3449250) | human gut metagenome | biome: human gut; feature: human-associated habitat; material: faeces | place: United Kingdom | collected 2010/2012 ...
AACGAACCTTTATGCTGTTTACAATGAAAAGGACGGTTAAAATTTGAGCGGGAGGATAGAGGGAGATATGAGTGTTGTAAATCCAAACAAACATTGGGAAGTGCAAAGTTATGGGATGATAATAAACAAAGGTGAAATAATGGTGAATCGTGAAAAACTGGAAACAATTGTATATGTATTTGAGGGGAAATTCTATGTTGAACTTTGGGACAATGGATACTTGTTACATTTTCAAGAAATGTTAGGTGATTGAAATATTATAAATAGTAGGAGAGATATTATGAACTCAAAATTTTATACGAAGATAAAAATGGTTTCTTTATATTTGTGGAGGCATTACAATGAGACTTAAAAAAGAAGATATAGTATACTTAAATGAAACCGCAAATATAAAACTTGATGAAGCTTTATGGATGATAGACGGTGTAAATATGTTGTCCGATATTGAATACGGATTAATATGTATAAACATGGAAGGGTATAGGCTTGCATATTGGGAAGATGGCATTTTAAAAGATGCATATAAGAATTGTGAGGATTAAAATGCTGGTTATCAGTTTAACTAACCTTATAAAGATGCTCGTATTAGCGTATATATTGGGAATTTTAACGTTTGTTATTATTGTGTTTTTAATTTCAAGGAAGTTGTGATAAAATGTACTTAGATTTTGTAAACGCGCTTAGAACGGTTGGAACGGGCTTAATATTATGCTCTTTAGTTGGAATAGTTGCAATGATTAAATCCAAAAACAATTGGAGGAATTTAAAATGATCGATATAGGCTTAACAAACGCATTAGCACAAATAAGAGACGCTTTATATGAAATTTCTGACGCCATAAAAGAGCTAAAAGAAACAGAAGATATAGTTGATAAATGCGAAAATTGTCCCTATAAAGCGTATTATGTGCGAAAATTGTCCCTATAAAACGTATTATTAGGGATATGCTTGAAGTCAGAAACGCCAGAAAAGTTTAAAAGGAGGGTTGACGATTTAGTAAATGGCGTTTATAATCACAAAAATAAAAAGGAGATTTAACGATGGCTTACAAAAAGAAAGCAGAAACAAAAGAACGCGTAGAAACAATTTTCGATGTTAAAGGTGAGTTGACTTTCTGGGTAAAAACCGGTAGTAATGGGAAACTTTACGCTTCCACCTCCGTAAAAAATAGCGACGGAGACAGAATGTTCTATTCAGTATTCTTTAGAAAAGAAGTTGATTTGACCGACTTTGATGACGGGATGAATAAAATTAACGTGAAGTCCGGGTTTATTACATGCTCGAAAATTGGTGAAAGCGTCCGCCCGAAAATTATGGTTTTGGATTTCGAATAAGAGAAAAAGCGCCCCGGGTAACCGGGGCGCACTATTTAGAAAGTAGGTGTTGAAAGATGAAATACACCGCTGGGAATTTAAGGACTAGAGACATTGACAAAGAAATTCGCGCGTATAATAGACGATTGTTACAACTACAATCGAAAAATGAAGCGTTTAAAATTCTGGACACTTTGACGCGCACGGAAGTAATGCGGGGAAGAACAGACGCAGAAATAGCGCGGGAACTGAACCGTTTACAGGAGCTGGCAAAACCTGAAAAACAAAAGATGGTAAAGTACAAAGCGGGTAGCAGTTTAGAAGTTCCGCTATTTGTTCGCGAACAAGTTGAGCGTGCAATAACAAAAGCGAATAAACAGACTATGAAAAGGTTTGAAATTCTGGAAGCACAGCGCAGAGGATCATTCTACACGATTGAACAAGAAAGTTTAAGGCCCATTACAAAAGGTACGGGCAGAACGCTGATGGAAGTTAAAAAGAGATTGGAGACTGCACAAAATCGTGAACGTAGCGGCTATTTAACTTTCTTAGATGAAAAATACAAACGGAACTATATTAAAGCGATTCAAAATAATTTCGGCGCAGCAGGAGATAGATTAGTCGATAGAATTAGTAAAATAAACGGCACAGCTTTTTATTTCGCAAGCCAAGATCCATTTTATGGTTCCTATTTGGAAATTGAATATTCTTATGGTGAAGAAGCAATAAATGCTATGATAAATAAAATTGAAAACGCTTTGACGGTTTTAAATTTGTAATGTTTACGGCAGACTTTGAGACTACCACGGACAAAAATGATTGCAGGGTTTGGGCTTGGGCCGTTTGCGAAATTGGCGTTATAGATAATATTGTAATTGGCAATAATATAGAAAGCTTTTTCAAAACATGTGAAGAAAGTGGGAATTTAATTCTTTATTTTCATAACCTAAAATTTGATGGTGAATTTTGTATCAGCTATCTATTAAAGCATGGATATGAATACGTAGAGACAAAGAAACTTTACAATAAGCAATTCAATGCGCTTATATCTGATGAGGGGCAATTTTACAAAATAAAGATACGGTTTGAAAACGGGAACAGTTTAGAATTGCGTGACAGTATGAAACTGTTGAATTATTCAGTTGATGAAATAGCAAAGGCATTCCATTTGGATATTCAGAAACTTGAAATTGATTATAATGTTCCACGTGGAACAAACCACATTTTAACGAAAGAAGAAACTGAATATTTGAAACATGACGTACAGATTATGTCTTTAGCGCTTGACCGGATTTTTAAAATGGGCTTTGAAAAATTAACGCAGGGTAGTTGCGCTTTGGATGATTTTAAAAACATCATAGGGAAAAGGAGGTTTAGAACATTGTTCCCTGAGCCGAATTACGATAAAGATATTCGCAAAGCTTATAAAGGCGGGTTTACCTACCTGAATCCGATATATGCGGATAAAGATGTATGTGAGGGTAATGTATTCGATGTAAATAGCCTGTATCCGTCCCGCATGTATTACTGTGATTTGCCATGGGGCGAACCCAAATTTTATGATGGTGAATATGTTGAAGATGCAGAACGCCCCCTATATATTCAACTGTTCAAATGTGAGTTTGAAATAAAAGAGGGATATCTACCGACAATTCAATTAAAAGGGAACAGCCGTTTCATACAAACAGAATATGTAACCTCAAGTAACGGAGATATCGTTCCGCTTTGCTTAACAAATGTAGATTTTGAGTTGTTTTTAAAGCACTATAATGTTTACAACCTTGAATATATACACGGATGGAAATTTAGAGCATCAAAAGATTTGTTTAAAAAGTACATTGATAAATGGATGGAGGAAAAAATAAAAGCGGGTAAAGAACATAATCCCACTATGCGAAACTGGTCGAAAATCATGTTAAACTCTTTATATGGTAAATTCGCGCTTGATCCTATATGCGCGAAAAAGCATCCATATCTTGATAAAGGGATAGTTAAATACAGGACTTCACCACCAGAAACAAGAGAAGCCTTGTATTTACCTGTGGGCGCGTTCATTACAGCTTATGCGCGCAGATACACGATTGAAACCAGTCAAAAAATAAAGGAATATAGCATAGAAAAATATGGTAAAGATATGTATATTTACAGCGACACGGATAGTATTCATACAACTTTACCGCTAGAAGATATTAAGAAGTTTATTGAAATAGATGACTATAAGCTTGGCGCGTGGGCGCACGAAAGTCATTTTACAAGGGCACGATTTTTAAGACCGAAAACGTACATTGAAGAAATAGACGGTAAATTACATGTTACCTGTGCGGGTTTACCGGATAAAGGAAAAGAGCAGGTTACATGGGAGAATTTTCACCCGTGCGCAACGTATACTGGAAAGCTTATGCCCGTTCACGTTGACGGGGGAATTGTACTGGTTGATAAAGAGTTTAATATAAGGGGCTAATTTATATGTACAGCAATTTTATTGAAAAATATTCCGACTTGAAAAGAGCTTATGTAAATTTGATGAAAGATAGTAAAAGAATCTATGAAGAAAATGATAACATGGAACGTAAATATAATGAGATGTGTGGTTTATATGATGAAATTAGTTTGAAACTCGCAAAAGCAATTATTAAAATCAATCGACTTGAAAGTGAAAACAAAGAGTTAAAAAGAAATCTTGAGGAATTATGCAAAGAAAAATGAAAGAATTTTTAAAATATTATATGTAACTAAAGAAATTTTATCAAAAGCTGTTTGAATCAATTATCCATATTTTGAACAACAAAAATCCATGGTATAATTTGTAAATTGCAGGTATGATTATAATAGGATTTACAGGAAAATGTAAATACTATTTACAGCGGAGTGCAACGGGTGAAACCGACCGTCTGTAACATCGGGCCTTGCAAGCTATATTATTTCTGCCTGTAAATCCTATTGAGGGGATTTAATGTACTACGACATTAATAATACATTATCCTATAACGCACTTTTTAATATTGTGCTTGGTGGGCGTGGAATTGGCAAATCATACCAATGGAAAATCAAAGCGGTACGGGACTTTCTTAAAAAAGGTAAACAGTTCGGATATATTCGTAGATATAAAGACGAGTTGCTAAAAACCGCAGACAAGTATTTTAATGACATTATTAAAAACCAAGTTTTTCCGGATACGAAAATAGAGTATGACGGGGGCCAATGGTACATTAACGGAGAATTAGCCGGATACACTTTTGCGTTGACAAAGGCAAGTGATTATAAGTCAAGTGCTTTTCCCGATATTTCAAATTTGATTTTTGAAGAATTTATTATAGATAAACCGCATTCATCTTATTTGCGCAATGAGCCTTTCCTTTTATTCGATTTGTACGATACAATAGCCCGAATGCGAGACGATGTTATCTTATTTATGCTTGGCAACGCAATTTCAATGGCTAATCCATATTTTATACAATGGGATTTATCACTGCCGAAAAATAAAAATGCAGTTGTAAGAAATAACATACTTTTACAGGTAGTTCCGACAAGCGCGGAATTTAAAAGAGCGAAAGAAAATACAAGGTTTGGTCAAATGTCCCGTGCTCTCGGTTATGCAGATTATTCTGTTGATAATAAATTCTATTTGGATGATGAAGCACAGATAATGAAAAAAGGGAAAAACACGCGGTTTTATTTTACTCTAGTATGGAGGGACAAAAAATACGGCGTGTGGTTTGATTACGACACAGGGATGACAATTATATCATATGATTATGATCCGTATAATACAATGGTTTTCACACCAGACAAAGAAAGCATTAACAAATCAATTCAATATGTAAAGCAGTATGAAAGACACCCGTTTTTTAGAAGAATAAAAGAAGCGTTGGAAACTGGTACACTAGCATATGAAAATGAAAAAATTCAGCATGAAATTAAAAGCATGTTGAAAATAATTATTTAAAAGGAGAAAAAACAATGGCTTACACAACTTGGATTACGGCGAACCCGCTTGTAAATGTCACGCAGGTTTTTGGAGGTTCGCACCGGGGGAAAGACTGGAACACGAGGGACGCTTCAGGGGTAATGGGAGATACGATGGTGCGGGCAATCGGTGACGGCGAAGTCTTACGTAGCGAATACGGCACGGGCGGAAACTGGTCATGGGGAAATTTTATCGCGATTTATTACCCAGCTCTTGACCGCACAGTGCTGACTGCACACCACGCGGAACGCCTTGTGAAAGTCGGAGATTCTGTTTCAGCTGGAACCCCTATCGGAAACTTCGGAATGACTGGTAATACAAACGGCCCGCACTGCCATGAAGAATGGCACGTTGGCCGCGGGATTACAAATAATCTTGTAACGCCGGAAGATGGCTTCCCAAATATCGTTGGGCGTTATGAGGTAGAGTATGGAGGGGGTGAACCACCAATGCCGACTGATTTTACTGCAAATATGCTGATTGTTGTTTTCGCTGAAAACGGGCACACGATTAACAGCCCCGCAAGCAATGATCCTGAAAATTACGTATACTTTGGTAATAAGAGAAAGTTCCGCGTAAAACCTGACAATCTTGATAAAGTCCAAGAGTTCGGAAGCTGGAATTACTGGCAGGATATTACAGACGTAGCAGTTCTTAAAATCTTTAATAAAGATTTGAGTGATCTTCCTAATGTGTGAAAAATTGAAGGCACTTTATATTGAAAGTTATTATAACTATCAAAAAGCAAGTGTCAAAGAAGTGGGAATTATGTATGGGATATTTCTAGGGGTAAGAAAATGCTGTAACATTTTATATTCGCAAAAACTGTTGCAGATTTTCAAATTCTGGCAAACGAATTTACTAACAAAAGGGTGTGATGAAATGGACTATAATGCGGTTGCTCAAATTGTAAGCACTCTCGGCTTCCCGATTGTAATGTGCGGTGTACTTGTCTGGTTAAACGTTAAGCAGATGAACGCCCACAGGGAAAGCGAGGAAAATTTTACGCAAGCTCTTTCAGATAACACAAAAGCCTATATCGAACTTAAAGAAGCTATTACAAATTTAAAGCTAAAGGAGGAAAATTAAAATGAAACTTAGCGAAGCGCGTGAGTTTATTGATAAGCTTTATAATAGTGAAGATGGATTCACGGACGATATGCGCGAAGATTTGCGCAGACTACATGACAGTGAAGATGAACAAGAGGGAATGGAACGTTACTGGAAAGAAATATACGATAAAATGGACGAAATTTCCAATGCGTTTAGGGATTTTAAGCGCGATTATGTTACCCGTGTTTTGACTGGTCGTGATGCTGTTAGAAAGCACGTTGAAGATTTAAAAGATGATGATTTTGACGATATCAAAGACGAAACGGAAAAGATTAAATCCATTTTTAATGAGGAGGTAATTGAAAAATGAAAAGTGCAAAAGTTTTGACAAATGTGACCAGTAACGCACCACAGCTTCTAACCGCTTTGCGTGCACAGATGGTTGCAGAAAATCCCAGCTTTGAAAATCGGCTCCCGCAGGTGACGCAGGATAATATTCGGGAGTTTGGAACGGCTGTGCTGGATTATCAACCCACGCAAAACGCTTTTGTAGATACCCTTGTAAATCTTATCGGGCGCGTATGGATTACGTATCGTTTGTTTACTAACCCTATGCGGGTGCTCAAAAAGGGTATTCTGGAATACGGCGACACTGTGGAGCTTGTTTACACCAATCTTGCAAAAGCACACCAGTTTGACCCGGCGCAGGCTGAGGAAGAATGGATGAAACGGGAAATTCCTGACGTTAATACCGCTTTCGCGAAGCTAAACTATCAGGTATTTTACAAGCAGACTATTTCTGATGATATGTTGCGACAGGCCTTTATGTCGTGGCAGGGGCTTAGCGATTTTATCAGTTCCGTGTTTAACGCAATGTACACGGGGGCAGAACTGGACGAATTTACTACCATGAAAAATCTGCTTGCTCAGTACGGTACGGCGGGTAAGTTCGCTGTTGAAGTAATTGACGATGTAACGGATAATACATCCGCGCACATGGCGCTTGCCAAAATGAAAGCCGTTTCGAATAAAATGGCTTTTATGCGCTCAGATTACAATAGTCTTGGCGTCCTTACTGCAACACCGAAAGAAAAACAGGTGCTTATTATCGATGCGGACACCGATGCTTATTTGGCCGTGCTTGGGTATAGCACACTGTTCAATCTTGAACCCGCTAAAGTTCAGTACCGTGTTATTGTTGTGGATGAAATTCCCATTCAAGATACGCACGCGATTTTGATTGATGAAGATTTCTATGCAGTTTGGGACGCTTTGCAGAAGTTTACACGCGATATGAACGGGCAGGGCCTGTACTGGCAATATTGGGCGCACTACTGGAGAATTATGGCAGTTTGCCCGTTTGCAAATGCGGTTGCGTTTGTTACGACTGCTCCCACAATTACAGAAATTGCTGTGACACCCTCAACAACGAATTACGCACAAGATACTGGAACTCAAATGAATGTTAGTGTTACTGGAACGGGACTGTACCCGCAGGGGGTAACGTGGAGTATCAGTGGGAATACCGATACAACCACAAATATTGCACGGGATGGTTATTTATATTTCGGTAAAGCAGAAACTGGCACAATTACTATTACGGCTACTTCTGTTTTCGATAAATCCAAAACTGGCACAGCAACCGCAACTAAAGGATAAATGCTTATAGCCGGGCGGTGTTATCCGCCCGGCGAATATAAAAGGAGAAGAAAATGGCAATAAATCCCAACACAACAATTTATCTGTGTGCGGGTGTTCCATGGGGGAACGATTATGCGCACGTTAGATTGTTCCAGAATATGGAAGAACGTCTTTCTTTTCTTTCCACAAAAATCATAGCAACGCTTGATGGGGCAACTTATCAACGTGATGATAAATTTGTTTCGTTTCCTGCAAATTATGAAACGATTGCAAACTGCAATTACATGTATTATCGAAATAACAACCGCTGGTACTTTAATTTTATTACAGATATTCGTTTCCAGAACGAAAACAAAAGTGACGTGTATTTTGAACAGGATGTTTTCCAAACATGGTTTGCAGATGATACTTTAAAAATATCTTTTGTTGAGCGTGAGCACACAAACGATGATACATTTGGAAGTAACCTTGTGCCGGAGAATCTGGAAACAGGGGAATACGTTTACAACCAGAATATTACAAGCGGTTATGGCACTGTTTATGATTTCACACCCGGCATTATCATTGCCGTTTCAGAGCGCTTGGACGGTGTAGCAACTTCAAGTTTACTCGATAACACATTTACTGGATTGTCTTATTACTACGCGAAAAAAGAACGAGTAGACATGGCTATATCTATGGTTGATGAGTATGCAAAAAGCGGCAAGGGTGACGCCATTGTGTCAATGTTTATGTATCCGCTTGAACTCCTTAATATTTTCCCTGCTTCCCCGTCTTATGGTTGGGTGTCGGGTATGGGTTCAGAAAGAATTTACGGAAACAAACTGCTAAACGTTTTTGCGCCGCTTGATGGTTACACGCCGAAAAATAATAAGTTGTACACATACCCGTATAGAGCCTTAGAGTTGTATGGTTCTGGTGCAAGTGGCAAAGAATACCGTTACGAGTTTTTTGATTTTGAAGCACAAGAACCGAATGGGCCTTTTGTATTATTCAGCTCGCTTGGCGGTTCAGCTCCTATCGTATGTACACCTCTCAATTACAAGGGACTTAACATCTCACTTGATGAATCGTTGACAATGCCCGCTTTCCCTGTTTGTTCGTGGATAAACGACACCTTTAAAAACTGGTATGCGCAGAATCAAATGGGAATGAATTTAAATGCTTTAACGACAATTGTTGGCGGTTCGGTTGGTGCAGGTGTCGGAGTTTTCACCGGGGATTTTTCCGGGGCAGTTGAAAGTGTTGTAGGTGCGGCAACTAAAATTGCTAATACGCTTGTAACAATCGAAGAACATAAGATAATCCCCGATAGTGCGAGGGGCAATACAGCTTCTTCAAATTCTTTCTTTGCAAATGGGCAATGGTATTTTTACATGTTCCCTAAATGCGTGCGGTACGAATATGCAAAACGCATTGACGATTATTTTACCATGTACGGTTACAAAACCCTGCAAACAAAAGTTCCTAACTTGTATGGCCGACGTTCTTGGAATTTTGTGAAGTGTACAGAAGCTAATTTAATAGACAGTATTCCCGTTGTGGCTCACAATCGAATCAAACAGGCATTTGAAACGGGCGTTACTTTTTGGCACACAAACGATATCAAAAATTATGCTCTTGATAATTCTATCATTTAGGAGTTTAATATGGGGAAAGCAAAAAGAAAGCCTAGACCATCTATGCCAATGCATTATTGGTTAGAACAAGATGGATGTTGGTACTGTAAAAATAGAAATAACTGTAACCAGTGTAAGGCAATTAGAAAAGTGCAAAATTATACCCTAAATTAAATCTTAAACATGGAAAGGGGTGGAACAAATGGCAAGAAAAGGAATAGGCGGTATAGATTATCAGTTTTTTGATTCTTTAGCACTTAGCAATGTGACATACAACGAATACACAATTCGATTGCTCAACATTGCACTAGCCCGGTTTAAATGGGAAAATGTGCCAAAAGGGATTGACATTCATTATCTCGAACTAATGCTCATTACACAAGGTTCAGCGCTGGTTTTTTATGAAGATAGTCTAGACCAATTTTTTGGTCTGGGGGTTGCATACACCGGCCCGCTCAACTGGTATGGAGTACCGTCTGAACAAAGCGCAATTGCCGCAAATGGCACTCCCTTTAGAATGCTGGATGAATCTAACAGTGTGCTTATTTTTAATAACATGGCAAGAACTGGTGATGCTTACATTATAAATGAGTATGCGCGCAAGCTATATGAAATTCAGCGAAATGCAGAAACAAATGCTAATTTACAAAAGTTTTCGGCTTTTATTGCGTGCAACGAAAAAGAAAGATTGTCACTTAAAAACTTGATTATGAAGTTGGACGGCGGTCAACCGTTTATTTACGGTGATAAATCCTTAAATCTTGATAGCATAAAACCCATTAATTTGGACATTCCGTTCATTGCACGCGATTTGCTCTCCGTGAAAACGGAAATTTATAACGAAGCGTTGACAAGCCTTGGTGTTGTTTCGGCTTTCACGGATAAACGGGAAAGGCTTGTTGCAAATGAAGCCGCCGCTCCGTTCGGTTCACTTGAAATGATTCGTGAATCTTACCTATACGAACGAAAACAGGCGTGCAAAAAAATAAATGAAATGTTTGGCACTAATATGACAGTAGAATTTAATTCGGAAATTCCAATTGTGCCGGAAATGGGCGGTGATATTGAAAATGAGTAGTTACACCGTTGAGTTAAGACAACTTATTCAAAATGGTTATGACATAGGGCTAAAGGACTATCCTATTTTTGATGAAAGTTACCGTGAAACGCTTAACAATAAAATTATAATGCATTACTGGATGAGGGAAATAGGAGCGGAGACGGCAGGTCTTTTTAAACTTTATCTTAACCGCACAATGGGCGAAATAATGCCGTACTACAACCAACTTTACAAAAGCGCACAGATTGATTTTGATCCTCTAAACGCTTACAATTATACCGAAACAAACATGGAATTGGAAAACGTTGAAAGTGACGGCACCCGCACAGACACGGCAGACGGAAAAAGTCTTTACAGCGATACCCCCCAGGGGTTGCTTGATAATGGGGCTATTGCAGATGGAAAATATTTAACGTCTGCAACTTTGAACGATTCTTCCGCTTCTTCCACGGCAAATAATTTACAGAAGCGTGACCGGAATTTCGAAAAGAAAGTGCGTGGAAATATGTATCATAATTTAAGCGAACTCCTAAAAGACTACCGGGAAACATTTTTGAATATCGACATGGAAATTATCAATAACCCGGAAATACAAAACTGCTTTATGAAACTGTACTAAAGGAGGTGAATAAGATGGATTTTCTAAATGTGGTTCGATGCTGTACTCCCGCTTTGCCGTCTGCTTATGCGGATGCGCTATCCTATTATGATGCACTATGTAAATTACAGGGAGCAATTAACGAAGTGATAGCTACTTTAAACACGTACACACCTGTAACCGAAGAATGGGTTAAAAATTATGTCACTGAACAACTGAATTCGATAAGCAAAGAAATTGACGAATTTGAACGATCAGTTAATGGAAAAATAAATAATTTGGAAAGCCAATACGCGCAATTTACGCAGGAAATTAATGATAAAATCATTAATTTAATTGATACCGTAGATAAAAATAATGAGCTATTCTATAATTATATTATTATGGTTGTCAATCAAAAATTAAGTGAAGTAGTTAACAGATTGGGTGACGAAACAATTATCAATAATCCTGTGTATAACAAGTTAGACAGTTTGAAAAATACTCTAAATGATATTTATGCAGGGGTAAGGCAAAGTGGAATAACAGCTTACGAGTACTCAAAACTTGGATTGACAGCAAATGGTTACAATTCATACAGCATTACAGCTTTTAATTACGCAACTTCTGCTCGTTTTATATGGCATAAGCTTATCTACTGTGTTTATTCCGCGATTACAGGAATTTTCACAAACGTTCAACAGGCGTTAAACGAAATCTCGCAACAAATTCGCTCAAATGGTTTGACTGCTACTGAATATGGCGCGTTAAGTCTAACCGCAACGGCATACACAGCTAAAAATTGGTCTGCTTACGACTATGCATGGAATTCTAAATCTTAAAAATTTAATTGGAGGTATAATTATGGCAAGTACGAACAAAACTACTACTCTTAAACTTTCTCAATTTGTTGGTAACGATAAGCCCGATTGGCTTACCGATTACAACGAGGACATGGAAAAAATTGATACTTTCGCAACGACTGCGGAATCTGATATCAGTGGTGCACAGTCTGCCGCTTCTAACGCTCAATCGGTTGCTGCGTCTGCAAGTTCTGCCGCGAACGCTGCTAGTACAAGCGCCGCAAACGCTGTTAGAGTAGCAAATAGCATTATTGACGGTTGGGAAGCAATCGTACCTACGGACGTTAACGCAAAAATTACTGGCTTTACACGCACTGTGCGCGGTAATAGGCCTGCGGGCATCTTGTTTGTATCATCTTATTATTACTCAGATGAACAATTTTCCCTTAGCTCGAATGAAATTTTGTTTAAAATCCCAACAAAATTTTGTCCTAAAAATTCGGCGCTATATGGCTCAATCTTTTTAAAGAATAAAACCGCAAACACTTTCACTGTTTCTAACCTTGTTGTGAACGCGGATGGGAGTGTAGCTCTTTGGAGCGGGGCGGGCACTATTAACAATATAAATGAATTAGTTATATCGGGTTTTGCTTGTATCCCTGTATAATTTTAAGCCCCGCCATCTGGCGGGGCTTTTCATTATTCAAATGTGGTGTCTTTCGGTTCAAGTAAATAATCGTTTGGATTCTCCCAGTAATCAGTTTCAGCTTTTGCTAGAGCTTCAAAGTAGTTTTCTACATCAATTTCAACAACTGCTTCATGGACTTCCTTAATTGTGATTTTGAATGTCATTCTCCTTATCTCCCATCACATCATATTTTGAAAGGATTTTGTTTTC
>ERZ827037.2880-NODE-2880-length-12919-cov-3.961521_pt1 | contig 12919 bp, 8 predicted proteins | sample MGYA00519924_ERZ827037 | MGnify/ENA primary metagenome ERZ827037 (study PRJEB31778, sample SAMEA3449250) | human gut metagenome | biome: human gut; feature: human-associated habitat; material: faeces | place: United Kingdom | collected 2010/2012 ...
TAGAACTTCTGCATCGTGACATCTAGCAGCAAATAGGATACCAGCGCTTTCTCATTGACCGGGAGGCCACCATGAACTAGTGTATTAAACACCTAGCACCACATCTATCGCATGATCTATCACCTCATCCAGTTCCTCCTCATCTGCCTCCGGCATCAATGTCGCAGAATCTTCATCGGAGATCAGTTCTACAAGGCTTCCAAAGTCTTCTTTATATTTACTCTTGCAAACCGCATAGAATACTACACCAAGCAGGCTCCATGCCACAACCATTCCCCACTCAGGAAGGATCAGGTTACCGCCTGAACCAGGGATGCAGTACATGCATACCATGAATCCAGACATCAGTACTGCCATTGTTCCGACAAATTTATAGTGTTTTACTTTATATGGTCTTGGCATATCTGGTTCTTTTTTACGAAGGATCAGGAATGACAAAGACACCATACAATACGCCATACAGCATCCAAAGTTTCCTGCGTCACAGATCCATACCATCATAACTCTTCCGGCAAATGGTGCCAGCATTGTCAGCACTCCGATCAGAATCAGTGCATTGATCGGTGTTTTATGTTTTGGATGTAATTTCGAAAACGTTCTTGGAATCATATAAGATTCTGCCATAGAGTACATCGCACGGGATCCACCGATCATAAATGAGTTCCAGGAAGTAACAATTCCACACATACCTCCGACAATAATAACCTTCGCCATTACTGAAGTACGGAACGCAACTGCCATTGCATCTGCTGTTACGAGTCCTGTTCCTTTCTGGGATGCTGTAATTGCTCCTGTATCCAAAACCATACCTACCGCCAGGATAACAAACGAATAAAATATAACTGCCAGAACAACCGACAGGATCAGCATCTTTCCAATCTTCTTTGGCGGAACATTAATCTCCTCGGATGCCTGCGGTATAACGTCAAATCCAATAAAGTAGAATGGAGAAAGTACTGCTACACCAAGAACAGCTTTTATATTTGTCACACCCGTAGTTCCTGCAAATATCTGTCCATTCAGGTTATCTACCGTTCCATTGAACACAGAAGCAATAATCAGAAGAATTCCTGCTCCTCCGATGATTACCGTTAAGATTGTCTGCAGTATCGCTGCTGTCTTTGCTCCCATGATATTAATGATCATAATAAGAAATGCTACTACAATCGCAACAACCAGCCATGATGCATAGATATCAAATCCAGCCACTGTATACAGATAGCCTTTTAAGAATCCCGGACACAGATATGTAATGATTGTCGGAAATGCACACGCTTCAAAACAGGTAACACCGACATATCCAAGAATAATCGCCCAGGTACATACGAACGAACCAACCGGTCCCATTGCCCTGTGGCTGAAGACATGTTCTCCACCACACTGTGGCATAGCTGCTGTAAGCTCCGCATAAGTCAGCCCTACAAAAAAGATCATTACACCACCAATTACAAATCCAAGTGCGGCTCCGACAACTCCGCCTTTTTCAATCCATCCTCCGGTTGAGACTACCCAGCCCCATCCGATCATGGCGCCAAATGCAATTACAAGGATATCCCATGCACTGAATACCTTATCAAAATCTGATTTTTTCTTATTCATACAACCATCTCCTTAACTACTTTTCTTTTTCAGATACACCACTGCTTATCTGTCTTTATTTTCGTTTCTTCCGGTTTTATTATCTTTGTTATTATATTTTCCTTTTCTATTTTCCAGCTGTTTTTTGTTATCTGTTACTTTTGATTCTTTTCTACTTCTTTCGCAAGTGTTTCAATCAATCTTGCCGTTCCATCCACTCCCAGCAGACTACTGTCAATCAGGATATCTCTGTTATGTCTGTCTCCACGGTTGCTTCCGGTCAATGCCATATGACGCTTGTGATATCTTTTATCTGTTTCAAGAATGATCTCCTTTGCTTCTTTTTCTGAAACTTTATGACTTTCCATTACATTTTTTACTCTCACTTCGTCCGGAGAATAGATAAACACTCTTAAAATCGGCTTATGCTTTTTCAAAATATAATCGGCCGAACGTCCAATGATCACACAGGATTCTCTGTCCGATAACTTGCGGATGATCGTTTTCTGTACATGGATCGCACGCTTTGTAAGATCTGCATACTGTGAAAATTCTCCCCTTTCTTCTCCCTCGGCTCCTTTTCCGACAATTGTTACGCCTTCTTCTACTTTCTCCATAATCTCCTGGGGGATTCCAACCTCATGGATAATCGCATCTACTGTATTTCTGTCATAAAATTTAAATCCCAGATCTTCTGCTATTTGCTTTCCGATCTGATTACCCTTTGCTCCATATTCGCATCCAATCGTAATTACCAAATGTGACATATCATCCCATCCCTTCTTTCGCAACATCGCATACAGAGGACTTACCGCCGGCAGCTTCTCCTGTATACTTTCGTATGAAAAAAAGCGAAGTGACTCACTTTGTGTAAGCCTCTTCGCTTTTCTTTCATACTTTTTACTATCTTTTTATTATCTTCTTCAACATTAATACTGTACCACTGTAAATTATTCCTGTCAATATGTATTTCAATCAGTGATTACATTTTTTGTTCAATATATTTACTGTTTTTCCAGTCATATCTCTATTACTCCTACTTCTCCCTGATCTGTGCTTCCCACTCATGCAGTTTCCTCGCTGCCTCTGGATTCTGTTTTTCCAGTCTTCTTTCCAGTTTCTCGCGGTTCTTCTTTAAGTGTTCTACGATTTCCGGATGATGCAGTAATAACTGTTGTTCGATTCTGCGTCTTCTCTTTTCAATCAGCTGCAGGATTACTTTTCTGTCACCACGCAGATTTTCCGGAAGTTCATCCAGATGCATCTCCATTCGTCTGAGGATCTCATCTTCATCAAGTACTCCGAGTGAATGCCAATTTTTAAGTTTTTCTTCAAACCCAACATCTGCAAGTCTTTCCAGATCCGGAAGCTTGTGAATCTGTTCCATCACCTGATGTACTTTCTTTTCCATCTCTTCGACCGCATCATCCCCAAACGCCCAGGCAAATTCTTCCAGTGTATTCTCTTCTTCCGCCGGAATCATTGCCGCGTGTACTGCGTGTACTGCTGCCGGTATTTCAAGTTGGCAAGATGTCCGGATTGCATGATCCGTATCCTTTTCCCCTACAGATTCCGATGACTGGATTCCCGCATCCTGCAGTGCAGCAAGAATGGTTCTTCTTACCTTGCCTTCTTCAATCAGATGACCGATACCAAGACTTCTCATCTGTTCGTTTACATTTTCCGAATGCTCTGTTATGTAGAATTTGATTCCCTGCTTATCAAAATTTTTCGCCATCATCTCCAGACGGTCTGCTGCTGTAATATCAATGCTGTTGATTGCTGCTGCATCCACAATTACAACCTCTGTATCGTCCTTGATACTGTTTTCAATATCTGACTGGAAGATTTTTACATTTGCAAAGAAAAGGTTCTCGCTAAACCGGTATATCACCGTGTGACGGATCGGATATGCATTACGGTTTCTCTTCAGATCATAATAAGCTTCTTTTCCCGGGATCATACCACGGAAAGACCTCGGTGGATTGGTTGCCCGCAGCACCACTGCCACAAATGACAGCAAAAGTCCGATCACCACACCATAGATGGTACCAAGGAACAATACACTCACGCAGGCCGCCACAAAAATATAGAATTCATTCCTGCTCACTTTGAACAGACGGACTGCCAGATGTAATTCTACTACATTCATCAAAGCCGAAAGGACAATTGCTGTAAGAACCGACACCGGAAGGTATCCGATGAATCCAGTGGCACCAATTAATACCAGCGCCATCGTAACTGCTGCCACAACCGACACTGCCTGCGTCTTCCCTTCGTATTGTTCATTCATGGATGTTCTGGAAATACTGCCATTTACCGGACAGCATCCTACACATGCAGCCGCAATATTTCCCATTGCACATGCAAGAATTTCTTTATTTTCATCTATTTTATAGCCATTCTTCAGTGCGAAATTGTTCTCTGACAATAATGTCTCTGACATGATCACCGCTGCAATCATCAGGCTTCGTCCTGCCGCCTGTTTCAGATCTATTTCTCCGAATTGAAAATGTGTCAGCTTCGGAAGTCCTTTTTCTACCGCATCAAGCAGTACAACGCCATGTTGATCCACATGAAAGATCATCGTTGCCGCAACACCCGCTGCCATAATCACGATGGCCATCGGAAACTTTGGAATCAGTTTTCCGGCCACACGGAGTAATACCAGTGCTCCGACACCAAGTGTAACCGACAGCCAGTTGATATCCTTACAAGTCTCTATAATATGTCTGGTAAGTTCCGGCAGTTCCCCGGAACCAGCCTTCCCTCCAAGTATCTTCGGAATCTGCATCAGTATGATCGTAAGCGCAATTCCACTGATGAATCCTCCCATAACCGGCGTCGAGATAAAATCTACAATTCTTCCGGCCTTAAGGAAATAAAACAACAGAAGCCATATTCCTGTCATCAGTGCAATAACCGGAACATACTGCATCGCTTCTTTACTTCCACTTTCAATCCCAAGAGACACCAGCGCTGCTCCGACGATGGCAGCCGGCGCTGCATCGACACCGAAGATGAACTGTCTCGAAGTCGAGAACAGCGCAAAGAACAGTATCGGAAATACCGATCCGTAGAGTCCATACACTGCAGGGAGTCCCGCGATCTGCGCATATCCCATCGAGATCGGGATCGACACAGCCGCCATGATGATTCCCGAAAATATGTCTTTTGGCAGATATTCTTTTTTATAATTTCTCAATGTTGGAAATAACAAATCTTTCATACATCAAATCCTTTCTTTTTTCTATACTTTACACCAATTTTTTTCTTCCTGCTATCGCCTTTATCTTTTTTTCATTATTTTAGGAAAATATTTCTTATACTCACTTTTATTGACTATAAATTTCGTCTATATTTTCCAGGAATGATTTTTCAGACACACTCTAGATACAGAACAAGACAGGGAACTGATTTTCTCAATCCCCTGCCTTATTATAAACATTTTCTTTTTTATCTTTTATGGAAAATCCTGCACAAACGCACATTTCCACATATTTCATGACCAGCGATTAGCAGATCTTGCAGATCCATCCTTCTGGTGCTTCGATGTGTCCCATCTGGATTCCTGTTAATGTCTCATACAGTTTCTTTGTAACAGGTCCCATCTCTTCCATTCCGCTTGGGAAGCAGATTTCTTTACCATGATCAACGATCTTTCCTACCGGAGAGATAACTGCTGCTGTACCGCAAAGACCACATTCTGCGAAATCGCCAAGTTCATCTAAGTATACTTCTCTTTCTTCTACTTCCAGTCCAAGATAATGCTCTGCAACGTACATCAGAGAACGTCTTGTGATAGATGGAAGAATTGTAGATGATTTTGGTGTTACGACTTTGTTATCTTTTGTTACGAAGATAAAGTTAGCTCCACCTGTCTCTTCTACTTTTGTTCTTGTTGCTGCATCAAGATACATATTCTCATCGTATCCTTCCTGATGAGCTGTTACAATTGCGTGAAGACTCATTGCATAGTTCAGCCCTGCTTTTACATGACCTGTTCCATGCGGTGCTGCACGGTCAAAATCTGATACCTTAATTGTAATTGGCTTAGCGCCGCCTTTGAAGTATGGTCCAACTGGTGTAGCAAATACACGGAACTGATACTCCTCTGCCGGTTTTACACCGATAACCGCACTTGAACCGAACATATATGGTCTTACATATAATGTAGCTCCTGATCCGTATGGTGGTACGTAAGCTGCATTTGCTTTTACTACCTGTTTGATTGCATCTACAAATCTATCTTCCGGGAATACAGGCATCTCAAGTCTTGCTGCTGAGTCTGCCATTCTTGCTGCATTCAGGTCCGGGCGGAATGTTACAATATGACCATCTTCTGTGGTATACGCTTTCATTCCCTCAAAACATGTCTGTGCATACTGAAGTACGCCTGCACATTCGCTAATTGTGATCTTGTCATCGGAGGTAAGTGTACCTTCATCCCATGCTCCATTCTTAAAATTGGACACATATCTTTTGTCTGTCTTCATATAGCCAAATCCAATGTTTGACCAGTCAATATTTTTCTTCTCCATTGTGACTCCTCCGTCCTTTTAACAACTGTTTGATTTATCATCTTGTCTTATTATAATACTACTGTTTTTAAAATTCAAGAGTGCGCTCTGTTTTTTTATTATGCATTTATTTTTTGCATATTATTCTATATTTTTATATATGAATCTAATACAGAGGCAGCCTTATCTTTCCATCATGCTGATAGATTCAATGCCGACACTTCCGCCGCGCACAACTTCGATACTTTCAAATTCTTCTTTCATAAGCTTTATAACCGCGTCATTTTTGGTTGCAGTCTGTACAAATTCCATCAGGACACTGTCTTTTCCGTAATCAATCACTTTGGCTTTGAACGTCTCTGCGATCTGGAAGCATTCTACTTTATCGTCCTTGCTGCATTTTCGTACTTTTACATACAGGATTTCCTTCATACGCACAAACACATCTGTAAAATCAATGACTTTAATTACTTCCACAAGACGGTTCAGCTGCTTTTTAATCTGCTCGAATGTCTCATCATCGCTGACTGTCGCGATCGTCATTCTGGACACTGTCGGATCTTCCGTTGTTCCTACAGTCAGACTGTCCAGGTTATAAGATTTACCAGAGAACAGACCGGAAATCTTTGAAAGAACTCCCACCTGGTTCTCTACATATAATGAAATCCAACGTTTTTTCATACCATTATTATTCATAGTTTTCTCCTTCTTTGCTCTCTTATCTAACAATCCATGATCAGCTCTTCCAGTGTTCCGCCAGGTTTTACCATCGGATATACCAGATCCTCCGGATCAATATCAAACTCCAGAATATACGGTGTCTTTTTACTCTTCATTGCTTCTCTGAAAGCCGGTTCGATCTCTTCTGTCTTGGTAATATGAATACCTTTTGCTCCATAGCTGTCAGCAAGTTTCATAAAGTCCGGTGTATATGTCGGACATTCTACTTCACCGCATTTTCCTCTGCACGCTGCTCCCGAGCGCAGGCATGTCATGGAATAACGCTTTCCATAGAATAATTTCTGCCACTGACGTACCATTCCGAGATTATTATTATTGAAAATACAGCTGATGATCGGAAGCTCCTCCAGTACCGCTGTCGCGATCTCCTGGCTGTTCATCTGGAATCCGCCGTCACCGGATATTGAGATAACCGGTGTGTCCGGATTACCGATTTTCGCTCCGATTGCTCCCGGAAGTCCATATCCCATCGTTCCAAGTCCACCGGACATCAGAAGCTTCTTCTTTTCTGTGATCTCAATAAACTGTGCCGTGAACATCTGATGCTGTCCTACGTCCGTTACAATAATCGCCTCATCAAAGATACGGTTGATTGTTTCGATGACATCCTGCGGTGTCATGATCGGCTTTTTCTTCATCATAAGAGGATGCTCTTCTTTCCATCCGTTAATAGTCTTAAGCCAGCTCTTTGTCTCACATTTATCTACATACTCCAGCATTTTTGTAATTGCTTCTTTTGCATCTGCTACAATCGGTACATCTACCTGTACATTTTTGGAGATTGCCGCTGTATCAATATCAATATGTACAATCTGTGCATTTGGTGCAAATGAATGTAATTTTCCAGTAATTCTGTCGTTGAATCTGGTTCCGATGGAGAATAACAGATCACATTCATTTACCGCCATGTTACAGGCATACGCACCATGCATTCCAAGATTACCGATATATAACGGATGAGTGGTCGGAATCGCTCCGCGTCCCATAACGGTCGTTACAACCGGAACATTCGTCATATCTACTAATTTTGTAAACTCTTCATTCGCATGTGCGATATTGATTCCGCCTCCGGCAAGGAATAATGGTTTTTTCGCCTTGGAAAGCATCTTGATCGCACGCTTTAACTGTCCTACGTGCACATGTGTATTCGGCTTATATCCGCGGATATTTACAGTCTCCGGATATTCTGCACTTCCAAGTTCTCCCATGACATCTTTAGGAAGGTCGATCAGCACCGGTCCTGGTCTTCCGCTTCTCGCAATATAGAATGCTTCTTTTAAAATGCGTCCCAGATCTTCTCTGTTTCTGACGGTTACTCCATACTTTGTAATGCTTCTTGTAATTCCCACGATATCAACTTCCTGGAATGCATCATTACCTATTAAATGTCTTGACACCTGTCCAGTAAAGCATACCAAAGGCACACTATCATAATATGCAGTTGCAAGTCCTGTCACCAGATTTGTTGCTCCCGGTCCACTTGTAACCAGACATACTCCGACTTTTCCGGTTGAACGTGCATATGCATCTGCTTCGTGCACCAGTGCTACTTCCTGTCTTGGAAGAATTACCTTTGTATAGTCCTGTTTATAAAGTTCGTCACTGATATCAATCGTACATGCTCCCGGATAACCAAAGATTGTATCCACTTCTTCTTCTCTCAGTGCCTTTACCAATAATTTATTTCCACTGATCTTCTTCATATTCCTACCTCCTTAAGACTGGCGGATCTGCCTTCTTCCTGTAAGAACCTGCTACGGACAGATTCTTAAGAACACCTTCACAGTAAAAGAAAAACCCTAAGCTTAACAGCCTAGGGCGAATTTTGCATCCGTGTTACCACCTAAATTCAGAAAATAATTTTCTGCTCTCCATCCAGTACTGGAATCCTTTTTCATTATAAAAATGCTCCTAATACTGCCTCCCCGATAACGCTGGGAATGCGTTGAAGTCTACTCAGGCTTTCTTTTATGATCCGACTATTTATACTTATTAACGTTCATGCTTTCTGCCTTTTCGGTTCACAGCTCGGGGGCTACTTCCATAAATCCTTCATGAAGATTCGCACCGTCCATCTTCTCTCTTTGCTTCGGGCACTTATGTACTCCTCCCTGTCACAGCTTTTACTGAATATTTATAAAATATTATATGTGACATTCTTACCTATTGTCAACTATTTTCAAAATTATTATTTTTTATCAGACATTCTAAAACATATTTTGTCAGATTTTTCCATATTCTCCCTTTTATTGATTCACTTATGATGTAAAATTTTAGTATTTTTTTTTATTTTTTTAACAAATATGTGGTAATTTTTCGCAAAAAATTATACAATATATTCATAAGCAATAAGGAGGATATGTCATGAAACAAAATAATATGTTAGCGATGATATTAGCCGGTGGTAGAGGCTCACGTCTTCACGAACTGACAAATAAAGTTGCAAAACCAGCTGTTTCTTATGGTGGAAAATACCGCATTATCGATTTTCCACTCAGCAACTGTGCAAACAGCGGTGTGAATGTTGTAGGAGTATTAACCCAGTACGAATCCATCCTGCTGAACAGCTATGTTGCTGCCGGCAGACGTTGGGGTCTGGACGCAAAGGACAGTGGAGTGTTTGTACTTCCACCACGTGAAAAGGCTGACGCTAACCTCGATGTATACAGAGGAACTGCAGATGCAATTTCACAGAATATCGACTTCATCGATACATACTCACCGGAGTATCTTCTCGTACTTTCCGGAGATCATATCTATAAAATGAACTATGACGAAATGCTTCAGGCACACAAAGACAACGGAGCAGATGCTACAATCGCCGTTATTGAAGTACCTATGAAAGAAGCAAGCCGTTTCGGTATCATGAATACAAACGAAGAAGGCCGTATCGTAGAATTTGAAGAAAAACCAGAACATCCAAAGAGCAATCTTGCTTCTATGGGTATCTATATCTTTAACTGGAAGCTGCTTCGCAAGAAATTAGTAGCTGATATGAAGGATCCTGATTCTAACCATGATTTTGGAAAGGATATTATTCCTGCCCTTCTGAATGACGATAAGAAATTATTCGCTTACAAGTTCAAAGGATACTGGAAAGACGTTGGAACAATTGATTCCCTGTGGGAAGCTAATATGGATCTGTTAAGCAAGAACAACGAACTTGACCTCAATGATCCTACATGGAAGATTTACACAGAAGATACTGCTACTCTTCCTCAGTATATCGGACCAGATGCTGAGATCAACCACGCATTTGTCAATCAGGGATGTGTGATCGAGGGTGAGATCACAAACTCCGTTCTCTTTACCGGTGCAAAAGTCAGAAAAGGTGCTAAGATCATCGACAGTGTCCTGATGCCAGGTGTTGTTGTAGAAGAAAATGCTGTCGTTACACGTGCGCTGGTTGCAGATAATGTAAAAATCGGTGCAGGAGCTGTTGTCGGCGACGCAAAGAGCGAGCATATCGAACTCGTTTCCAAACGTGTAAAGGGGGTAGAATAAAATGGCTAAAGCATTTGGAATCGTAAACTTTGCCGGAAATCATATCGCAGTAGAAGGCATGCAGGAATATCGTCCGGTAGGTGCATTCTCCTTCCTTGGACGTTACCGTGTTATTGATTTCCCTATTTCAAATATGAGCAACAGCGGAATCGATCATATCCAGGTTTATATCCGCAGAAAACCTCAGTCTCTGACTGCTCATCTTGGAACAGGACGTCATTTCAATATCAATTCAAAGAGTGGCAATCTTCAGATTCTCTACTCCGGACTTGGTATGAATATGAGTCTGTACAATAATGATATTGCTTCTTATATCGAAAACCTCGAGTCCATCGAGCAGGAGCTGGCTGAATATGTAGTCATCGCACCTAGTTATATGGTCTATACACAGAACTACAGAAAACTGTTAAACGACCACATCGAGTCTGGTGCTGATATCACTTTGTTATATCATTCTGTTGATACAGCAAAAGAGTATTTCCTGAACTGCTATGCACTGAACCTGAACAAACAGAAAGGTGTCCTTTCTCTGGAACAAAATCTTGGAAATGCAAAAAATAAGAATATCTTCATGGATACATATGTTATGAAGAAAGATCTGTTCATCGAACTGATCCACAAAGCAAGAAAGACTTCTTCTGTATATACATTACTGGATATTGTAAATGCTTCATGTGGCGAGCTTGATATCCGTGGCGTCTCTCATAGAGGTTACTTTGCAGCTATTTCAGATTTCAAAAGCTATTATGATTCAAACCTGTCTCTGACAGATATCAAAACTGCTCAGAATCTGTTCGACCCTGACTGGCCGATCTACACAAGAACTAACGATTCCTGCCCTACACAGTATTTCGAGACAGGTACTGCCAAGAACTCTGTTGTATCAAACGGATGTCTGATCGAAGGTTCTCTGGAACACTCTGTTGTTGGTCGTGGATGTATCATTAAGAAAGGGGCTGTCATCAAGAACTGTGTGGTTCTTTCCGATGCTTACATTGGTGAAAATGTACACCTTGAAAATCAGGTAATTGACAAATGGGCTCAGATTACCCGTGAAAGAGAAATCGTGGCAGAAGCCGGGCATCCGGGATATATCCGAAGAGACGATATCCTGTAAAATAAGGTATTCTCTGAATTAAGCAGGCGGCGCAAACTGTTCATCAGTCTGTGCCGCCTGCTTTATCTTTATATGATCACTGTGATCTTCATGATTTTTCCATCCGGACTTTCTGCGGTAATTTTTCCTTTATGAGCCCGAACAATCGCTTTTGCTACAGAAAGCCCGATTCCTGAACCTCCTGTAGAGGAATTTCTGGAACTGTCCAGTCTGTAAAACCTCTCAAACAGAACATCCAGTTTTCCCACGGGAAGTTCCTCCGCATCATTAAAAATTTCCAGCTGGCATTTCTTTCCTTTTTTCTTCAAAGCAATTCTTATTTTTCCACCTTCAGGCGTATATTTTACAGCGTTATCCACAAGAATCCCCACAAGCTGGCGAAAATCCCTCTCATTTCCTGTAAAAAGAATTCCCTCATCTACCAACTGTTCCATTTCTTTTCCTCCCGTCCGGACAGGAGCCTCATAAGGCTGCACCGTTTCCAATACCGCATCAGAAGCAGAAAATTCTGTTTTTTCACCTATATCCCTGTTTTCATCCAAACGGCTGAGAGCAACCAGCTGCTGTACCATACCGGAAAGCCGCTGGATCTGCTTTCTGGTACTTTTTGTCCACTGGTTTTCCCCGGTTTCCATTTCAATCACCTCTGTATTGGCATCAATAATCGTCAAAGGCGTTTTCAGCTCATGGCTGGCATCCGTAATAAACTGTTTCTGCTTACGGATGCTTTCCTCCACCGGAAGGAATACAATCTGAGAAAAAAATATAACCAGTACCAAAACCGCAGCCAGACCGAGAAAAGACATAACAATACTGCTTACTGCAGTAACACGAAATCCTGAAATCTCCCTTGCACAGTCCAGAAAAATACACTTTGTCTGTCCATCATCCTTTATAACTCTGTAACGGTAAATTCCACAGAAACCAGTCTCACTTTTCTTTCCGCTGACTGTTTTTCCATACTCCAGAGCCATGTCTTCGTCCACCGCTGCTATGTGATTCAGATCACAGGAACTGATCTCGCCCCCATCATCCAAGATCACTGTAAAATATCTGGTTTCATAAGGTGCCTCCGGAGAAAAATTTCTTGAGGCTTCTGTTTCAAATATATCTTCCCTTTTTCCCACTGCAACATCAGGAGGATTCTCATTGCCTGCAGCTTCCATTTCTTCTTTTCCGTTTCCCGGAAATTTCCCATCATTTATGCCCAGAACAGAAGTCATATCATCTGCTCTGGCTGCCATTTTCAAATAACCGGAAATGTTCACTGTTCCCATAATCGCTGACAGAACAATAAAGGTAGACAGCATGGCGATCAGAATAAATTTTTTACGGAGCTCCCTGATCATATTTCTTCCTCCAGATAATAGCCCTGCCCTCTGGCAGCCTTAATTTTAACGTTTGTATTCAGAGAGATGAGCCGCTTTCTGAGATACGAAATATATACCCATACAACTCC
>ERZ827037.2882-NODE-2882-length-12909-cov-6.460012_pt1 | contig 12909 bp, 10 predicted proteins | sample MGYA00519924_ERZ827037 | MGnify/ENA primary metagenome ERZ827037 (study PRJEB31778, sample SAMEA3449250) | human gut metagenome | biome: human gut; feature: human-associated habitat; material: faeces | place: United Kingdom | collected 2010/2012 ...
GTTCCAGTACACGCTCTGCGGCCACATGGTTGATTGGTTTGCCGCCGATTGAAATAGTTCCCCCATCCGCCTCATAGTATTTTGCAATCAGGTTCAGAATGGTAGATTTTCCGGAACCGGAGTCCCCGACAATGGCCGTGAGCTTCTGGTCTGGCACCGTAAAGGTGGCGTGTTTCAGCACCGGTTCTCCGGGCACATAGGAAAAGTCTACATTGTCGAAGTTGATTTCATGGGTGGCTGTTTGAAGCGGCTCCATACTGCCGGCTTCCTCTGGTTCATTGACTACTGCTTGAATTTTTCGTTTCGAGATCATCATATTTTTGTAGCCAAACAAATCAACTGAGATTGTCATGTATAATTTTGCAAGCATCATAGGCATCATGGCAACCATCAAATAATCTACACCTGATACTATTCCCGACATCCACGGTTTTGAGGTCACGAGCATAACGGCAGGAAGCGAAAGCCATGTTAGCATGTTAAAAAAGAAAGATACAGGAATGCCAGTGGCCTCATATTTATAACTCACTTGGCTGTACTCCCTCAAAATATCTGTTGTCGTTTTATTCCTTGTTCCACTCATGCCGTAGGCTCTGAGCGTTTGGATACCATTTACATATTCTACAATGCTGCTGACAGCCTCCGCGCAAACACTATTGCGTGCATTTCCATATTTTTTTACAATTCGGAAGGAAAGCCACATATTGGGAATAAACAGTAGGCTTATTGCAATTAAAATCAAACCAGCAGGCAAATAAAGAACACACACGAAAAGTATCAGCATTACGGACAGTGAAATGTTTTTCACAAGATTTCCCGTTCTATGTGTCAATATTTGCTCATAATTAGAAACATCACTTGTCATTGTGTTGACATACTGCCCAATCTGGCCTTGATGAAAGCGTGACAATGGAATTCGTTTGAATTTATCACCTAAATAGAGACGAATTTGCCTGGATACAGCTCCGCCTCCAATTTGCCCTTGTGTATATCCAAATCCGTAGGTAATCAGCCGGACGGTAAAAAATCCAATGATTAAAAAAGTCAGGTTATTCAAATGTTCTATTGTGACAGTATTGTTTAGGAGCATGTTTAAAAGCAAATAAATTGCCATATAAACACAAGCTGAAAGAAGTCCCTCCAACACAGTAAAGAACACACCGATACCAAAGCGAACATTCTTTCTAAACGGATCATTTGCTTTCATACGAAATCACTCCTTTCATGGAATAGCTAACTTCTCTTGCCGCATGATACCTTTCCCAAGCCCCCTGATAATAATGGTTCTCCTCTAACACTTCTTCATGTGTTCCAAAGGCCGTAATTGTATGATTTTCAACAACCGCCACTTTATCACACATCTTAATAGCGCCCAAACGGTGGGCTACGATTAAGACGGTTTTCCCTTTACAGAGATTGGAAATTGCCATGTCAATCTCTACCTGATTTTCGGGATCGGCAGCACTTGTTGCCTCGTCCAGAATTAGAATAGGTGCATTTTTTAAAATTGCGCGGGCAATGGCAATCCTCTGCTTTTCTCCGCCAGAAAAGCGAGAACCGAAGCTGCCCACTTTCGTATCGTATCCATCCGGCAAAGACATAATAAAATCGTCAATCTGAGCCTCTTTTGCTGCCGCCCGCACTTCTTCCAGTGTGGCATTACTACCCATACGGATATTTTCCAGTACACTGTCACGGGTTAAAAAGGTCTTTTGAAATACGATGGAAATATTATTTAGCAACTTTTCATAGGCAATATCTTTGATGTTTTGACCGCCAATCAGCACTTCACCATCTGTAACATCATAAAAACGAGAAATCAATTCAATAACAGTAGTTTTTCCTGCTCCAGACGCACCTACGATTGCTACTTTTTCCCCTTCTGCAACATGAAGATCACAGTCTGTTAATACATCTGTTTTTCCGTCATAGGAAAAGCGAACTGCTTTTAGAGTGACATCATGTGACTTTGGAAAATCGCCAACGCTATCAAAAATTGGCAAATCAAGAATTTGTTTCGCCTTTTTAACGCCGTTTAATGATTGTGCCAGTTCCATAGATAATTGCTGAAGCGGCAACAATTCCGATAAGTATAGAGAGCCAATATACGCAAACAACAGAAAAATGCTTGCTGTAATTGAACCATTCAAAAATAACCGCCCGCCAATGGGGATAATCAATGCCATTCCACATTCAAGGACAACAATAAATGCCGCATAGAATGGACCTGTCTTTCGTGATACTTTATTCCAGATACGATTTTCTTCTTCAATCGCACCGGAGAATTTTTGAAAAGAATGACGGCTCATGTTATAGGCTTTAATCAATTTCATGCCGTTGATATATTCGATGATTACAGAATTGAAGTTCGCCATTGCCTCCGTAACATGGGGCATCATTCCTGCCATAAAAGCAAAGCAGCCAACCATGATAATAAGTGTAATACCAAGAGGTATTAAAGAGATCATCGCTAAAGGTACATTGATTGTCATGAGATAAATAAAAATCACAACCGGACCCGTTGCAAATCCGACCAATTCAGGAATATTATGAGCAAGGCAAAGTTCCAGCTTTTCTATATCTTCGTTCAGAACCGTTTTAATATCTCCAGTTCTGCGTTCATCCAAAGCTCCAAGCGGTACTTTTGATAAATGCTCTGTAATCATACACCGCACTCGGAATAAGGCTCCATAAGCGCCTTTATGAGAAAAAATGCCGGATAATCCTTGAAATACTTGCCGGATAATGACCGTCGCCGTAATTAGAACCGCGTTTTCGGAAATAACCTGAATAGAGCAGGTATCTGTCAAAAAGGCATCCATCAGTCTATAAATGCCGATATAGGGGCCAATCGCCAATAACCCACCTAAAAAAGCACAGATAACAGACACAATTAGAAATCCTCTGTCCTTTTCCGCCCATTTGAGCAGGAGCAGAACAGGATTTTCTTTTTTTGTTTTCATCTTTCATCCCTCCCTAATCCCATGAACGACAAAATGGTTGCTTCATTTTCCTGAGAAAGCAAAATATCATTTGTCATTGTATGATGGTCAAATCTAATTAACCGGGTACAAGTCTGGCAGACAAATTCATAATCATGCGTAACAACAAAAATAACTTTGTCTTTGGAGAGTTTCCGGATCAACCCACTAACCTGTTCCATGCTGTCATAATCCAGGCCAGAGGTCGGTTCATCGAATACAAGCACTTCTTTTCCGCATATCATACTAACTGCTACAGCTACACGCTGCTTTTGCCCTCCTGAGAGAGTATTTGGATGACGGTCACGGACTGTAAGAAGTCCCAGTTCATCCAGAGTTTTTTCTACCAGTTCAGGCGAAGATCCCTGAATGCCAAAAGAACACTCTGCCTCTACACTATCTGCAAAAAGTTCATAGTTCACATCCTGCATTACCATATAGGAACGTTTCATCCTCTCGGTTTCCTTTTGAGGTTGTTCCCGCCAATAAAAACAGCCCGTAAATTCTTTATGCAGCCCACATAAAGTACGGAGAAAGGTTGTTTTTCCTGCACCATTAGGGCCTACAACACCGATAATATCTCCTTTTGACGCCTGTAAGGAAATATGCTCCAGCACAGGGTGCTTTTTATAGAATAGAGACACATCTTTCACAGTCAATATAGGCTGTGAGAAAGTTCTTTGATAGCTAATAGGATGAACATCCTGAATATCCGTAGTCCGCAGACCCATATGCTTTCTTGTTGCACCTGAAAGTGACCTAAACTCCTGTGGTGTATAAATCTTCTCAATTTTTCCATCTGCCAGATACACGATACGATCTGCTATATCCAGAAGATAGTAAAGCCTGTGTTCTGCTATCAGAATCGTTTTTCCTTGTTGCTTCAAAATGTGAAGATAGTTTTTCAAATCTCTAATAGAATCCCCATCTAAGTTTGAAGATGGCTCGTCTAATAAAAATATATCCGGGTTCATGGCGTAAACCGAAGCAAAAGCAATCTTCTGCTTTTCTCCGCCGGAAAGTTCAAAAATATTTTTGCCCTGTAAATTGCGAATTTTTAAGGAGTCAAGGGTATACTCTAATCGCTGATGTAATTCATCCGGTGGAACAGCGATGTTTTCAATTCCAAAAGCAATCTCACTGTCCACATCTACATTGAAAAATTGCGTTCGGGGATTTTGAAACACCGATCCCACTTTCGTTGCAAGATAATACATGGGCATTCCTAAAATGTTTTCGTCATCAATTTGTACATTACCGCTTAATTCGCCCGGAAAATAATTAGGGATTAATCCGTTTATTAGCTTTGTAAGAGTTGTTTTTCCACAGCCAGAGCGCCCGCAAAGCAGAACACACTCCCCGGTATGAACAATAAGGTTTATGTCCTTGACTCCAATCTCAGAGGAAATTGTTCCTTCATATCTAAACTGAATATCTTGAAAATGGATCATATTGCACCCCCTCTCCCAATAAAGTTCACTACCATCATTACAGCAAAACAGCAGATGATTAAGAAATCCTGTATACGAAAACGGATCTGAATCAAACAGGTTCTCGTATGAGGATTTTCAATACCTCGTGTAACAGAAGCAATGGCAAGTTCGTCTGCCGCTTTAGATGCCGCCATAAGAAGCGGCGAATACAAGCACTCTATAGTCATGCCAGGATGGGAGATAAGCCCTTTCAGAGACGGAGATACATCTCGTAAGCGCATAGCGTCTTTGATAAAATGCCAATCCTCTCTGATTGTTGGAAGGTAACGCAGCATAACCGCCAAAGGGATTACAACTTTTTTGGGGACATGAGCCTTGTTCATGGCGGATAAAAATTCATTTACTCTTGTTGTGGATACGGCAATTCCTGCCAACATTCCACAGGGATACACCTTGAAAACCAAGGACAGCCATGCTGTGAACATGGTATAAGCAGTTCCCGTTACATTCCCTAAATAGAGGGTGGTAAACAGATATAATACTAAAAAAACTATTGTTCCGATTATGGAATATCTAACTTTCCCGCAGAGTATCCCCATACCCGCAATCAGCAAAATCAAAGCACATTCGTATGAGAGAGATGGGGCTGTTGTTGCAATAATCATGCTGATAATTAGCAGAAGCACTTTTGTCCGCGGGTCAAAACATATACCCCATTTTCTCTTTCGTGTTTCGCCGGTCATGCTGTAATACCAGCCTTTTCAAATTGTTTTCTCAACAGTTTGCACCCAACAAGTCCGCTCAACCATGCTATAAGTGCCGTCCCCACAATCATAATAACCAATACCCACCATGCGGCGGCATCGTTCATTGCATTGATATACTCTTGTGTTGTTCCATTCTGCAACATGGTACTTGCCCATCCTTCTGGATCAACAAAATAAGCAATATAGGTTCCCATTGGTCCAAAAGAATATACGATATAGGCCAGAATATTCAACTTTTTACTTCGATAGTTTTTGGTGCCTGCAATCATATCGGCAAGAAATGCACCAATTAAACCTCCAACACACATTCCCCAGTGCATCCCCATGATAAGACTAAGCAGAGAAATAATGACCCCAATAATTGTCAATCCCCAACGCTTTGGCACTTTTGCAAGAAGAAGTAAAAATACTGGCCCCGGAAGCAAAGCGGCTCCGATGGAGAAATAAAAAGTAAGAGTCGGAGTGACAGCAAATAATACGCCTCCTATCATAGAGCAGACCATCAATAGCGCACCGAAAACGCCCATGACAATCAAATCTTTTACCGTCAGTCCATTCTTTCTTGTTTTGTCCTGTTTTGCTGTTGGCATAACTTAAACCTCCGATTTCTGTATAGTCGTTCATACCAATTGACTTTTTAGAAGCCTTCGTGGTATGATTTGATTAGTTGTTGCTAACCACGTTATCCATTATATAGAACAGGGATTATTTATCCAATACCTTTGGAACATGAAAGCCCAAAGCGTATGAAAAAACGACCAAAGTGTATGAAATGAAGGTGGAAATATGTCTGATATTGAAAGTAGGTATCATACCAATTTGCTGGAATATGGCTTCAAAGAATTATCGACAACAAATGAACTGAGCGGAATTGGGAGATTATATTCAGTTCCAAAAGAATACGGTGAAGGCACATATTGGATATACAGCGAAAAAGATTTATACGACATCAAAATACATGATTTCTGTTTTCACAAAGACTCATTCTTTGATTTCGGTATTCCACAAGGCTGCTTGGGAATTTGTTACTATGAGTCCATATCTGGAGAAGAAATCTCTCCTTATCGCCGCTTAACTGCCGGTTGCGTAAAAAGTTTCATCGGAGGAATGGAGCCATGCAAAACACTAATACACAAAAATATCCCTGTGCGTTCTGTGGATATTGAGATTACACCAGCCTACTATGACCGCTATTTGAAAGAAAAATTTCCAAATGAATATATAGACCCACATGAAGCGTTCAGTAATATTGCATTAACTGACCGTTTCCCTGAGATGATACAAGTACTTCGCCAGATTGCAAATTACAAAGGGAATGGAATTGCGGCCAAACTGTTCTATGAAGGGAAAGTAATTGAAGCTATTTCACTCATTATGGAATACAATAGGCAGCAATCCAGCACACCCTCTGTCAAAATCTCTAACGCAGACCTTCGTGCTTTGGAAAATGGAGCTGCATATATCAACGATCATTTCAACTGTGATATTTCTGTCGATCAACTTTCCCATATTACTTGTATGGGACGAACAAAACTCAAACTCGCATTTAAGGAAGTTTATGGCGTTTCTATCACGGAATATATTCAGCAGAGACGGTTAAGCCATGCGGAAACCTTGTTGTCATTAACAGATTTTACGATTGAACAGGTGGCTGCTGCCGTTGGTTACAACAATGCAGGGCGCTTTGCCAGTATGTTCAAAAAAAGTACAGGTGTCTATCCGGCGGAGTATAGGAAAATGGCACAGAAAAAATAAAATGAGCGCCAAGGGGAACTCTGGCGCTCACATGATTATTGAAATATCAATTCTTGAAAAATCATTTCCTCTTTGCCACAATGTCAAGTGATGAATTAAAAAAGGGCAGCCACAATCAAAGAATTCCTTTTTGTGGTTGCCATTCTGATAATTATTAGCTTGACTTGTACTGCTTAACTTGTTTTATTCGAGAGTACGAATTATAATATGGCAGTACGGAGGTGCTATATGGATTACATGACTTTGAAAGAAGCAAGCAAAATTTGGGGAGTAACACCCCGTTGGATAAATTACTACTGTTCCGCAGGACGTATCCCAGGAGCGGAAAAAATGGGAACTGTCTGGCTTATCCCAAAGAATGCTACGAAGCCATTGGATAGGCGGAGAAAATCTGCCGGACAATCAGGAGGAGAACATCATGATTGAAGTTTACTATGCGGAAGATGACGAAACGATTGGCAAGTCTGTAAAAGAATATTTGGAACAGCAGAATTGCAAAGTAGCCGTTTTTGATAGAATTGCAGATGTCAAGAAAGCATTAATCGGTCATTTACCTACAATCGTCTTGCTGGACTGGAATATGCCGGACGGACAAGGGAGTGAATTATGCCTTTGGATTCGGGAAAGATGGAAAACTCTGCCTATTGTTTATTTAACGATTCGGGGCGATTCCCACGACATTGTTACTGGTTTCCAAAATGGGGCGGATGATTATGTGGTAAAGCCCTTTGATCTTGCCGTTCTGTATTCCCGTATTTTGGCACTGCTGCGAAGAACCAAAACCGTAACCGACACAAAGCTATTCTGCGATGACCTGATGTTGGATAAAGAAAAAACGGCTGTCTATGACGGGCAGAAAGAAATCGTTGTAAGCCAGCCGGAGTACCGCATTCTGCTGATTTTGATGGAAAACAAGGGAAAAACGATCACCAGAAATCAGCTATTAGAGCAGGTTTGGGATCGCAGCGGGAATTATGTAAACGATAATACGCTGACGGTCACAATGAAAAGATTGCGGGAAAAGCTGAATCATCCAGCCTGCCTAAAAACGATCCGAAGTTTTGGCTACCGTATGGAGGACACACAATGAGCGAAAAATGGAAACAAAAAATACTTCTGATTTTTCCGTTTGCTGTTCTTGCGGCAGGCATGATACTTACCGCCGCTTTCTTCCTGCACACGTACCGGCAGATTGCATTTGAACACACCTCGGCATTATGCGAAACCATATTGGCAAATTCTCCTGAAGCAGAGCCACAGCTATTAGCGGCTCTGAAAGACTATCATTCATTGACGGAACAAGAACTCAGAGGCAACGATTATCTGGAAAAATACGGATACCGGATCGATGATTTTTGCTATGATTTCCCGCTGGATACCGTGCTTTTTCCGATTCTATTTTTCCTTGTGACTGCTTGTGCTTTTGGAGCTGGAACTTTTTTGTCCCACAGAAAAAATCGAAAGAGAATTGATGATTTGACCGAGTATTTGGAACAGGTTAATATCGGTGCTGGCGGGACATTGATACAGGCGAAGGAAGATGAATATTCCCATTTGCAGGACGAAATATACAAAACTGTCACGATGCTTTATCAAACAAGGGAAACAGCAGTTGCCGCAAAGAAAAATTTTGCAGAGAACCTGGCTAATATCGCACATCAACTGAAAACGCCGATCACAGCGGCCTTTTTGTCGTTGCAGCTTATGGAAAAAGAAATTCCGGGGGCTTACGCAGAACAGGTAAAGCAGCAGTTGAAACGATTAAACCGTCTGGAAGAATCTCTGCTTATGCTTTCCAAAATTGATGCTGGAACGCTGCCGCTCAAACGGGAAAAGGTCGATCTTTATACGGTATTAAATCTGGCGGCAGATAATCTGAACGATTTATTGCGGAAAAATCATATTACTGTTGAAATTCCAGAAAATGGATGTATTGAGTTTTGGGGGGATTTAGAGTGGACAATGGAAGCCCTCATCAATCTCATAAAAAATTGTATGGAACATTCCAAACCGGGCGGCGTAGTCCATTGTGACTACTCAGGCAATCCTCTCTATGTAGAAATTCGGGTATGGGATGACGGGGCTGGTTTTGACACAGAGGACTTACCGCATCTTTTTGATCGTTTTTATCGGGGACGGTGTGCGATTGGAGATGGAATTGGAATTGGCCTGGCTCTTGCCCGTTCCATTTTTGAATTGCAGAACGGAACCATAACCGCCTGCAACTTGCAAAATGGCGGTGCTTGTTTTGAAATAAGGATATACAGTCACTGAGATGTCACTTTACTTTGTTATACTGTACGCAAGACCATTTAGTAGAGAGGAGAAAGTGACATGGAAATACTAAAATGTGAAAATGTCCGAAAGGTATATGGCTCTGGAAACAATCAGGTCGTGGCGTTGGATCACATTGACTTGTCCGTACAAAAAGGAGAATTTGTAGCAATCGTAGGGGCATCCGGTTCGGGAAAATCTACACTGTTGCATATTTTGGGAAGTGTGGATAAGCCGACAGAAGGGAAAGTCTTGATAGAGGGGACAGAACTATCTGCCATGAACCGAACACAGGCAGCCATTTTCCGGCGCAGAAAGGTTGGGTTGGTCTATCAGTTTTATAACCTGATCCCCACCCTTACCATCCGAAAAAATATACTCATGCCGCTCCTGTTAGACAAACGCAAACCGAATAAAGAATACTTTGAGCAGATTGTACATTCCCTGGGAATCGAAGATAAACTGGAATCACTGCCCAGTCAGCTTTCCGGCGGACAACAGCAGCGAGTTGCTATCGCCCGTTCTTTGATCTATCGCCCGGCGCTGTTGCTTGCTGATGAACCGACCGGCAACCTGGATCGGAAAAACGGAGAGGAAATTATTGACTTGCTAAAATTATCTAACCGTAACCTGGAACAGACGATTCTTTTGATTACCCATGATGAAAAGATCGCATTGGAGGCGGATCGTGTTATTACCATAGAGGACGGGAAAATTGTCGGCGATCAGAAACGGAGGTAAAGATATGTGGAAAGACTATTCGATAGGATTCATCAAAAAGAATCGGGCTTCCAGCGTATCCGTTTTGGTTGCGGCGTTTATTTCTGCTCTGTTTCTTTCTTTGCTGTGCGGTTTGTTTTATAACTTCTGGAATTATGAAATAGAATCCGTTGTTTTAGAAGAAGGAAACTGGCAGGGACGCATCAGCGGGGCGTTCGAAGAAGATGAAGTGTCCGAAATTGAAAATTTCGCCAATGTAAAAACGGCTGTGATCAATGAGGATTTATCAGACGATCAAACTCTTGTAGTTGATATTTGCTTTGATAACATAAGGGCTGTGTATCAGGATATGCCTCTTATCGCCCAGCAGTTAGGTGTTCCGGAAACTTCCGTATCGTATCATGAATCACTGCTGTCAAGTTATTTCATCAACGATCCGCAGGACAGCAATCCGCCCTTATTGATGGCTTTTTATCTCTTTGTACTCCTGCTTGTGTCGGTGTCTTTGATTTTAATCATCCATAACTCGTTTGCTGTATCTATGAATGCCCGTGTCCATCAGTTTGGCATTTTTTCCAGCATTGGGGCGACGCCGGGGCAAATCCGCACCTGTCTTTTACAGGAAGCGGCGATGCTTTGTGTGATTCCTGTTTTGATCGGAAGTATTGTCGGAATCGCTTTGACCTTCGGAGCCATCCAAGCAGTCAATATTCTCGCCGATGGTATTGTCGGCAGACATGAAGCTGCCTTTGCCTATCATCCGCTGGTGTTTGCAGTCACGATTCTGACCTCGTTTTTGACGGTACTGATTTCTGCCTGGCTGCCAGCCAGGAAATTGAGCAAGATGACCCCACTGGAAGCCATAAAAAACACGGGAGAATTACAGCTAAAACGGAGAAAAAAATCCCGTATTCTTGCGCTTTTATTTGGAACCGAAGGGGAACTTGCCGGGAATGCGCTGAAAGCACAGAAGAAATCTCTGCGAACCGCCACGCTGTCGTTGACCCTTTCCTTTCTGGGCTTTGCTCTCATGCTGAGTTTTTTTACTCTCTCTGGAATCAGTACAAACCATACCTATTTTGAACGCTACCAAGATGCCTGGGATGTGATGGCAACACTTGAGGATACAAGGATCGAGGACTTCTCTCATACGGATGAAATCCATGCTTTGGCTAATATAGACAGTGTGATTTATCAAAAGGCAAACGCCGTTTGTTCTATTGGGGCGGACGCTGTCAGCGAAGAAGTAAAAAGTCTGGGTGGTCTTGAAACAATCGCCGAAAGCGATGTCAGTATGGTGGATGGGATTTATACCATTCAGGCTCCTATTGTAATCATGGACGACAGCAGCTTTGCCACGTATTGTGAGCAGATCGGTGTTTCTCCAGCGGAAAACGGGAGCATTGTTTTGAACCGTATTTGGGACAACGTAAACAGTAATTTCAGATACAAAGAATATGTTCCGTTTTTGTCAGAGAACCAGGACACGATGACTTTACAAAACCTGGAAGATGCGACTGCGACTGTGGAGATTCCGGTTTTGGGCTTTACACAGGAGCCGCCGGTTTTGAGAGAAGAATATGATAACTATGCTTTAGTCCAATTTGTGTCCCTTTCCACCTGGAAACAAATCGGAGAGACGATTGGAAATGCTGAACCAGACACCTATATCCGCATTCTTTCAGAAAAGGAAAGAACCCTGCCAGAACTGAGTATGATTGAAACCGAGCTGATGAATGTGCTGGGGCATGACATTTCTTTCGAGGTAGAAAACCGGATACAGGAAAAGATAGACAATGATGCCATGCTGAACGGATACAAGCTGATAATTGGGGCGCTGTGTGTGCTGCTGGCCTTCATCGGGATCGCCAACGTATTTTCCAACACTCTGGGATTTATCCGGCAAAGGAAAAGAGAGTTTGCGAGATATATGTCCATTGGCATGACGCCAGAAGGTATGCGAAAAATGTTTTGGGTCGAGGCCCTCGTTATAGCGGGCCGCCCTGTTCTGATCACGTTGCCGATTACGGTTGTGTTTGTATGGCTAATGATAACGGCAAGCTACCTGAATCCAATGGAATTTTTAGTAGTGGCCCCCATTGTTCCCATCCTACTTTTTATCGTGGTGCTTTTTGGCTTTGTTGCACTGGCATATTACCTGGGTGGCAAGAAAATCTTGAAATGTAATCTGGTAGAAGCACTGCGAACGGATTATATGGGATAATACTATCGTTCAGACAAATCGCTTTATCCATAACAAAAGCCCCATCCCTCAAAATAGAGAGATGGGGCAAACTATTTACGCTGCAATCTCCGGGATTTCCCCGACAAAGTTATAAACGATTCTGACTTCCTGCACCTTCTGGCCGTCCACCTTCTTGACCTCGCCGATCAGGATTTTGCTGATAAGCCGGTTCAGTACGGACTCGTCCAGTTCCGCAATGGCGGCATAGCGCCGAATTTCCTTGATAAAGGTTCGGACTTCGCTTTCCTGTGCGTCCGCCCGGCTCTGCATCACCGCCAGATCGTGCAGGCGCTTCTGGTTGGCTTCCTGTTCCTGTTCCAGTGCTGCCGTCAGCTTCATAAACCGCTGTTCAGTCAGGACGCCTTTGGCCTTATCCGTGTACAGGCTTAAAAACATCCCGTCAATCTCCTGATTTCTGGCTTCCAGCCGTTTCCGTTCCTTCTCAGTCTGGGAAGCGTCCACCAGATACCGGCGCTCCATCCGGCTGCTGAGCCGCTGGTAGAACGCATCGGCGTCCTTCATGGCCTGCTCCGCCAATTCCTGTATATCCTTCAGCACCAGATTGTACAAATCCCTTGCCTCAATCTTGTGGCTGGTACAGGCGTTTTTGCCCAGCCGGTTGTAGGTCTGGCAGATATAGTATGCCTTATCAATCGGCTCACGCATCTCGCCGGTGAAACGGTTCTTCCCGGTTCTGCCGACCTTTTCATACCGCACCTGCATGGACTTCCCGC
>ERZ827037.2884-NODE-2884-length-12906-cov-4.670921_pt1 | contig 12906 bp, 8 predicted proteins | sample MGYA00519924_ERZ827037 | MGnify/ENA primary metagenome ERZ827037 (study PRJEB31778, sample SAMEA3449250) | human gut metagenome | biome: human gut; feature: human-associated habitat; material: faeces | place: United Kingdom | collected 2010/2012 ...
ATTTTATGGGATAAAAAATATAAGGATCGTATCTTAATGCAGGATTCTGTACGTGATGCGTTTGCCGTTGCCTTAAAACGCAAAGGTTATTCCTTAAACTCAGTTGAAGTTGATGAACTTATTCAGGCAAAAGATGATTTAGTTGCCCAGAAACCGCTTGTACAGGCTTATGTGGTAGACCAGGTCCGCGATAAAATGATTGGAAATGAAGCAGCTCTCGGAGTAATTTATTCCGGCGAAGCACTCTACTGCCAGCAGGAGAATCCAAATCTCGATTACGTGATTCCTAAGGAAGGTTCTAATCTTTGGATTGATTCCTGGGTTATTCCAAAAAATGCAGAGAATAAGGAACATGCAGAAGAATTCATCAACTTCCTCTGTAGACCGGATATTGCAAAAATGAATTTTGAATACATCACTTACTCCATCCCTAACTCTGCCGGGCAGGCATTGATCGAGGATGACTACATGAGAAACAGCACGATTGCATTCCCTGATATTGATCAGTTGAAAAACTGTGAGACGTTTAATTTCCTCGGAGATGAAAATGAGGCGCTGTATAACGAATTGTGGAGAGAAGTGAAGTCAAAATAAATTTGTATTTGTCTGTCTGATTCTCCATATTGAAGCAAAGGATTTGGTGGTGAATAAGGCCGCAAGGATGATGCTATATTGCATCGGACACCGGCCCGCTCTACCTCATCCCCTTGAAAGTATGTAACGTAAGAGCCAGAACAGTTACCGTGAGTGGTGCCTGTCTGGCTCTTACTAACATACTGAACAAGGTGTATTCGGAACGCTCCTGCCTTACATGTGTCCTCAACAATGTAGCACCATCCTCGCTTCTTTATTCCAAACAGAAGTGTTTGCTTAACGGGACGAATCTGAAAGACTTCATACAAGTTTTGATTTGTTGCACATAAGTGATTGCTGTGGAACGAATTCAACACTTGAATACAGAATTCTGGACGGAAGTAAAAAAGGGAACGCTATCGACTATATGACACAACTTGTGCCAATTTGTAAATTTTAGTCAATAGCGTTCCCTTTTCATATCCCTTCTGATTTGCATTTCGATAAGAATAATCTGTATTTAAATCATTTCTGATCTGATGAACCTGAGTGTTTGGATGGACTCTTGCATAAGATATGCATTTGGCGTAAGAGTGTACGAAGACATTTTGCGCGGATTGTTAGAAGAAGCGAGATACAAACCACACACGGTGCATATCTCGCTTCTTTGTTACAATCCCTCAAAAGGCTGAGGGAACGGGCCCTGCATATCGTTGCAAGAGACCGTCCAAACACGCCCTTCTTCATTCATTTAAATTTTGAACCAGCCAATATTCTTATTGCTAAATACAAATTTATACCACAAAATTCATCTTCTGATCATCGTACTGCACGGAAAATCCTTTTCCTTCGAGGTACTCTTCTACCACCTGATACATCTCATCATATCGTCCTTCGCAGGCACAATTACCAAGTGGTTCGATCCAGAAGGATTGCCTTCCACAAGTGTCCCTGAGATGAATTCGGAAATTCAGACCTTTATCTTTAAGAATTCCATTTAATTCTATCACATCATTAAAAGATACATAACTCATTTTAATTCTCCTCTTCTTTACCTAATAAAATGTGTTGCAATTCGTTCTTCTTTCTCCGGAAGTCCAAACTGTTCTTTACCCAAGGCAATACTCTTCATAAGAAATGTCATGTTTCTGGCGAGGACTCTCATAGTCTGCATTCCTTCTCCATCCTGCTCTGCTTCTCCTGGTATTCTTCCATGAATACTATTCCAATACTGACTGGAAGCAACTGGCATTCCAGAAATTGTAAAGTATTTGTTTAACTCGTCAAATGTTGCTGAACATCCACCGCGCCTTGCACAGACAACACTTGCTCCTACTTTCATAGTCTTATCAAATGGTGTGCTGTAGAACAGGCGGTCAAGACAGGCGATCAATGTTGCATTTGCGGATGCATAATAGACTGGACTTGCGATAACCAGTCCGTCTGCTTTCTCGAATTTCAAAGCCAGTTCGTTAACTACATCATCATAAACACATTTTTGCTTGGAAGCACATCCTCCACAGGCAACACATCCACGGACAGGTTTATTTCCAACAACTACTGTCTCTACTTCTACTCCATTTTCCTGAAAAATCTTTTCCATTTCTTTTAGTCCTACACTAGTATTTCCGTTTGCTCTTGGACTTCCATTAATCATAAGTACTCTTAATTTTTCTGCCATTGTTTCTCCTCCTACAAACATTATTGTCTTATCTTCAAAGTTCTCAGATACTCTTTTTGTTCCGGCGTGATCCGATAGCTTTCGATTGCCTTCTGGATTGTCTTATTATGTGTCCATACGTCCATCTTCTGTTCTTCTAGAAATGGAAGAACCTGATCATACTTTTTGGCAAGTGCTGTTGCGAAATACCATGCCCTGGCCATATTTACATAATACTCTTCTGAACGGATTGCGGCAACCTTCCTCGGATATTCTAACTTAAATTCTTCTTCCAGATAATAGCGCATCAGCATATTGATTCCAAATCGGATCGTATATATATGCTCTGATTCCAGCCATCGATCTATCTTTTTGATATAAGAATTCAGATGATTCTTCACTGTTCTGACTGCCAGAAGATCACAGGTTGCCCAGTTATCTATATGGGGCAGAAAGCGCTCCAGTTCTTCTATACAGAGTTCATAATCTTTAATCTGCTCGATCAGAAGCCCATGCAGATTATTCTCTTCATAATATTGATGTGGCAGGACCTTAAGAAACTGCTTCGCCTCTTCTGTCTTCCCGAATTTCTTTGCATAAGTTCGAAGTACAGGGACTCTCACTCCTATCACTGATTCTTTCTCTACTGTTGGCATCAGTTTTGCGTGAAAATCCCGATATTTTAGATCCTGCATTGTAAAAAGGTCCTGCTGCACTTTTGGTATTACTTCTTTTGGAGTCATCTTTATTCACCTGCTTTCTGTTAATTTGCAGTATAACACACACTTTATGCCACTGCAAGTATGTATAGAACAAACGTTCTTCTGTATTTTATTTCTTTTTTTTGCTATACTTATCTACGTATAAAGTTGCTGCTCACACCCACTATGAACAGTAACTAAAAATTCTCTGACTCTTTTGCTGTTACTGCTCACACTATATATTACCAGCAACACAGATTCGTCAGAGAATATAAGGGAGATAAAAATATGCTGACAGTAATGAAATTTGGCGGAAGCTCCGTGGCCGATTTGGAGCACATCCGCAACGTAGCAAACCGCTGTATCGCAAAGCAGCGCGAAGGCAGCCAGGTTGTTGTTGTCCTGTCTGCTATGGGAAAGACTACAGATAATCTGATCGCAACAGCAAAACAGATCACAGAGCAGCCTTCCCGCAGGGAATTAGATATGCTTCTCACAACCGGTGAACAGGTTTCTGTATCCTTAATGGCAATGACTCTGATTTCCATGGGCGTCAGTGCAGTGTCACTGAATGCATGGCAGGTTCCAATGCATACAACTTCAAATTATCAAAATGCACGATTCAAGAGAATTGATTCCGAGCGTATCCGTAAAGAGCTTGATGCGAACAAGATCGTCATCGTAACCGGATTCCAGGGAATCAATAAGTATGAAGATATCACAACTCTTGGCCGCGGCGGCTCTGACACAACAGCGGTTGCTCTTGCTGCTGAACTCCATGCCGATGTCTGTGAAATTTACACAGATGTAGACGGAGTATATACCGCCGATCCACGCGTTGTTCCAAACGCTCATAAAATGACGGAGATCACTTATGATGAGATGCTTGAGATGGCCTCTCTTGGTGCGAAAGTCCTTCACAGCAGATGTGTAGAAATTGCGAAAAAATACGGTGTAGAACTTCTGGTATGTTCTAGCTTAAACCACAATTCAGGAACAATTGTAAGGGAGAAAACGAAAATGGAAAAAATGTTAATCAGTGGTGTGGCAGCCGATAAAAATGTAGCCAAAATCCGTGTTGCCGGTCTCGGGAACGAGCCTAACAGCACATTCCGTCTTTTAAATCTTTTAGATAAGAATAAACTGAACATTGACGTCATGATCCAGTCTCTTGGTAAAGACGGTACAAAATCTGTATCCTTCACTGTTACAAAATCGGACATGCTCCGTGCTTTGGATCTGTTAAATGAAAACAAAGACTATCTTGGCATTAAGAAACTGGATTCTGATGAAAATGTTGCCAAAGTTTCTGTCATTGGTGCCGGTATTCGTTCTCATTCAGGTGTTGCTGCAAAGATGTTCGGTGCACTCGCAAGTATTGATGTCAACACAGAGATGGTTACTACATCTGAGATTCGCATCACTGCTCTGATCGATGAAGCCTATGCAGATCTTGCAGTACGTAAACTGCATGAAACTTTCTTTGATTGATTCTTTATACAGAATAATTGACCAGCTACATAATCAACTTAATCGATTGCAAACTATAAGAATGTAATGTAAAAAGTAAAGCAGAATCAAGCGACAGTAGGGATTAATAATTCCCTGCTGCCGCTTGATTTTTATCTTATTTCCGTTCTGAATAATTACATTTGTTTTTAATTTTTCACTGCACATTATGCTTCTTCCTCTAACGACGTTTTTCCGCGCAAACGTCTGTAATAGAATCTTCCTTTTCCAAGAAGAATTGTAAGATAACGAAGTACCGGCTCTGTTGCGATCGCAAATACAACAAAGAGCATGATACACTTTGTTGTCATTCCGGTAATCGCAAACAGCTGATTCAAATAAATACTACAGAATAATAAGCCTGCAATACATCCGCCAAGAATTCCTGCACGAAGCTTATTCATCGGTGCACTGATCTTATAGAGGATCATAAATCCTACAATTGCCAGAAGCATCGTTGCTGCTGTTGAGATATCCTGCTCTCCTACTCCAAATGTCTTTCCAAAGACAACCAGTGCCCCAACCGCCAATGCATCTGTAAGTGCTGCCGGGAGTGCTTTCAGGAATACATTCGTCAGGAAATGTCCTTTAATGATATTCTTGTTCGGCTCAAGTGCAAGGAAGAACGCCGGAATGCCGATTGTAAACATACTGATCAGTGATACCTGTGATGGTTCCAGTGGATAAGTAAACATAAATACTACCGAGAAAAGACTCAGCAGGAAAGAGAATATATTCTTGACCAGGAACAGGCTCGCCGAACGCTGGATATTATTTACTACTCTTCTTCCTTCTAAAACAACCTGTGGCATACAGGAAAAGTCTGATTCCAGAAGTACAATCTGAGAAGCCTGTGCTGCCGCATCACTTCCGGATGCCATTGCAATACTACAATCTGCATCTTTCAGCGCAAGCACATCATTCACTCCATCTCCAGTCATAGCGACTGTTTTCCCAGCCTCTTTAAGTGCCTGAACAAACTGTCTCTTCTGATTTGGAGTTACACGTCCAAACACTGTCTTCTCAAGAATCGCTTTCTTAATATCTTCTTCTGTCTCAAGACTTGATGCATCCACATAATTCTCGGCATTTTTGATTCCTGCTGTTTTTGCAACTTTGGAAACTGTAACCGGATTATCTCCAGAAATAACTTTCACTTCAACTCCCTGCTCTGCAAAGTACTGGAATGTTTCTTTTGCCGCCTCACGGATTGGATTCGCAAGTAAGATATAGCCCAACGGTGTTACCGGCTCTGTCAGTGCTTTTCCATCAATCTCCGCTGCATAAGTACCAAATACAAGAACACGGGCACCTGTAGATGCAAGCTCTGTGATTTTTTCCTTATGTTGCTCGTAATCATCCAGAAGTACAAATTCCGGCGCTCCAAGAACATATGTCTTATCTTCAAATGTAGCACTGCTGTACTTTGTCGCAGATGAAAATCCTGTCTTGGAAATTGCTTTTGCTCCTGAAGAATGTGTAAAATATTCTTTCATTGCAGCCATTGTGATATTATCGTTTGTCATAGCTGAAACAAAATCTCCGACCATAAGACGAAGAGATCCCATCTTTTCCGTATCGTACTGCTCCGTCGGAATAAGTTCCTGTACTTTCATCGTATTTTCTGTGATTGTACCAGTCTTATCTACACAAAGTACATCAACACGCGCAAGTGTCTCAATACATTTCATATCATGAAGCAATACTTTCTGCTGTGCAAGCCGGATTGAACTGACAGCAAGTGCAACGCTTGCAAGAAGGTAAAGTCCCTCTGGAATCATTCCGATCACAGCCGCTACCATTGACGTAATACTTGAATGGAATGATGCATTCTGGAATACCAGAGACTGTGCAACGAGTATGATTCCAATCGGAATGATTGCCACACCGACGCATTTAACCAATTTATCCAGCGAGCGGATCATCTCTGACTGCTCACCATTCTGCATTTCTTTTGCTTCCAGTGTAAGCTTTGAAATATAAGAATCTTCACCGACTTTATCAAGTCTTGCATGACATTGACCGGAAATAATAAAACTTCCTGACATCAGCTGATCTCCGGCATATTTTGTAATCTCATCAGACTCGCCTGTCAGCAGAGATTCATTTACCTGTACTTCACCTGCACAAACCTGTGCATCCGCACATACCTGCGCACCGGCTTTAAATATAACAATGTCATCAACTACCAACTCTTCTGCATCAATCGACGATCTTTTACCATCTCGCACTACAGTCGCTTTCGGTGCATTTAGCATGGTCAGATTATCCAGCACTTTTTTGGCACGCACTTCCTGTATAATACCGATCAACGTATTTGCAATAATAACCGGAAGAAAGGTCAGATCCCGGAAGGATCCAACCAGACATAACAAAATAGCCAGAACAAGAAAGATTAAGTTAAAGTAAGTAAATACATTCTCATGTACAATCTCTTTCGTTGTCTTCGACGGCGGATCGACTGCCCTGTTTACCCAGCCATGAAGTCTGTGCTCCTGTACCTGCTGTGCTGTCAATCCGACTTTATAATCCGGATTGTAACGGGTTGTCGGTATCCGCTTCTCTATTTCTTCTTCAATCCCTGTTTTCTTGTTTCTGCTTCTTGCCATCTGTTACTTCCCTTCTGCTTCTTCCAACGTCTCCGTTCTCGTCAAAATCTGCATAAATTCTTCTCCTGTAATTGTTTCTTTCTCATACAGGTATTTTGCAAGCTCATGAAGTTTCTTCTGGTTTTTCTCCAAAAGATCCATCGCTGTATCATATCCGTGTTTTACGGTATCTACAACCATCTGATCAATATCTGCTGCTGTCTGCGGTGAACAACTTAAACTGCTGTCTCCTCCCAGATATGGATTGTTCTGTGTCTCAAGAGCAACCATACCAAACCGGTCACTCATTCCATAACGCGTGATCATTGCTCTTGCAAGCTTTGTTGCCTGCTCGATATCATTCGATGCGCCTGTTGTGATAGAATTAAAAATCAGTTTTTCTGCGCATCTTCCTCCGGTCAGTGTCGCGATCTTGTTGATCAGCTCTTCCTGTGTCATCAGATTCCGTTCTTCTGATTCAACCTGCATTGTATATCCCAAGGCACCTGATGTACGCGGAATAATCGTGATCTTTGTAACCGGTGCCGAATTCGTCTGTAATGCTGCTACCAACGCATGACCGATTTCATGATAAGAAACAATTAATTTTTCCTTGGAAGAAAGTACCTGATTCTTCTTCTGATATCCGGCGATAACAGTTTCAATACTTTCTTCAAGATCTGCCTGCGTTACATATTTACGATTCTCTCTGACTGCGCGTAGTGCCGCTTCATTTACCATATTTGCAAGCTCTGCTCCTGACGCTCCTGATGCAGCTCTTGCGATTGCATTAAAGTCAATGTCATCTCCAAGTCTTACTTTCTTCGCGTGAACTTTCAGAATCTCTTCACGCCCTTTAAGATCCGGAAGTTCCACCGGAATACGGCGGTCAAATCTTCCCGGTCGGAGAAGTGCCGGATCAAGACTGTCCGGTCGGTTCGTCGCAGCAAGGATCACAACACCCTTAGATGCATCGAATCCATCCATCTCTGTCAGCAACTGGTTCAATGTCTGCTCACGCTCATCATTTCCACCATATCCTGCATTATCTCTCTTTTTACCGATTGTATCAATCTCATCAATAAATACAATACAAGGTGCTTTTTCATTCGCCTGTTTGAAAAGATCACGTACTTTAGAAGCTCCCATACCAACAAACATCTCTACAAATTCCGAACCAGAGATTGAGAAAAATGGTACATTTGCCTCTCCTGCAACTGCTTTTGCAAGCAAAGTTTTACCGGTTCCCGGAGGTCCTACAAGAAGTGCTCCTTTCGGACATACTGCACCGATCTCCGTATATTTCTGCGGGTTATGAAGAAAATCCACAATCTCTGTCAGCAGTTCCTTCGCTTCATCTTCTCCGGCTACATCCTGGAAAGTGATTCCTGTTGTAGATTCCACATAAACCTTCGCATTGCTCTTTCCGAACTGCATGAACGGATTTCCTGCTGCACCTCCACCCATCTTGGCCATCATCTTCTTTGCAAGCCACTGTCCTAATGCCCAGAAGATCAAAAGTGGTAAAATCCATACAAGAAAAAAGTTTAGAAGCGGATTCATCTCCTGCTGTGCGACTCTTCCGAATTCACATCCCGCATCTTCCAGACGATTTACCAGATTTGGATCATCAAACGTTGTTGTCTCATAATATTTCGGTTCCTCGCTATTATCTGTAAAATAAATAGTGTCTCCATTCAACTCTACTTTTGATACTTCTTTTCCCTCGACCATAGTAAGAAAGGTTCCATAATCGACTTCTTTCACCTTATTCTTTCCTAGAATATTCGGAAAAAGAAATGTGTTAAGAAGCACGAGAATAATCAAAGCAATCAAATAGTAAAAGAATAATGGCTTCTTTGGTTTCTCAACTTTCTTCATACTGTTGTTCCTCCTATTTTCTAAATTTTGCACGAACTGCCTTTATCATCTGTATAATCGGAAGATTCAATGCTGCAAGACCATACACAGTAAGTAACTGCGATAATGTCAGTGTCTGCACTTTAAAAATGTTATGCAGTCCAGGGACAGTCACAACAAGCGTGATCAGAATCATTCCAATTACAAAAGCGCCGATCAGGTAAATGTTATTAAAGACTCTTTTTGTAAATACAACCGGACGATTTGATTTACAGTTAAACCCATGGAACAATCTTGAACAGCAAAGTGTTGCAAATGCCATTGTACTTGCAAGTAGTGCATTACCGTCTTTGTATCCAATTGTAAATGCAATCATGACCATGGTACAGATTGATAATCCTTCCAGTCCGATATTGATCAAAAAGTCTTTCGTTAAAATGGATTCATTTATCGGTCGTGGCTTTTCTTTCATCACATTTTTCGAATGTGGTTCCAATCCAAGAGCAATTGCCGGAAGACTGTCTGTCAGCAGATTAATGAACAACAGATGAACCGGCGCGAACGGTACCGGAAGTGCCATCAGTGAAGCATAAAGCACTGCCAGGATTGCTCCAAAATTTCCCGAAAGCAGAAACTGAATGGATGCTTTAATATTGCGATATATATTTCTTCCATTCTCTACTGCTTTAATAATAGTCGCAAAATTGTCATCTGTCAAAACCATTGCTGCAGCGTCTTTTGACACTTCGCTTCCGGTAATTCCCATCGCCACTCCTATGTCTGCCTGTTTCAGTGCCGGAGCGTCATTCACACCATCTCCTGTCATGGATACAATGTTTCCTTTTTCCTGCCATGCACGCACAATACGGATCTTGTGTTCAGGAGAAACTCTGGCGTAAACAGAAATCCCTTCCACAAAGTCTTTCAGTTCTTCATCGGACATTTTGTCAATCTCTGCACCCTCACAGGCTTCGGATTCATTTTCAAGAATTCCAATTCTCTTTGCAATGGCAGCAGCTGTCACCTTATGATCTCCTGTAATCATAATCGGACGGATTCCTGCACATTTACACTCTTCTACAGCAGCTTTTGACTCTTCTCTCGGCGGATCCATCATTGCGATCAGCCCCAGGAATATCAGATGATCTTCATCCTCCAGCGTAAGTTCCGTCTCATCTGATACTTCTTTATAAGCAAATGCAAGAACTCGTAATCCCTCTCTTGAGTATTTCTGATTCTGCTCTTCGATTACTCTTCTTGTCTCTTCTGTGATCTCATGAGTCTCCCCGTTCATCTCAACCCAGTCTGTCCGGTTCAAAAGAACATCAACTGCTCCTTTGACAATCATCGTTGGCACTCCGTTTAATGAATGCTTTGTTGCCATCATCTTACGGTCGCTATCGAATGGATTCTCACTTTCTCTTGGATACTTTACTCTGACTTCTTCCGGGTCAAGACCAAGACTGCTTCCTAAATTAATCAGTGCTGTCTCTGTCGGGTCTCCGATCTCTACACCATCAATATTCGTAGAGTCATTACAAAGAATACTGCTGATAAGGAGTCTGCTCTGAGACGGATCCCGGAGATCGATCTTGTCTGCGGAAATGCTCTGGCCATCTACATAATAATGCTCTACTGTCATCTTATTCTGTGTCAGGGTTCCTGTTTTATCTGAACAGATAATGGATACACTTCCCAGTCCTTCTACTGCCTGTAGTTTTCGAACAATTGCATGCTCTTTCGCCATTTTCTGCGTTCCAAAAGAAAGAACAATCGTAACGATTGAACTTAACGCCTCCGGAATTGCTGCAACGGCAAGAGCAACTGCAAAAAGAAATGCATTTCCAATATTCTCACCACGGAAAACACTGATTCCAAACAAAATCGCACAGAATACAAGAATTAAAATGGATAATTTCTGTCCAAACTGATCCAGGTTCACCTGCAATGGAGTCTTCTTCTCAGATGTCGTCTTCAGAAGACTTGCAATTTTACCAACTTCTGTATTCATTCCAATCTCTGTAACTACAAAAGAACCTCTTCCATACGTGAGAAAGCTTCCGGAATATACCATATTAATACGGTCTCCAAGAGGAACTTCGTCCTGTTCAATCACATCTGTCGTCTTCTCGACACCAAGACTCTCTCCCGTCAATGCACTTTCGTCAACCTTCATGCTTGCACATTCCAGAATACGTCCATCTGCAGGAATATAGTCTCCCGCCTCTAACATAATAATGTCTCCAACAGTAACTTCTGAAGACGGAATCGGGACAACCACTCCATCACGAAGAACTTTTGCTTCCGGACCGGATAATTTCTTCAGACTTGCCAGAGATGACTCTGCCTTTACTGTCTGCACAGTTCCCAGAATTGCATTCATTGTGATCACGATAACAATAACAGCTGCGCTCTCAATATCTCCCATAAATCCTGATGCGATCGCTGCTATAATAAGGATGATCACCAGAAAATCCTTATATTGCTCCAAAAAAATCTGAAATGTTGTCTTCTTTTTTCCTTCCGTCAGTTCATTCGGGCCGTATTTCCTTTGATTTTCACTGATCTGTTCTTTTGTTAATGGTTCTTCCGAGCCATTCACTTCTCTTAAAACTTCTTCTCCCGATAATTGATAATATGCTTTCACTGCCATTCCTCCTAACTGGTTATTGTTCACTCTTCTTTTGTGACCCATAATCCTGATTAATCTGCAGTGCGAATAAAAAAAGAGACAATTATTGCACCGCTTCTTACATGCAATAAAAGTCTCACTATTTCATCACGATCCGGATGGACTTCTTCCATCGTATTGACGGATCGCAAACGCTACTCAAAGCGCCAGTTACTCCCTTTTACTAAAATAAACTATACTCATTTTTCCTGATAATGTCAATAAACTTTATTTTCTTTTTAGGAAATATTTTCAGGATTTTAACACTAAAAGATCGCGGAGCGTTTTTTGCATATTAGGAAAGCACTTTCCTAATATATAAAAAGAATACCTTACAGACATTCTATCCATAAGGTATCCTTTCTATTCTATCAATCGATCAATGAAAATCTCAATCTATTTTCTTAAATCCTAAACGATTCCCTGAGCTGTCATAGCATCTACAACCTTCTCAAATCCGGCAATGTTAGCACCTACAACGTAGTTGCCCTTGAATCCGTATCTCTCAGCTGCATCAACCATGTTGTGGCAGATGTTAACCATGATGTTTTTAAGTTTAGCATCTACTTCTTCGAATGTCCAGCTCAGACGCTCGCTGTTCTGAGACATCTCAAGTGCAGATGTAGCAACACCACCGGCGTTAGCTGCTTTACCAGGTGCAAAGATAACACCATTCTCCTGCAGATACTCTGTAGCTTCGAGAGTTGTAGGCATGTTAGCACCTTCACATACTGCGATACATCCGTTTGCAACAAGTGCTTTTGCATCTTCAAGGTGAAGCTCATTCTGTGTAGCACATGGAAGAGCAATGTCAACTTTAACATTCCATACTCCTCTTCCTTCATGGTACTCTGAATTTGGACGATAGTTCTTGTACTCTGTAAGTCTTGCACGTTTCACTTCTTTGATCTCTTTGAGAGCTGCAACATCAATTCCATCCGGATCGTATACCCATCCTGTAGAATCACTTACTGTAACAACCTTAGCTCCGAGTTCCTGTGCTTTCTCAGTTGCGTAAATTGCAACGTTACCTGAACCAGAAACTGCAACTGTCTTACCTGCAAGCTCAATACCATTGAGTTTCAGAAGTTCGTCTGTCAGATACAGAAGACCATATCCTGTAGCCTCTGTACGAGCAAGAGATCCACCATAGGAAAGTCCTTTTCCTGTAAGAACTCCTTCATATAGTCCACGGATTCTCTTGTACTGTCCGAACATATATCCGATCTCTCTTGCGCCTGTACCAATATCTCCTGCTGGAACATCAGTATCAGCACCAATATATTTGCAAAGTTCTGTCATAAAGCTCTGGCAGAATGCCATAACTTCTCTGTCAGATTTTCC
>ERZ827037.2890-NODE-2890-length-12866-cov-10.969167_pt1 | contig 12866 bp, 18 predicted proteins | sample MGYA00519924_ERZ827037 | MGnify/ENA primary metagenome ERZ827037 (study PRJEB31778, sample SAMEA3449250) | human gut metagenome | biome: human gut; feature: human-associated habitat; material: faeces | place: United Kingdom | collected 2010/2012 ...
GTGGAATACTCAAGTCCGTGGCGGACGGACATTTGTCTTTCCCCGGCGGACATATGTGTCTGTCAAGGGCGGACATGATGTGCGCTACAGGAGAACAAATAATTGCGGTATAATTTATAGAAAACTATTGACAATGCGGTATAAATGTGGTATTATAAGAACATGAAAGGAGAAAATAAAATGACAAAAAAAGATTTTATCAAAGAAATTCGAAAGCGTAACAAAACATATAGAGAGGTCATTGGCAGTAAATGTGAGGGTTTTTTTATAAACAGTATTTATTTTTGTTACGAGCACATCAGACTGCGCTTTGACGATGATAACGACGAATTATTTATATATGAAAGAAACCGAAACAAAATTATGGCATGTGTCAGTTATAAAGATTTAAGAATTTAATATCTAAAATATATAAATTGCTGACCTATCGGCACGACGGGGAGAAAGAGGTATAAAATGCCAAGAACAGTTGATTTAACCAAAAAACACACTCAGGAGTACAATGAGTATATGCTCAAAAATGGTGAGTACAGCTTCCACAGATTTACAGACGGTTCTATCCATTTCACAAAACCGATGTTTGTTACTGGAAATATTGTGAAAGAAACCGGCATATCACCTCTCAGACCTGTAAGAGAGTTGGAAGAGCTTGTGAAAGCCGCTATGGATGATGGAGCTTTAGTTACAATCAACGACCACATTATATTTAGAGGACGTGACGTTATTTTAGGCGAAACTGAGATTGCGTTTTATAATAGTAGTATTAGAATTGAATACACAGGGATTAACAGCATATATGTCGATTTCAATCACGAACTGAGAAAAATCATGGAAGATATGCAAAACGGTCGTTACGGGGACGTTGTTTTTATAGATGGCGTTAAAATAGGCACTAATGGTTTAGTGCTGTTGGGGCAGGAATTTGTGTATTTCCCAGACGATAACGATTTGCATACACACGGGGTATATAAAAAATATAGTGACGTCAAATCAATTGTAGATATTACTGGATATAATATTTTTTGGAGGTCAAAAAATGATAGCAACAACCACGAGTGATATAATTTATGTGTCTATAGCTTTAATTATGATGTTTGTGTCGGGGTACATCCTCGGCACGACAGACGAAATGGGAAGAGAGAAAAGAAGAAAAGAAAAACACAGAAGAAAACGAGAGCAGAGCAAGGAGGTGAAAAAACATTGAGAAAATTATCGTTACGTTTAGATATGAGAATATACAATTGGGCAGAAGAATACGGAACAACAGTGAGCGAATACCTCGAACATGCTGTGTACTCAGCTTTGGAGTTCGGTGGCGCTGGTTTTAAATTTGAATCCGTGAGAGCCGTGCCGAAGTACGACACAAGCGTGTACCTCACAGATAGGACTTTTAAAGAAGTGAAAAAGTTAGCAAAACAGAACAACCTCAGCAAAGCACAGATACTGAATCGTTCCGCGATAATGTTTCACGTGAAACATATTCACGATGTAGAACGAGAGGAAATGGAGAGTGAGCAGTGGCATGACGACAGATTATGCAAAGCGCCGTACTAAGGTCATACGAAAACTTAAAGTTTTAGCCCAAAACCGCAATTTTGGCATGGGCGCGAAGAATGATATACAGTACATGTTACAACAGCTACCGCCTGAGAGTCAGATAGTAACCGCCCGTCAGAAACGAGGTGCGATGTCCGCTTTAGAGCAAGCTGAGAAATCCGACTTATACAGTGTCTCAGGGCAAAGGAGAATTGCCAAACGAAAAATGGCAAAACTTGAAGAGTTGGGGGTTAAATTTAAGACATACAGGGAACTTAATGAGTTTGGAGAGTTTATGGAATCCGTTCGGGATTATTCGCTCGGTCATGTATACGACAGTACAAAAGCATTAGAGTTGTTTATGGATAGGGGTGGAAAATCCGGTGAAGAACTACTCAATCAATATCGGGACTGGCAAAAAGCAAAGAAGGGAACTAGTTGACAGAATACACACAGTATATAGAACCCCACACATGAGAGGAAAACAACGTTTTGCAAAACAGTCATACCGAAATTGTATATGCGCTTTTGATATCGAAACTACACGACTTCCTGAAATTGAACAGAGCATCATGTATTTATGGCAATTTGCGGTATTACTTGACGATAACGAAATAATATGTGTGTACGGAAGAAACTGGAACGAACTTGAAGATTTGTTTACTGACATCGAAGATGAACACCTCATCACAATGATTTTTGTACACAACCTGTCATATGAATTCCAGTTTCTGCGGTCGCACGTTGAAATAAAGCCGGAAGAAGTGTTCTCGCTCAAGCCCCGGAAAATACTCAGAGTTAGAGCAGGTAACTGTCAGCAAGGAAATTTAGAGTTCCGATGCTCATACATGCAGACACACAAGAGCCTTGACAAGTTCCTGAGCGATAGTGGGGTTGAGAACCAGAAGTTGAAAGATTTTGATTATGACAAGCGTAGATATCCGTGGACAGAATTAACACCCAAAGAAATTGAGTACGGGTGCAACGATGTTATCGGATTATTACAGGCAATGCATAAACGATTGGTGGATAATAACGATACTCTATACACTCTACCATTAACATCTACAGGTTACGTCAGGCGAGAAGCAAGGCAAGCTATGAAACAGTACAATTATAAAAAACTGCACAGCATGATGTGCGACACAAGCTTATACACACTTCTTAGAGAAGAATTTAGGGGGGGTGATACTCACGCCAATAGATATCATGTAGGGAAAATACTTAATAATGTTGCTTCCTTTGACAGGGCAAGCTCTTACCCGGACGTTATGCTCAACTGTGAGTTCCCAATGACAAAATTTGTGCGACAGGGAAATTGCGGTATAGAGGATATTGACAGGTGGACAAAATTTCACAAAGCTTATGTGGGACGGTTTCATTTCCGAAACATCAGGCAAAAAGATGTGTATTACGGCGCCCCATATCTTACAAAAGACAAGGGCTATTGCATAAGCACAGAATCAGTTTGGGATAACGGTCGTTTACTCTCAGCAGACGAATACTCGTGTACACTAAACGATATTGATTTCGGAATTGTAAAAGGAGAATACGTTTGGGACAGCGTGGAACTTAAAGATTTTTATACAGCAGGGTATGGTTATCTTCCAGAACCGCTGCGAAATCTGGTGAAACGCTTATTTACAGATAAAACGTCTTTAAAAGGTGTTGAGGGTAAGGAAATTGAGTACGCTCTGTCAAAAGAATTGATAAACTCACTATACGGGATGTCTGCGCAAAACCCTGTCAAGCCAGATATCATCTACAGTAACACCGAAAAACCATTCTCGGTTGAGGATGGGGACACAGAGGAAAAGTTAATGAAGTATAACAAAAGGGCATTTATGTTATACGCATGGGGTTGTTGGGTGACTGCTCACGCAAGACAAAGGCTCAAGCTTGCCGTGAACATAGCTGACGAGGATTTTGTTTACTGTGACACAGATTCGTGTAAAATACTGATTACAGAAAGATATACCGAAATCCAAAAGGGGTTTGACGAGCTGAATAATCGGTTAAAGAACGATTCTTCAGAAAATGGTGGTCATGCCACAGACCCAAAAGGCGTGGAACATTATCTAGGCGTATACGAGTATGAGGGTACATCCGACAGATTTATAACCTTAGGTGCAAAAAAATATGCTCAAGAAAAAAACGGCAAGCTCGAAATCACAATAGCAGGGGTGAACAAGAAAAAAGGTGCGGAAGAATTGCGGAAAATGGGCGGTTTGGAAGCTCTGAAAATCGGAACCACATTCAGGGCTGCAGGTGGCACAGAATCTGTCTATAATGATACAGATTATGGTTATTACAACCCCGACCCAGACAACCCGGATAAAAGCGTGTGCATTACCAGAAACGTTGTCATACGCCCGTCTGAATATACTGTGGGACTTACTCTCGAATACCTGAACGTTCTTAACAGCGTTGACTTGTGGCATGATTTTCTAAAAAATACCGAAGAAAAGTCTTGACATATACACATACATATGCTATTATATACTTGTAACAAAACAAAATAGAAAAGGAGTTGAAAAACATGATTACAAGAAGCATTGAGAAAGTAACAGCAAAGATTACAGACGAAAACGGACAGTCTGTAGAAAAGACCTACTACGGCGCAAACGTGACAGCCACAAAGATTAAAAATCTTATGAAGCTGAAACAGGAGTAAAAGCTGTGAAAGTTTCTATGGATACTGAAGTTGTAAAAGCATCTATGACGGAAGCTGAATTTGTACACTACGGAAAAGTAGAGTAGAGCACATTAAGAAACAAACAGGTCGCAATCTGAAACAACTCCCAGCTGTGGGTAAAACAGCATAAAAAGAAAAAGGGGAAAACATCATGAAAATTATTAAAACAAACATTCAGGAAAACGAGTACACAATGGAGTTAATGTATGCAATGTTCGAGGACGAGAACAGAATCCGTCTTTCCGACACTGCCGGAACAACTGTAGAGTTTGACCACTATGCTATTGTTGAAGATGTAAACGCGAAGGGTGAAGTTGTAAAAACCCTGTCAATCGAGGATGCGGAAACACGCAACGTTTATGTGACAACATCTACCTCATTCATTCAGGCTTTCGAGCGCATTATCACAATGGCTGAAAAATGTGGAGAGGACTTCCGAAGAGTATCTGTATTTTTCAAAAAATCACAGCGTGGAAGAAACTTCTTAGTAGCAGGTTATGTGAAATGAAGAAACCCGAACTGTACGACAGTAACGGTTATGTGAATATAAGGGGCATCTTGGAAACAGGGTGTCCTTTTATCTTTATATGGGGCGGTAGAGGAACGGGAAAAACTTATGGTATTTTGAAACACGCTGTGGAAAACAATAAAAAATTCATTTACCTACGCACCCGACAAACCCAGATAGATATGATACGCACACCACAATTTAATCCGTTTAAGCAGTACAATGCCGACTGTAACAGACGTATCACCCCGTCACCTATCAATAAAATGTATTCAGGTTTTTATGATACAGAGTTTGACGAAAAAACAAAAAAATACACAAACTCGGGGGAGCCACTAGGCTACTCAGCAGCACTCGGTACTATATCCAATTTACGAGGTTTCGGGGCAGCGGACGTTGAGTTGATGTTTTATGACGAGTTCATCCCGGAAAAGACAGAACCACAGTTAAAAAACGCTACAATCGCTCTCTTAAATGGATATGAAACCATAAACAGAAATCGAGAGCTTATGGGAGATAAGCCTTTACAGCTCATATGTGCATCAAACAGCGAAAACGCAAACTGCGACATATTCGCAAAACTAGGTTTAATCCGTAAAGTCACTGATATGCACAAAACAGGGCAGGAATTCAGCTATCTGCCTGATAGAGGTATTATCCTTATCAATCTTGCCAACTCCCCGATTTCACAGGCGAAATCTGAGACGGCTGTGTACAGAATGGTTGGTAAAGACAGTGATTTTTACAAGATGTCAATTCAGAATGATTTCTATGCTGAGGACTATTCGGACATTAAATCCGAACCCATAAATGAGTACGTCCCCATTGTGACAGTTGGAGAAATAACCATATACACACACAAGAGCAAGGAAAAACTGTATATTACGCAGCACCTACAAGGCTCACCCCAGATTACCTATTCCACGTCAACAAGAGATTTAACAGCTTTCCGGCACAAGTTCATATGGGTCTGGGGGATGTACCTTGACGGGTTAGTGAGTTTTTCCGATATCGAATCAAAATATTTACTTGACAATTATTTCAAGATGTGATACTCTATCATTGTAGGGGGAGTGGTACAAAACCGACGGGCGGAACCCGTGTACATGAGTTTGGTTGGCTCACAGCACTTCCCCTCAATTCAAAAGAGGGGGGTGGCAATATGGAATGGATTCAGGCAGTAAGCCAGTTATTTAGCTCTTTAGGTGTACCTGTAGCGTGCCTTGCAGTAACCTTTTATTTATGGTACAGGGAGACTGAAAACCATAAAGAAGAGATACACAACCTCACGGAGGTTCTAAACAACAACACGATGGCAATTCAGAAACTTGCAGACAAACTGGACGTAAAGGAGTGATACCATGCCATTAGGCGCAAAAATTCTACTAGACCCCGATATGGAAGAACAGTACGGAATGATTGACATCATACCAGACTGTGACGTATATGGTGAATACAAGATAAGCACAAAGAGTTCCCCTCTGATGTTGCGTGATAAGCCAGATACAAACGCAGATATCATTGTAGAGATGCCAAAAGGACGTACTATTTTTTGTTACGGGTTCACAGATATCACTATGAACTGGTATCTTTGTGAATACTCCGACAGCGGAAAGATTTATGCAGGTTTTTGTAATAAAAAATATTTAATAAAAAAGGAGTGACAACATGAAAATCGAGGATATCATCGCCCTTGCAGGGGCAGGATTTAGCAAACAGGACATCATCAAGATTGCCGGTACAGGGTCAATTCCGACTCCGACTCCGACTCCGGCTCCGGCTCCGGCTCCGGCCCCGATTCTGACACCGACACCGGCATCAGCACCAGTACCAGTACCAGTTCCGGCACAGGTTCCGGGTAATACTCAGGACGTTTTTAATCAGCGTATGGGCGTTCTGGACAATCGGTTAGATGAAATCACAAGACTGATTCAGGTGGGTAACCTGAGTAACTCTCAGATTCCAGAACCACCGACAACGAACGATATGTTAGCATCAATTATTAATCCACCAGTAAAGGAGTGATATTATGGGTACAATAAATACGTTACTACCGGGGGCTCCTAGTGTAGCCAATTTTAGCTCAGCGGCTGTTCTGAATGAGATTGTCAATCAGGCAACAGGAAAAAACACAGTTAGCGCGATTACAACCGGCAGTTTTACTTCTGTTGCTACCACAGCACTAGGGTTAGGATTCGACCCGCTGTTAAGCGCAATTTCTCAGGTTCTCAGTAGAACCATTTTTTCTATCCGACCATATTCACGAAAGTTTAAAGGGCTGTATCAGGATAACATGACTTTTGGAAATCATGTGCGGAAACTTAACATCGCAGATTCTGATTGGGATAAAGATGATAGGTACGACTTAAAAGACGGACAGAGTGTGGACGATCAGGCAGTAGCTATTCCAAAAGTACTTCAAACAAATTTCTACGGACAGACCGTGTATCAGAGACAGATTACGTTGTTCCGAGACCAGTTAAACGCTGCTTTACAGAATGAACAGGAGTTTCAAAGATTTGTCACTATGATTATGACAAATGCGTCTGATTTGATTGAACAGGCACATGAAGCAACAGCAAGAATGACGCTTGCGAACTTTATCGGGGGTAAAGTTAAAGGGGACACAGACAATGTTATTCATCTTGTGGCAAAATACAATGATGTAGCAGGAACTTCACTGACAACTGACACGGTAAAACAGCCAGAAAATTTTGTGCCGTTCATGAAGTGGGTGACAGGTTACATCAAAACAGTGTCTGACTGGATGTCTGAGAGAACACAAAAGTTCCACATTAACGTGACAGGAAAAGAGATTTCCAGACATACGCCATACAACAAACAGAAACTCTATCTGTATTCAGAGGAACTTAACAATATTGATGCTACTGTTATGTCCTCTATCTTTAACGATAGCTATCTGAAAATGGCTGACCACGAGAAAGTTGGATTTTGGCAGAACATTGACACCCCTGACGGTATTCACGTAAAAGCATCATACATGAATGCTTCTGGTAATGTTGTTACTGATTCCGAAGGTACAGCCACTTCAAATATTTTCGGAGTATTATTCGACGAGGAAGCAGTTGGCATTACAACTTATGGTGAATGGTCTGCACCGTCCCCGTTTAATGCGAGGGGTGGATACAGTAACATTTTCTGGCATTTCAATGACAGATATTATAACGACTTCACAGAAAACGGAGTTGTGTTCTTATTAGATTAATAAGGTGGTGACAGCATGAGAGTTCATTTTTACAATGTAGGAAAACGTAAAAATTCTACATGGGTTCCTCCAGATTCTTCTGCTGTTGTGACTAGAACAGGGGCTTTACGTAGCCCCTCTTCTATTTCAAGTCCAACGCTGAGCGTACAATATAACGATGCTTCTGGGAATCCGACTAATTTGAATTACTGTTATGTTGAAGAGTTTAACAGATATTATTTTGTAAAAGACTGGACGTTTGAAGAGGGTCTATGGATTTGTTCATTAGAGTGTGATGTATTAGCCAGCTTCAAAAGCAAAATCATAGAAGAAGAATTTTACATTTTGCGAAGCAGTGCCACTTTTGACGGTTCTGTAATAGACAATTTTTACCCCGCAAAATCTGGTTACACAAAAAAGGCGCAAGAAATTAGCGTACTGCCAGAAGGTGCAAGCACAGGTTGGGTAACAGGGTTCATTATACTGACAGTAGTAGGTCAAGAGGGTGCATTAGAATATTACCAATTTCAAGTAACAGATTTCACAACGTTCTGCCAGAAAGCATTCGGCGACATAGATTGGGCTGATATCAAAGAATCAGGAATAAAAGATTCCATTGTTAAAATTGTTATGAACCCATTCCAGTACGTGTCAAATTGTATGTGGATGCCTTTCGGTATACCCGGCGGAACAGAAGTGTCAGAACTTCCGTTAGGATATTGGAAAATTCCTGCAGTATGTACAAAATTGGATGCACTTTTAGCATACAAACTAAAACGGAGTGTGACCTTGTCAAGTCATCCTCAGGCTTCTAGAGGTGATTACCTGAACCACGGCGCATATCATCGGTTGGAAATAGCCTCGAGACTATTTGGCGTGATGCAGATTGACACCAATAAAATAAATATTAGCGCTCCAATTAATGTTGATTTCCGAATAGACCCGAGAACAGGTGTATACGATATCTCGTTTACTAATAATAATGCACTACTCGGCTATAGTTCTGGCATGTATGGTGTTCCTGTTCAAATAAATGAAGCTAGAAACAATCCTCTTGAGGGTGTGATATCATCTGTAGCTGCACTCGGTAGTATTGCTTCCGTTCAACTCATGAAAGGAGTTGGGTATATCGGGAACGCTGTAAATGAGTTCCTTCCTACAGTGTCGTCAAAAGGGTCTAACGGCTCAACTATAGGAACCGATGGTTGGATATCATTTTTTCAATATTTCCTAACAGTCACTGACGAGGACAACAGTGAAAATGGAAGACCGTATATGAAACGTGGTACTTTTAAGTCACTGGGAACCGGATATTATTTGGTAGAACATGGGGACATGAATATTACAGGAGCTTATTCAGATGAGATATCAAGAGTTAAATCATTGTTAGAGGGGGGTGTTTATTATGCATAGAAACATCAGAAATGACAACTCAGCATTATTAATAGGTCTTTCCATTGGGGGCTCTGGGGGTATCGGTGGAGAAATCCCCCTACCGTCTGGAAAATGGAATGTGATAGTTACAGACAAAGAGAACGGATATTTTACACTAGAACAAATGAAGCAAAATGCAGCCAATATTAACAACTACTTTAAGGAAAGAGGATGGAGTGCAACAGCAAGAATGGCACTTTTGGGGAACATGGAAAAAGAAAGTACCATGAATCCCGGATTAATTGAAGTTGGTGGCGGTACTACTCCGGCAGGCCCGGGAAGAGGTCTTGTACAGTGGACACCCGGTCAGAATCTTCTCACAGTTTTAGACGTGCTGTACGGAGGGCATGATGATTGGTATGACGGGGGAAAACAGTGTGCTGTTTTGTTTGCTGAATATCAGGAAAGTGTGGGGGATGCACATAGAGGTATTGAGCCACAGTGGTATCAGACATCTAGTTATCCAATAACATGGAGACAATGGGCAACTGGCAACTATGATTTAAAATATCTAACAAATGCGTTCATGTACAATTATCTCAGACCCGGCGACCTGAATCAGCCTGATAGATATGTAAAAGCGCAATACTGGAGTTCAATATTTATAAAGGGGTGATATGATGCCATACAGTTATGAAATGATAAACTTGTTTAACTCGTCTTACAGTCCGTCAACTCTTCACACAAAAAACACTCAAATGTTCACGTTTTTCAAGAAGTATTTACTCGAGAAAGTTATGTCTGTGTTTGAATTTGAGTTACCTGAAATGTGGGATACGAATTATTTTCTGTACTCGTTGTTTTTAAATGGCTATCTGGCAATTGTGAATACGGACAAGTTTGGTGTTATATGTCAGCATTGTGGATTGAGAGGGTATAATATCTATTACAATCCCACACATGCCATAATTGTCAATCCTCTATTGACTGGAATTTTAGAACCTAAAATTGGCACTCAGTGTTCTATTATCAGATTACAGCCAAATTATAGTGGTGTTTCTGATATCGTAAATTACTATGCAGATAATATGGCTATGACTGCTGAAACGTGTGAAATGAATATCATGAATAGCAAGCTATCATTCCTTTTCGCTGTGAGAGGAAAAAGCCAGGCTGAATCAATGAAGAAAATTCTTGACCGGGTGATGAGGGGTGAGCTAGGGGTTTTCTATGATGAAAAACTGAAAATGGGAAATGACAATATCCCATTAGATTTTTTCAACAATGACTTAAAAAAGAATTTTATTGCCCCAGAATTACAGGACACGTTAAGACGGTGGGAAGAAATGTTCTGTAATGAGGTTGGTATCCCGAACATAAGAAGCGACAAGAAAGAACGTATGATAGTGGATGAAGTGAACAGCAACAATATTGAATGTTTCACAAAAGCGGAACTGTGGCTTGAAACACTAAAAGAGGGGGTTGAGCAAACCAACAAAATGTTCAATCTTGACCTCAGCGTTAAATTGCGTCATAATGAAGGGGGTGGGAATAATGCCCGGGGAACTTTACTTGCAGGGTCTGCTAGCATGGAATGAGAATCTGTTGAAAGATAATTTCATAAGCCATTTACCTATCAATATGGTGAATGATATTGGAAAGGATAATATTCAGAACTATGTGTTGTTGAAATGTGCTGAACTGGAAGTTCTGATACCGTCACCTACTGAAATGGCGTTGGCTTTAAATTCGTGGGCTTCAGTGAATGAGAGATTGTTCTCAATCATCTATGATATAGAACTTGCTATTTCCACGACAGAGGGTGCAAAAACAGAAACGATTACGAGAGACAGGAAAGGAAAATCTGAAACAGAAGATAAAGAAAATTTAAAACAGGAAAGTAATAGTGGGACGAGCGGGGCAGATTCAACAGCCGAAAAAGTGGCAGGGTTTAATTCTACGTCACTTGTGGATAAAGGAAGCACAACCATTACTTATGGGGGAAAAGCAAGCTATGATGAGACAAATAACAACGCAAAAAATTCTAAAAATGAAACGACAGAAACAGAAAAAGAAACAAGGTCTACAGGGATGTCGGAACTTGAAGTGTTGGATTTCAAGCTTGAAAAATCTATGAGTGCTTTGAGTAAGATTACTGAATTGTTTAAAGAAGAGTTTTTCTTATTGGTGTATTAAGGAGTGTGAGAAAATGTTTAAATTTCCGTATACAAATTTTCATGAAATGAATTTAACATGGGTTATAGAGACGGTAAAGAGGTTAGTAGACGAGTGGGTTGAAATGCAGGGTGATTTCTCCAATTTACAGGGCGACTTTGAGGAATTAAAGAAGTATGTGACAGATTATTTTGCAAAGCTTGAAATTGACAAGGAAGTACGAAAAATCCTGGAGGAAATGAAAGCTAGCGGTGAGCTTTCAGAAATCATTTCAGATGCATTATTACAGGGTGCGTTGGCGAGAGTTAATAAACCCACAGTTCTTATTTTGGGTGACAGTTACGGTGCAGGGGAAAACCTCTCTAATAAAGAAAATTCGTGGGCATATATGCTTAAAAATGCCCTCGAAAAAAATGGATATACAGTGAAACTGAGTGCCATTGGTGGTTATGGTTTTAAAGCGGACGGAACAAAGACCTTCACCAGTATGTTAAACACGTTAGCTGCCAGTATGACAACGAATGACAAAACAAATGTTGTAAAGGTAATTGTAGGTGGTAGCTATAACGACCGAAATGCTCCTGAAAATGATATCAGCCAGGGCATGATTGATTTTCAAAGTGCCATTTCAAACAATTTTGAAAACTGCAAAAATGTTGTTGTGTGTCCTATGGGTTGGACATGGGAAGGGCATCAGCAGGGGATCCACACATCAACCACGTATATCAGTGTGATTAAAGCAATTAAAATCTGGATGTACTCGGCGGCTCAGTTAGGGTTCAGTGTTATCCCCGCATATCAGGGAATGTTGTATGAATCCGCCTTTTCAGATGACGGCGTGCATCCGTCCGAACAGGGGCAGAAGAATATTCTGAATATGGTAATTGGAGCGTTTGACGGACTTTATTTTAAACCAATTAACAGTATCGAATATGGTACAACGTTTACAAAAACATCTAGTATCCCCGGTAAAGGTGGCGCGAGAATCAGATATTCCATTTTCAATGGTACTGCTAAAGTAAGATGTTTGGAGCTAAAGCTCAGTGAGATAAATGTGCCGAACCAGAAGCTGGACGGAACACCATTAGAGATTGGTACTATTGACAGTCCGGCAATTCATTTTAATGCAACAGATTGTACGTTCCCATGTAGTGTGATTCTGAGAGGTAAAGAAACTGATACATCAGGAGAAGCAAACTTGTTCACAATGGTGCAAGGAAGTATTAAAATTTCAGAGAAAAAAGTATATTTAATTATGCACGCGATTAATACTGCAAAAAGGAATTATTTAAAATATGACATCAATCAGATAGAGTGTGTAGATTTTGGTGATTTTGTGTTTGACCCCCTTTTCCAGTAAGCGAACAAATGTT
>ERZ827037.2892-NODE-2892-length-12856-cov-2.593235_pt1 | contig 12856 bp, 10 predicted proteins | sample MGYA00519924_ERZ827037 | MGnify/ENA primary metagenome ERZ827037 (study PRJEB31778, sample SAMEA3449250) | human gut metagenome | biome: human gut; feature: human-associated habitat; material: faeces | place: United Kingdom | collected 2010/2012 ...
AAGCAGCACTTGTACCAAGCCAAAGGGAATATGTTATACTAGTAATGGAATATATCCAGATGAGTCAGACTTACAAATCATTATACCTGCCTACAATGTAGAAAAGTATCTGGATCAATGTTTAGAATCTGTTTTGAACCAGAAAACCAGATATTCATACAATATTGTAGTGATAGATGATGGTTCGACAGATCAAACATGTAAAATTGCTGATTTCTATGTCTCGGATAGTCGGATAAAAGTAATTCATCAAAAAAACAGAGGATTTTCGGGGGCAAGAAATAAAGCGTTGGAAAATATTACAGGAAAATATGTGATGTTTGTTGATTCTGATGATGTTTTGTTACCAGATGCTATTCAAAATTTAATGGATACGGCATATAGCATAAATGCAGATATTGTGGAATCAGGTTTTTATACATTCAGAAATCAAGAGATAATAGAAAAAAGATTTAGGGAAAACACAGGAAGATTAGAAGATGGGGCTTCATATTCAGGATTTGCATGGGGAAAAGTTTACAAAGCAGATGTGCTGAAAAATTTTATGTTTCCGGAAGGATATTGGTATGAAGATACGGCTTTAATTTATTTACTTTTTACTCAAAAATTAATATATGGAGAATGTCGGGAAATTACATATGGATACCGATTAAATCCATCTGGAATCACCCAAACTTCTTTTTTAAGTCCAAAGTCATTGGATACGTATTGGATTACAGAGGAATGTTTAGAAGAAATGAAAAAATTTGGAATAAGCCCCAATTTGAGAATTTATGAGATGACATTGAAGCAATTTATAATGAATTATATGAGGACGAGAAAACTATCTATAAAATTACAGGAAAGTATTTTTGTTTTATCAGCTGATTTGATAGATAAATATTTAAGTGAGTATCAAACGGAAGATATTGAACTTAAAACATTGGAAGGTTATATTAAAAAGAGATTGTTTTGGAAATATAAGTTTTGGATGCTTAGAAAAATGTTGGAGGATTGAAAAATGAAATCAGTTTTTCAAAGTAAAGAGGAGTGTTGTGCATGTGGAGCGTGTATGGATGTTTGTCCTGTGAAGGCAATAAACTTGCAAGAAGACGAGCAGGGATTTTTATATCCTAAAATCAATCAAAAACAATGCATTGATTGTGGAATGTGTCAAAGAGTTTGCCCGATTTTACATCACAATGTTAAATCGGTGCAAGGAGTATTTGCAGGCATTGATAGGAAGGCAGAAAGAAAGAAATATTCGGCATCAGGAGGAGTATTTACGGCAATCGCATCAGCTTTTCTTGAAGATGGCGGGGCAGTTTGTGGAGCAGCCCTCATTAAAAAAGATCATTTGTTTGAAAATAAACATGTTATTATTAAAAAGAAGGAGGATTTGTTCTTATTACAGGGATCTAAGTATGTACAAAGTAATACAGAAAATATTTATAGAGAAGTAGAAAAAATTTTAAAAAAAAATACTAAGGTTTTATTTTCGGGGACACCCTGCCAAGTAGCAGGATTATATGGATATTTGAGAAAAGAATATGATAATTTGTATACGATAGATTTAATTTGCCACGGAGTACCTTCATCGATATGGTGGGAAAAATCTTTACAGTTTTTATTAAGTGATAAATCTCAAATTTTGGAGATTAAATTCAGGGATAATGATACTTGGAGTCAGGGACCTAATGGGCACATCACATATGTAAAAAATGATAAAATAATAAGAAAAGGTTACAATCGAAATAATACATATTATGATTTGTTTTTGAAAGGTGAAATTTTTCGTGATAGCTGTTATAGCTGTCCGTTCGCTCAGGCAAAAAGAGTTGGAGATGTTACTTTAGGAGATTTTTGGGGATTTTCTGAAGAGTATAATCAAAAAATTATTGAAAAAGAAAATAATGTAGATTTGTCTCATGGGAATTCTTGTATCCTCGTTAATAGCTTAAAGGGAAAGCTACTTATTGATAATAGTGTAAGCAAAACATTATGGATATATCCGGTAGAGTTTGAAAAAATTCAAAAGTATAATCCTCAGTTGCAAATACCATCACGAATCGGAAAAAATAGAAATAAAATATTACTCATGTATAAAATAGGAGGATATAAATTAGTGGATTTGTATTGCCAAGCAAAAAGGAGATTGTGGAAATTTATCTATAGCAAATAATCAAGAGAGGAAAATTATATGAAGGTAGGAATTTTGACATTTCATGCTGCGCACAATTTTGGTTCTATGTTGCAGGCATATGCACTTCAAAAAACAGTAGAAAAGACGGGTAATATTTGTGAAATTATAAATATGCGTCCAAAAGAACAGAAAAAATTATATGATTGGAAGATTGAAAAAGAAAGTAATTTGATAAAATATTGGATAAAAAAAATTATATTTCGAAAAAAAAAGTGGCAATATGAAAAATTTGAGGAGTTTTTAAAAAAATATTTAAATATAACAGAGGAATATAATGATAGAAAACAGTTTGAAAACTCAAAAAAGGAATATGATATATATGTATCTGGAAGTGATCAAATTTGGAATACAAAAACTACAGACTTTGATATAGCTTACTTTTTAGGGTTCAAAAAGGAAGGAAAAAGAATAGCGTATTCTGTAAGTGCTGGTTCGGGTAAAAATATCGAGATAAAAAAATATGAAGAATATATTAGGAATTATTCTTTTATTAGTGTTAGAGAAAGGTCACTTGCTAAACAGTTAAAAGATGAGTTTAATATAAATGTAGAACTTACATTAGATCCTACGTTGCTCTTAAAAAAAGAGGAATGGGATTGTTTGGTTAACTTAAAATTTGAGAGCGAACTTCCAGAACATTATATTTTCTTTTATTCCTTGGGGTATGGAGAAGAAGAGGAGAAAATTTTACAGTATTTAAAGAAAAAATATAATCTTCCAGTTGTACTTCCTCATAGAATATATTCTGCTGAAGGAATGAAAGGATATAAAGTGATAGATGAATGTGGACCAGAAGAATTTATCACATTAGTTAAAAATTCAGATATGGTTTTTACGACATCGTTTCACGGGTGTATATTTTCTATTATTTATCATAAAAAATTGATAGTATATTTACCAAATGAAGGCCATATTGATGAAAGAAAAATTAGTATGCTGGAAATAGCAGGAATGGAACGCTGTGGGATAGAAAATCTGCTAGATTTAAAGAAGTATGAAAAAAGAAATGAGGAAATAGATTATGATGAAGTAGAAAAGAGGTTAGATAAGGAAAGACAAAAATCTTTTCAATATTTAGAAAAATCATTAGGAGTGATACAATGAAGCTTGCAGGGCAAAGTCGAGTTCAAAACACAACTGTAAATATTGTTTTTGGGTTTGGTGCTCAGATTTGTATTTTAATATTTTCATTAATTAACAGAGCTGTTTTTGTGAGATGTTTTAATCCAAGTTATCTCGGTATTAACGGATTATATGGAAATATTTTATCTTTACTTTCCTTAACTGAATTTGGAATTGGGAATGTAATGGTATATAGCTTGTATAAACCCGTTGCAGATAAGGATTATAATCGAATCAATGCGCTGCTTAATTTTTATAAAAAAGTTTATATTTATATAGCGGGAATTGTGTTAATAATAGGTGTTTTGCTTATTCCTTTTTTGAGATATATTGTAAAATCAGACTTGCCATTTAAAGAGATGGTATTGTATTATATTCTTTATTTATTGAGTTCTGTGGCGTCCTATATAGGAGCGTATAGGAGTGCATTACTAAATGCAGAACAGAAGGCCTATATTATAAAAATAATTAGTACAGTAGTATTAGCCACACAGAATATTGTGCAAATCCTTGTTTTATTTTTTTTAAAAAGCTATATTATATATTTAATAACAATGGTATGTTGTACATATTTAACAAACATAATTTTAAATGCATATGCTAAAAAATTGTTTCCATATTTAAAACAAGGTACAACAGAAAGAGTTAATGATATTTCTAAAATATTTTCAAATATGAAAGGGGCATTTGGTTATCAACTTGGAAGTACTATTATCCGGTCTACAGATAATATTTTAATATCAGTAATATTTGGAACAGCGTTTGTCGGATTATATTCAAATTATTATATGATTATTAGCAATGTTATAAATTATATAAATATCATTAGTTCGGCTTTAATGGGAAGTTTGGGAAATTTAAATGCTGTTGGTGATAAAAAAAAGAGTTATAAAATTTTTAAGGTATTACTTCTTTTTTTTCATTGGTTAGCGGCAGCTTGTAGTTTGTCTATGTGGTTTATTTTTGATGATTGGATTCAATGGTGGGTTGGTGAGAAATATTTACTTTCGCATTTGACAGTTATGATGATTATATTAGATTTTTACATAAACACCATGCTATATCCAACATGGCTTTATAGAGAAACAAGTGGTCTTTTTAAACAAATGAAGTATATAATGTTAATTGCTTCATTTGTTAATATTGCTTTTTCAGTAATTCTGGGGAAATGTATAGGGTTATCTGGGATTTTTCTTGGAACAATTATTTGTAGAATAAGTACGTATGTCTGGTATGAACCCGAACTCCTATATAAAAATAAATTTGAGAAGAGTGTAAAAGAATATTGGAAAATTAGATTTCAGTATTTTCTTATGACGGCCATTTCCCTTGTAGTATGTAATTTTGTATTTATTCCTTTTGGAAGTGGGTTCTTCTTTATGTTATTGAAGGGAGTTGTCTGCTTTACAGTAACAGCCATCTGCTTTTTTGTTCCGAAAATAAAAGGTGAAGAAGTACAATATTTGTATGATTTATTCAGGCAAAAGAGGAAAAGATTAATTGGGAATAGATAATTTGAGAGTTTACGAGGGCGATTGGATAATGTTTATGAATATTAAATCTATATTAATAAAAAGTAGAGAAACATTAAGATATGTAACTATATGTAGAAAGATGAGAAAGAGATTAGAAAATAAAAATTTTACATGGTTGTCGAGTAACTGTACAGGTGCAATGATTACGCATGAATTAAAGTGTCGTTTTAATACTCCAACAGTAAATCTGTATATTACTCCAACAGATTTTATTCGATTTTTAAGTGATATTAAATCATATGAGAATTTAGAATTTGATTTTTTAGAAGAAGGTAACAAATTAGGTTATCCTGTTGGAAAACTAAAAGATATAATAGTATATTTTGTTCATTATAATTCAGCGGAAGAGGCGGCAATAAAATGGAAGGAGCGTTTTAAAAGAATCCAATACGATAATTTGTTTGTTATGATGAGTGAAAGAGATGGATGTACTTATGAAGATTTGGAAAAATTTGATAGCCTCCCCTTTGAAAATAAAATTGTGCTAACTAAAAAGAATTATCCTGATATTGAATCTGCGGTTTATATTCCTGGATTCGAAAAAGAAGAACAATTAGGAGATGTGTTTAGAATGAAAAAACTTTTGGGTTTAAAAAAGAATTATGACATTTTTGATTTTGTAGAGTGGTTAAATAAAGGGAAGAATAAGGGATCTTCGCATAATTTGAATATAAAGAATTTTGAGAAAGAAGATTAAAAAATACGTTAGAGTTTTAAAATAATAAAACAATGTCGTATTTATGTGGATTTAGATATTTGGCAATGCCTAATGATGAAAGGATGTGAGTAGATGAGGAAAAAACAAAGAGTTTTTTTACTACTTATATTAATGGGCGGTATATTATTAAGTGCAATTAGTGGGGGACTATTGTTACTATTTCCAACAAATGACTATATGAAACAAACTTTTTCTGAAAAAATCAACGGTGGATTTAGCTCTAATATTGTAGTTAATGGAGATTCAATTGGAGGTCAGTATGGAGTTGGAGAATGGTGCACGTTACTAGAAAAGCATATTGAAGACGAGACTAATAGTTACATAGAAGTTACTAATATTTCTAAACCAGGAAATAGTTCTTTTGCCGGGATTGTAAGTTGGGAAATGCTAGATCCTACGGATAAAATGTTCTCAGACTTAGTGATTCTTTGCTACGGACAAAATGATGCAGATGATGAATCATTTGCAGTTAATTATGAGGCATTGATTCGAAATACAATTGCAGGGAATCCAAATGCAGAAATAATCGCAATTTTGGAGAGCTCCCAGAGAGATTATACAAATAAAATAAATACGATTATTAAACTGTGTAATTACTATAAAATCCCGTATGTTGATACAATAAAAGCGTTTAATGAAAGTGGATATTCCTATGAAGAATTATCTGATGATGGAATCCATCCTAATGCGAAAGGAAAAGAAATTTATGCAAATACAATTTATGAGGTTATCCAGTCAGAATTGCTAGCAAAGCAACATATTCTGGATTTTAAAGGTGAGAGACCGGCTAAAAAAAATGCAAAAAATCCCGAAGCTGATCAGTATTTGGAGTGTAAATATATTCCAATTGAGGACATGGAAGTTAAGGGAAACACAATTATGGTAAATATTCCTCCATGTAAAATTATTGGATTTGATAGAGTGTTTTTTGATGGAAAACACAACATTATTCTTAAAATTAAAGAAGAAAATTATGATGTAGGTTACAATTGGGGGTATAGTTTTGAACAGCGGCATATTGATAAATTAGTAACTGGAAATTTTGATGAAGGTAACGTTAATATTGTATTTGAAGACGTAGAAACATTAGAGAGGTTTAAGGGACTAGTGTGTTTTCAGTAAAAGGATTAGTTTCATATAGTTTTTTATCAAATCCAAGAATATTGAAGCTTCCGATTGAAGACATTTATCATGCTGGTAATTTAAAGTTAAGAAAAAGACACATATAAAATGCAAAAGAAAATTTTAGAGAATTGCTACCCGAGTACTCTAAGAATGTTGTTAAAGCTGGTGTGATACAGAAAATTATTTCTAACAATCTGAATGTTTCTGTGAATAAATTAAGAATAGCCTTGGATGTATGTATAGAACTATCAAAGAATATATGAAAGATATTGAAAGGTTTAAGAAAGTTTAAAAGGTGAAAAAGGATTATGAAAACAAATGAGAGAAGAGTAACCCCGGACAATGATATAATTAATTTAAGGGAAGTGTATTTTGCCCTTAAAAAGAGGATTCTCCTGATCCTGGCGGCAGGATTAATTGGAAGCTGCCTGTATGGCGCATATACGGCATTTTTTATGGAGCCTCTGTATACATCCACTTCCAGTATTCTTGTCCTGTCCAAGGAAACCACATTAACATCCATTGCAGATCTGCAGCTTGGAACACAGTTGGCAGCAGACTATCAGGTGCTGATTAAGAGTACAAGTGTTATGGATGATGTAATTGAAGAGCTTGACTTAAAAATGAGCGCAGACCAGCTCAGAGGAAGTATTTCCATTATAAATCCTGCTGACACGCGAATCCTTGAGGTTTCTGCAACGAATACAGATGGGGTTCTTGCGAAAAAAATTGCAGATAAGGTAGTGGAAGTTGCTTCTGAATATATTGGAGATAAGATGGAAGTAATTCCTCCAAAAGTAATTGAAAAAGGTAAGCTTCCAACTGTGCAGAGTTCTCCAAGTATGTCTAAAAATGTAATGATGGGATTTCTTCTGGGTATTGCGCTCTGTGGTGGGATTATCTGTGTGCTCACTATTATGGACGACAGCATCAAGTCAGAAGACGATATGGAAAAATATCTTGGCATTCCGGTTCTGGCTTCTGTACCGGACAGGAAAGATTATATTAATCAGAAGAAAAGAAGAAAATAACAGCTCAGGTGAAAGGAGTGACCGGAAGAATGAAAAAAGTTACAATGAAGGACGTTCGAAAGCAGGATTATTATTATGCAGAGGCTATTAAAACGTTACAGACCAATATAAATTTTGCAGGAAAAGACGTAAAGACTATCTTGCTCACAAGCTGTTATCCAAATGAGGGAAAAAGCGATATTGCCTTTTCACTTGCCAGAGAGATTGCAGCCAGTGGAAAGAGGGTTATGCTTCTTGATGCGGATTTAAGGAAATCTCCTTATGTGGGAAGATTTCAGGTTCAGATAAAGGTATCCGGACTGTCCCAGTTTTTGAGCGGACAGATTGGGGTAGGAGATTTGATGTACACAACAAATTTCGAAAATCTTGATATGATTTTTGCAGGACCGTCTGTACCGAATCCCACAGCTCTTCTTGGAGAAGGTGTTTTTGGGGCGCTGTTAAAGAAGCTCAGAGAGTATTACGATTATATTTTCATTGATACTCCGCCAGTCGGATCTATCATAGACGCAGCAATCGTGGCAGAAAAATGCGACGGCGCTATTTTTGTAGTGGAAAGTGAAACGGTAAGCTATAAAGTGGCGAAAAAAGCAGTTGCCCAGATAGAGAAGAGCGGATGCAGGATTTTAGGTGGCGTTCTCAATAAAGTGGATATGAAGAAGGACAAGTATTACTATCATTATAAGGAGCGTTACCATTCGTATTATGAAAAAATTGAAAACAAACAAGAGGACAGGGAGCAAAAGTGAGAAAAACTAATAGGTTTATAAATGTACTTCTGATAATACTTTGCATTGTGCTTGTAATAGCCCTGGGCGGTCTTGTTGTTTGGAATAAAAAACAGACCCGTAAGGAAACACAGCGTCTGGAAGAGATGGCAGATGAGACGAAGGAAGCCGATGAGAAAGCATTGAAGGAGTTAGAGAAAAAAGAAAAAGAAACGGCAGAAGAATTGAGGGAGAAAGCAGAGGAGGAAGACAAAAAGAAAGAAAAGGAAAAAGCAGCCTCCACTTCCACTCCGGCTCCTGAAAAGAAAGATACTGCAAAAGCGGAAGGCATCGCATGCTGGGGAGATGATCTCCTTACGGAGAGCAATACAGTTCAGTATTCTTATATGGCGGTTCTTCAGAGAATCCTTCAGGAGAATGGATATGATCTTCCTGTTATGAATAAGACCCTTCAGGGAGGCGGTACACTGTCCATGATGAAGCGGGCAGGTGTGGGAGACGATGTGATTCAGGGGTATATTGCGGCGCATGAAAAAGCTGCAAATGGAGCGACTCTCTATGTTACAGAAAATGGAGTCCGGGATTTTACAGAAGAAGAGCTTGTCCGGGATGATGTAAATTATATTCCCGTAATCTTTATGGGATATTACGGCGGCTGGAATCACGACCCTAATGAGCTTGCCCAGCAGCAGGAGCATATTTTAAAGACGTTTGAGAATCAGGAGCAGTTCATTGTCGTGGGAACAAGACCTCTTGACGGAAGTGTGGATTCCGCTTCTCTTGATGCAGAGTTAAAACAGAAGTGGGGAGAGCATTATATAAGCCTTGCGGAGGTTACGCCGCAGCCTTCCTCTACTTATGAGGCGCAGGAAGCCATGGCGCAGGCCGTTTTCAATAAAATGACAGAACTGAATTATATCAGGAAACAGGCGGGAAGTGCACAATAATGTTACCAAAAAAACGGAATAAAAACCGAAGGAAGAGAATTGCGGCTGTGTTTGTTATATGTGGTGTTTTGGCTGTCGTGGCAGTGTTTGCAGCAGGCATATGGAAGCAGCAGAGAAAAGCTCATATGGAAACAGATGGCGCTTCTGTTTCTTCGGAAGAAAATACAAGTGAGAGTATTACATACAAGGGGAAAACATATGTATACAATGACCATTTAAGTAATTATCTTTTTATGGGAATTGATACAAAAGGAGATATGGAGACGGCAGAATCCGGGAATGCGGGACAGGCAGATGCAGTTTTTCTGGTATCTGTGGACCGTGTCACAAAGGAAATGCAGGTGATTTCCATTCCCCGTGATACCATGACAGAAATCGAAATGTTTTCTGTCAGCAGAAAAAGTCTTGGTCTTATGGAAAACCATATTAATCTGCAATATGCGCAGGGAGACGGGAAAACAGAGAGCTGTGAATTGATGAAAACAGCAGTTTCCAAGCTTCTGGGGGGCATTCCTGTTCACGGCTACTGCTCTGTAAACATGGACGGGATTCCCGTAATGACAGAGGCGGCAGGAAACGTGCAGGTTGTGATTCCTGATAACAGTCTGGAAGAGGTAAACCCGGAATTTACAGAGGGCGCAGAGGTCACACTTACAAAGGATAATGTGGAGCAGTTTGTGCGCTATCGTAATACAGGAAGAGAACAGAGCGCCCTTGTGCGTCAGGACAGACAGAAGATTTTTATAGAGGCGTATATGAAAAAAGCACAGGAACAGTATGCGAAGGATGCGTCTTTTGTGACGGGACTTTATGAGAGTATGAAGCCCTACATGGTGACAAATATGGGAAACGATCTTTTTGTAAAGCTTTTATCTGCTGCACAGGAGGGAAAATCCTCTGTGCATACGCTTCCGGGAAAGGGAGCGCAGGGTGAGTATTTCGATGAGTACCGCGTGGATGAGGAAGCTCTGCAGGAAATGATAATTTCCGTATTTTACAGGGAAGATAATTAGCCAGGAGCGATTATCGATATAAAAAATATTTTAAAAGGAGAGTGAAGGTAATGAGCAAAACAAAGAAAATCTTAGCCGGAATCTTAACTGCAGCTATGTTAATGAGCCCTGCAACAGCATGGGCTGGTCCAAGTATCACAGATAAAGTGGTAGTTGTAGAAGACAGTGTTGGAAAATACATAGTTACAGATAAGGTGGAAGAGTCTGAAGTTTTCAAGACAATCGAGACAGAAGACAAAGAGATGACAGACCTGGTAAAAGAGGTAAATGAAGGGAAAAAAGACATCAAGGCATTTACTGAAAAACTTAAAGCGCAGCTTGAGACAATAACAGATGAAAAAGCAAAAGATGCAATAGAGAAAGTCATCAAAGCAGTGGAAGAGAAAAAGCTTGAATTCTTAACAGGATTCATGTCTCTGGAAAAAGAAACAGATGCGGAAGTAGAGAAAAATGAGAATGGAAAATATGAGGTTACAATTCATGTTCCGATTCTTGTAAAAGACTTAAAGGATGTTGTGATTCTGTATTACAACAAAGAGCTGAAATGCTGGGAAATCATCGAGCCGACAGAAGTTGATTTTGAAAAACAGACAATTAAATTTGAGGTAGAAGACTTCTCCCTTATTTCCGTTCTTGCAAACACAGAGGATGTAAAAACAGCAGAATAAAACAAAAAATGAGAACCAGCGCCGGGAAATGCGCTGGTTTTTGTTAAGTGGAAATTTATTCGGGCAGTTCCCTGTCGGCCATTACGCGGCATCGTTTTTTATAAAATGCAATTCCGTATTTCAGAATATGTGGAACGCCTTCGTCAAGAAGAATTTCTTCATATCTGTTCCAGTTGATCTGCGCTAATGCCTTTTTACATGCTGTATCAAGGTTTCCGTCATCTGCGTATTTGAGCTCTAATATAATACCGGTTTCTCCGTCATCTGTTTCCAACAGAATATCGCTGTATCCATCTCCGGATTCCTTATTAGAAGAAACACTCCAGGTATCTCCAAAGCTTAAAATACCCAGGAGAATACCATGAAAAAAGTTTTCTTTCATCTGTTTTTTTACAAAAGTATCCCGGATACTGATTGTCCGTCTCAGATATTCAGTCAGTTGTTTTTCTACGCCTTCTGCATCTCCATTTTTCAGGGCTTTGCAGAATTCGTTTAAAGCGGCTCTGTTTTTTGGCACATTTTCCTTAAAAAAATCCATAATCTGTGTAGTAAAAATATTTCGGATTTCCATATTTGGAATTGCAAGCGGAAAACGATTGTCTTCCGGTTTTCCTTTCTGAGTGAGATAACCTGTTGTAAACAGAACACTCCACAGATTGTCGATAGAAGCATACATATCTTTATACGTCAATTCCTGATGGATTTCTTTTTTTATTACTTCTCCCGCAACGAGATTTTCAATTTCACGACGGACTGACGCTTTATCAGATTCTTGAATAAACCGTCTTACTGCCTCATTGCTGCTGGTGTTGGACCAGTAATTCTTAGGTTGTGCGTCTGGCTCTACCCGAAGTGCATCGCAGTAATTAATCACATCCCACGGACAGTACACTTCTGCATTTCCGAACTGATAGCCGTCATACCATTCTTTTATCTCGTTATAATGGTCGGACAGCTCATAATACTCCAATAATTCTCTTACTTCTTTGTCTGTGAAGCCAAAGGCTTCATCAAATTGTACCTCCGCTACAGACAGCACTTTGAGATTATTAAGTCCTGTAAAAATACTTTCTTTTGAAATTCGCATACAACCTGTCAAAACTGCGAATTTCAGGCTTTCATTTGTTTTTAAAGCGTATTCAAACATATTTCGTATAAACAGTACCATCTGGTCATAATATCCACGTTCAAAAGCCTTTGCCAGAGGTACATCATATTCATCAATCAGAAGAATTACTTTGCTTCCGTGATGTTTTTCCAGTAGTTCAGACAGAACTTTCAGGCTGCTGCACAAAGTTCCCTCTTTCATATCTTCCTGTAAAAGGGCAATAAAAGCTTCTTTATCGTAAGAAGTCAGGCGTTCACTGTCTAAAAGGTATTGAAATCGTCTCGCTTCGCTGCGTATTACCTCAACAGCCATCTCCAGCGCTTTTTCGTAATTTCCTGCATTCATTCCTTTCAGAGAAACAGATATTACAGGGTATTTTCCCATATATTCTTCACAGAGAGCTGTTTCCTCTGAAATTTTCAGCTTTGAGAAAAGTTTCTTATCGGTTCCCAGCTCAAAGAAATATTTCAGCATACTCATATTCAGAGACTTTCCGAACCGTCTTGGACGTGTAAAAAGGGTTACCTCCGCCAGACCGGTAAGAAGCTCTTTAATAAGGTTAGTCTTATCGATATAATAAAAATCTTCGGTCTGTAATTTCTCAAAATTCTCAATTCCTATTGGAAGTTTCTTTTTCATGTTTTGATACACCTCCTGTAAGAAGATTGTAGCAGACCGG
>ERZ827037.2896-NODE-2896-length-12835-cov-9.232942_pt1 | contig 12835 bp, 7 predicted proteins | sample MGYA00519924_ERZ827037 | MGnify/ENA primary metagenome ERZ827037 (study PRJEB31778, sample SAMEA3449250) | human gut metagenome | biome: human gut; feature: human-associated habitat; material: faeces | place: United Kingdom | collected 2010/2012 ...
GCATTACAAATCGCGGCAAATTTACGCATTATTTGCGAACTGCAAGGGATTAGATAACTTTTTCTGTGTGCGTAAACGTTCTTTTTCCTGATTTTAGTGATTTTTCTTGATTTTTTCTACCGGAAAAAGAAAAAGAGCGCTCCGTTGTCATCCAACGGAGCGCTCTTTTCAGCCGTTAACAATATATATGGTTACCATTTGTAATTGATACCAAAACTCAACAATTCCTTTACTTGGAAATAGCTGTCTCCTTCGGTCGGCTTGGCGCTATCATCAAAACGGGCATGAACATAAAGCTTGGTGGAAAGATAACGGTTCAACACAAAATTAACCGTATTTTCCCACTCGATACGCGTCCATTCATAACTGGTCTGGAAATCCAGCCGTGAGTCCAAAACAATGGAAGGAATGATAGTCCATGACAAAGTCGGCTGTATTTGAGAACCGAAATTGTGCTTGACGCATGTACCCTCATCCAAACCAAACTTCACTTCATCCACATCTTTATTGCCTACATAGCGCAGCATATAAGTCAACGGAGCTATGAAAACAGATAAGTTGAACTTTTTCTTTTTCAATTTATAATCCATACCGATACTGGATGACCAATCCGCCGGAGCGAAGAATGCAGAAACCAGTTCCTCACTGTTTGCTTTATAACCATGGCAGAACTGCGTTTTAAATTCCGTAGAAACGGTATAGTACCATTTGGATGCAGCCTGAATACCCAATTTACTATAAATACGAAGTTGGTCGGTACTTACCAAATAATCGTGAAATTCATCGGAAGGCGCGGAGCTGAAACCTAATTTAGCGTCCAGCATATTCTCCCATTGAACCTTCTCTTTATCATTGTAATTGGCAAACAACTGCAAGTTGGCAAGCAAAGCGTTGGTACTTTCACCACCTTTGTACCAGTTATCGGAAATATAGTTTTGCGTAATCTGCAACGAACCGTTTCCGCCGGTCACCCACCAGTTAGGCTTCTGTATCACGACTTCAGCCTCTTCCTTCACTCCCACCATTTTCTCTTGGGCAAAAAGCTTTGCTACGGAAGGTTTGGAAGAAACTTCCTTTTCTATATTATCTTTGAACAATTTCTTCTTTTTAATCTCCTTTTCAGTCATTACCACTAAATCCGGGCGATTGATATACGTACTCATCATCACACGATCCACAACCTTATTGGCATTCTCTTTCGACAAGAAGCTCAATGTATCGAAAGGCAAAAGCTCTTTTGTCAGGGCAGGTACCGTATCAGGTTTCTGAAAAGTCCAGTTGACCTGCGACATACGTTCCATCGGAGCATAATAATAAGTAGTGGGAACGAACATGCGGTAGTAATTCGGATTGTACGCGATATAGCGTTCGGGAGTAGCCGGATCATTCAAATAATTCAGCACCCCGAAATACTTCTCATACAACACAGAGACCGTATCCAACCGATATCCATCATTGTAAGGTTTCAGCTTCAATATCCAGTTTTGACTCCAAATACCCGACAATGTATCCGCATTCTCCGTTACAGCCTGTTTCTTTATATTCTTTGCAGAATTCTGGGCTATCACCGGAAATGAAAGTAGTGCGGCAACCAATCCTATTAAAACGCGTCTATTCCTCATACTTTTTTCTTAAAATCTATATTTGAACGCAAAATTAAATCAAAATGTTCAGATAACAAAAGGTAGGAAGTGAAAGTTTATCAGAACCTTATTATGCGCACATATTCCACTTTTTATAATTGTTTTCACTAAACTGTTATGTACTTCCTCTTTTTTTTCATAATTTTGCGCTTTAATTTTTAGAGAAAACATTTAAAAACAGTATAGCTGTGGGAGAAACAAAGTATATTTTCGTCACCGGTGGCGTTGCCTCTTCATTGGGCAAAGGTATTATTTCGTCATCCATCGGTAAATTATTGCAAGCAAGAGGTTATAAAGTAACGATTCAAAAGTTCGACCCGTATATCAATATCGACCCGGGCACACTGAACCCTTATGAACACGGAGAATGCTACGTAACGGTAGACGGTCACGAAGCTGACCTTGACTTGGGACACTATGAACGCTTCCTAGGCATCCAGACTACCAAAGCTAACAACATTACAACCGGACGTATCTATAAGAGCGTTATCGACAAAGAGCGTCGCGGCGATTATCTGGGAAAGACCATTCAGGTGATTCCCCATATCACAGATGAAATCAAGCGTAATGTAAAGCTGTTGGGCAACAAATACAAGTTCGATTTTGTTATTACTGAAATCGGCGGTACGGTAGGTGACATCGAGTCTCTTCCGTATTTGGAAAGTATCCGCCAGCTGAAATGGGAACTGGGTAAAGACGCGTTGTGCGTACACCTTACTTATGTGCCCTACCTCGCCGCTGCCGGTGAATTGAAAACAAAACCCACCCAGCATTCCGTAAAAGAATTGCAAAGCGCCGGAATTCAGCCCGACGTGCTTGTACTCCGTACGGAACACGAATTGAGCACCAATTTACGCAAGAAAGTAGCCCTTTTCTGTAACGTGGATGAAAATGCCGTTGTACAGAGCATTGATGCGCCGACCATCTATGAAGTGCCTATCTTGATGCAAGCTCAGGGATTGGATGAAACCATCTTGAAAAAAATGGGACTTCCTGTGGGCGACACTCCGGGACTGGGCCCCTGGCGCGCTTTCCTCGAACGTCGTCATAAGGCAGAAACAACAGAACCGGTACACATTGCGCTGGTGGGTAAATACGACTTGCAGGATGCTTACAAATCCATCCGCGAAGCCCTTTCACAAGCCGGAACATATAATGACCGCAAGGTATCCGTAGATTTTGTAAACAGCGAAAAGCTGACAGACGAAAACGTAGCGGAAGCATTAAAAGGCATGTCGGGTGTTCTCATCGGACCGGGCTTCGGTGAACGCGGCATCGCAGGTAAATTTGTAGCTATCAAATATGCGCGTACGCACGATATTCCGACATTCGGTATTTGCTTGGGCATGCAGTGCATCGCCATCGAATTCGCCCGCAATGTTTTGGGATACGCAGACGCCAATTCACGCGAAATGGACGAAAAGACGCCTCACAACGTTATCGACATCATGGAGGAACAAAAATCCATTACCAATATGGGTGGTACCATGCGCTTGGGCGCCTATGAGTGCGTATTGCAAGAAGGCAGCAAAGCATACGAAGCCTACGGAACAGAGCACATACAGGAGCGTCATCGCCACCGTTACGAGTTTAATTCCGCCTATAAAACGGAATATGAGGCGGCAGGCATGAAATGCGTAGGTATCAATCCGGAATCCGATTTAGTGGAAATCGTGGAAATTCCTGCATTGAAATGGTTTGTAGGAACCCAGTTCCACCCGGAATACAGCAGTACAGTATTACACCCGCACCCGTTGTTCGTAGCCTTTGTGAAAGCTGCGATTGAAAATGAAAAGAAGTAATCATTACTAATTAATAATAGATAATTCATATTTGACTAAATGGATAAAAATACCATCACAGGCCTTGTCCTAATAGCCGTTTTGTTAGTCGGATTCAGTTTCCTAAGCCGTCCGAGCAAGGAGCAGCTGGCCGCACAGCAACGTTATTATGACTCCATAGCCCAAGTACAACAACGCGAAGCTGACCTGAAAGCAAAGGCGGAAGCCGCCCTGGCTAATGACAAAGAAGCTCAAACGGCAGATTCCACCGCCCTATTCTTTAATGCGCTTCAAGGAACCGACTCACAGGTTACAATACAAAACAACCTGGCGGAACTGACGGTAGCCACTAAAGGCGGACGTATTTCATCAGCTACGTTGAAAGAGTATATGGGACAGGACAAGAAGACTCCTGTTACTTTATTCAGCGGCGACGACGCTTCCATGAACTTCCTTTTCTACAACAAAAAGGAAACGATACAGACGGAAGATTACTACTTTACAGTGGTAAACCGTACGGACAGTACCGTAACCATGCGTTTGTCGGCAGATAGCGCCAGCTATATCGACTTTAATTATGCCATGCATAATGACACCTATCTGGTAGACTTTACGATTGACGCAACAGGCATGGCAAACAAACTGGCAAGTACCGACTATGTGGATATCGAGTGGTCGCAACGTGCACGCCAGATAGAAAAGGGGTATACGTACGAAAACCGTTTGTCGGAACTGACTTATAAAATTACCGGAGACGGAACCGACTATCTATCCGCCGGTAAGAATGATGAAAAAGAAGTTGCAGAACGTTTGGACTGGATTGCTTTCAAGAATCAGTTCTTCTCTTCTGTATTCCTGGCCGATGCAGACTTTGAAAAGACCAAGTTAAACTCAAAAATGGAAGCGCAGGGCAGCGGATATATCAAGGATTATTCCGCTGAAATGAGTACGGCTTTCGATCCGACGGGCAAAACTCCTACTCAACTGTTCTTCTACTTCGGTCCGAACCACTACAAAACACTGACTGCGCTCGATAAGGGACGTGAGGATAAGTGGGAACTCAACCGCTTGGTATACTTGGGCTGGCCGTTAATCCGCTGGATAAACAAATGGTTCACCATCAACATCTTCGACTGGTTATCCAGTTGGGGATTGAGCATGGGTATCGTTTTGTTGCTGATGACACTGATTGTAAAAGCAGTGGTATTCCCCGCAACCTGGAAAACGTATATTTCTTCTGCTAAAATGCGCGTCTTGAAACCTAAAATCGACGAAATCGGCAAGAAATATCCCAAGCAGGAAGATGCCATGAAGAAACAGCAGGAAGTAATGGGATTGTATAGCCAATACGGTGTCAGCCCGATGGGCGGATGTTTGCCTATGCTGATTCAGTTCCCCATCTTAATGGCCTTGTTTATGTTCGTACCGAGTGCTATCGAGCTTCGCCAGCAAAGTTTCTTGTGGGCCGATGACTTGTCTACATACGACGCATTCATTAACTTCCCGTTCCATATTCCGTTCCTGGGCAGTCACCTCAGTTTATTCTGTTTGTTGATGACCGTAACAAATATTCTGAACACCAGGTTTATGATGCAGCAGCAGGATACCGGCGCCAATCCGCAAATGGCGGCTATGAAATGGATGTCATACCTGATGCCTGTTATGTTCCTGTTCATATTGAACGATTATCCTTCGGGACTGAACTATTACTACTTCATTTCCACGCTTATCAGCGTAGTGACTACGCTCATCATGCGTAAGATGACTAATGAGGAAGCTCTTCTTGCACAACTGGAAGCGAAGAAGAAAGACCCGAAGAAAATGAAGAAAACCGGCTTTGCCGCCCGTCTTGAAGCCATGCAAAAGCAGCAAGAACAGATGATGAAAGAAAAACAGAACAGGAAATAAAACTTCCGTTCAAGATATTTTTTCAGAAGGGAGCCGGACAATTCGCATTGCCCGGCTTTCTTTTCCTTTTTCAAGTACATCAAAAAGGGTTATCAAGTATATCAAATGATTTTTTCAAGTATATCAAAAAAACTTATTTATCGAATATGCAAACTAAGTACACCTACAAAGAAATTTGGCTTATAGCCTACCCTATCCTAATCAGTTTGCTCATGGAGCAGATGATCGGTATGACAGACACCGCCTTCCTGGGACGTGTAGGCGAAATAGAATTAGGAGCATCTGCCATTGCGGGTATCTTCTATATAGTAATGTTCATGGTGGCCTTCGGTTTCAGTATCGGAGCGCAAATTCTGATTGCACGGCGTAACGGTGAGCAGCAATATAAAGAAATAGGCAACTTGTTCTATCAAGGCATCTATTTTCAACTAGGAATGGCAGCGGTTATGTTTGTCGTCTGTTATAGCTTTGCTCCGGTGATATTGAAGCGGCTTGTCTCTTCCGAACATATTTACGATGCGGCAATGAGTTATCTCAACTGGCGTGTCTTCGGTTTCTTCTTCTCCTTTACGGCGGTAATGTTCCGTGCGTTTTTCCTGGGAACGACACAAACCAAGACACTGACATTGAACTCAATCGTCATGGTATTGAGCAACGTCGTCTTCAACTATATCCTGATATTCGGCAAGTTCGGCTTCCCCGTCCTCGGCATTGCCGGAGCGGCCATCGGCTCGTCATTGGCGGAATTGGTTTCATTGATATTCTTCATCATCTATACCCGCAACCGCATTGATATCCGCAAATATGGGCTGGACAAGATACCGGGCATCCGTTGGAACATACTCAAGCGTATGCTCAACGTTTCTTTTTGGACAATGGTACAGAATTTCCTGTCACTCTCTACTTGGTTCCTGCTGTTCCTCTACGTAGAACATTTGGGAGAACGTTCGCTGGCCATCACAAATATCATCCGTAACGTATCGGGAATCATGTTTATGGTGATGATGGCGTTCGCTTCGACCTGCGGCTCATTGGTCAGCAACCTTATCGGAGCGGGAAACATCAGCTGCGTACCCGGAACAATACGGCAACATATACGTATCGCCTACGCTTTCGTATTGCCGTTTGCCGTATTCTTCGCCCTGTTCCCCAAATTGATATTGGGCGTGTATACGGATATGCCGGAATTGCAAGAGGCGGCTATCCCCTCGCTGTGGGTGCTTTGCTCCGCTTACTTGTTTCTCGTACCGGCCAATGTATATTTTCAGTCCGTATCGGGAACGGGTAACACACGTACCGCCTTGGCCTTGGAGCTGATAACGCTGGTAATTTACACCTGCTATATCACATACATTGTGGCCTATCTGAAGTTAGACGTGGCATTTGCATGGACATCGGAAATAGTTTATTCCGTAGGTATTTTAGTGCTTTGTTACTTCTATATGAAGAAAGGAAAATGGAGTCTGAAGAAAATTTAAATTAATTCCCTATCTTCGCTACCAAAATAAATCTTCAAACATATATGAAACAATCAAACCTATTATTTATGTCGGCAGCAATGATGTTGGCATCCTGCGGCGGAACCAAAGAAGCAGGACAAAACGGAGCGCTTATCGAGAGATCGGATATAAAAATCGAAGGTCAGCGTATGACGCCTGAAGCGCTTTGGGCAATGGGACGTATCGGCAGCGTAGCCGTATCGCCCGACGAGAAACAGATTGCTTATTCGGTAGCTTATTACAGCGTGCCGGATAATAAGAGCAATAATGAATTATTTGTTATGAATGCCGACGGCAGCAATAACAAGCAAATTACTCGTGACAATTGGCAGGAAAGCCAGCCTGCCTGGATTAAGGACGGCAAGAAAATCGCTTTCCTGTGCAATGAAAGCGGTAGCAGCCAAGTATGGGAAATGAATCCGGACGGTACGGAACGCAAACAACTCACTCTGTATGACGGAGATATCGAAGGATTTGCTTTCTCGCCCGATGGTAAGAAATTACTTTTCATCGCTCAAGTAAAGACCGTGCAGAGCACCGCCGACAAGCATCCCGATTTGCCCAAGGCAACCGGCATCATCGTTACCGATTTGATGTACAAACATTGGGATGAATGGGTAACGACCGCTCCGCATCCTTTCGTTGCCGAATTCGACGGCAATGGCATCAGTAATGTGAAAGACATCCTTGAAGGACTTCCCTATGAAAGTCCGATGAAGCCTTTCGGCGGCATCGAACAACTGGCGTGGAGCCCCGCATCGGATAAAGTGGCTTTCACCTGCCGTATGAAGACGGGACTGGCATATGCTATTTCTACCGACTCGGATATCTATGAATACGATGTACAGAAAGGCGGCTTCGTCAACCTTTGCAAACAGGATGCGAAAGCTTCCGACGGTCAAACCGAAATGGCGGGCTACGACACCAATCCGCAATATTCTCCGGACGGCAAATACATCGCATGGCAGAGTATGGAGCGCGACGGCTATGAGGCAGACCTCAACCGCCTGTGTGTAATGGACCGTGCTACCGGAGAGAAACGTTTCGTCAGCCAAGGATTCCAATCCAATGTAGACGCTTTCTTGTGGAATAAAGACTCACGAAGCATCTTCTTCCTGGGTGTATGGCAGGGCAGAACCCAAATCTACAACACCGGTTTGGAAGATGACAAACATATATACCAACTGACCAACGGCATGTACGACTATGCTTCGATGGCCTTATGCGGTAACAGTATGATTGCCAAACGCCACTCCATGTCCATGGGCGACGAAATTTTCTCCATCGGTCAGTTGGACAGCAAACCTTTCCCTGTCTGCATGTTCGGTACCGATACGTACAACAATGCCGATAGCAATACTCCGGTAGAGGAGATTTATCCCGTAACGCAACTCACCTTCGAGAACAAACAAATCTACGACCAACTGGAAATGGGTAAAGTAGAGGGACGCTGGATGAAAACCACTGACGGCAAGCAGATGTTGACTTGGATTATCTATCCGCCGCATTTCGACCCGAACAAGAAGTATCCTACCCTGCTCTTCTGCGAAGGCGGTCCTCAAAGTCCTGTCAGCCAGTTCTGGAGTTATCGTTGGAATTTCCAGATTATGGCGGCCAACGATTATATCATCGTAGCTCCCAACCGTCGCGGTCTTCCGGGCTTCGGCGTAGAATGGAATGAGGCTATCAGCGGCGATTACGGCGGTCAGTGCATGAAGGATTATTTCACCGCCATTGATGAAATGGCGAAAGAGCCGTTTGTCGATAAAGACCGTTTGGGTTGTGTAGGCGCCAGCTTCGGCGGTTTCTCCGTTTACTGGCTTGCAGGACATCACGACAAACGTTTCAAAGCATTTATCGCCCATGACGGCATCTTCAATATGGAAATGCAATACCTGGAAACCGAAGAAAAATGGTTTGCCAACTGGGATATGGGCGGCGCATACTGGGAAAAGAACAATACCACAGCCCAACGTACGTTTGCCAACTCCCCTCACCTCTTTGTAGACAAATGGGACACTCCTATTCTCTGCATCCACGGTGAAAAGGATTTCCGTATTCTCGCCAACCAAGCTATGGCCGCTTTTGATGCAGCCGTCATGCGCGGCGTGCCTGCCGAATTGCTTATCTATCCCGATGAAAACCATTGGGTACTGAAACCGCAAAACGGTATTCTGTGGCAGCGTACATTCTTTGAATGGCTGAATAAATGGCTGAAACCGGCTAAACAATAAAGAAAGCAGATAAAAAAGGATATGAGAAAAGGAAGTTAACATCGTTGGTACGATGATGTTAACTTCCTTTCTTTATGATATTAACTTGCTATAAATATTCTATTAACTTCTTATTTACCAATGCATCAATAGGATATTATTCTATTAATCACACTAGAATGCCCAATATCGGGAAGGTTGCTCCCTGCATAGCGAAGCAGATACCAAAGACGGCTGCACTCACAATCCAAAGAATAACCAAAGTCCATTTCAAGCCGGAAGCCATCGGCTGCCACTTAAATATCAGGCTGAATATTGCCCAAACAAGACTTACCAATGGAATGCCCACCAGCAAAATACCCGCAATGTACATTACAATAGCCGATAACGGAGAAGTAGGCAATATCACATCAAAAGTGGGGAACATCGAGATAAGCGCAGCTCCGCCACCAATAGCCACCATTACGGCCGCAAAAAGCAACGCGACAAATACTACTCCGAACACAAATAATAGCGGGCTGCAAATAATGGCAAATATCACCAGGCAGATTTTGAAAAACCAACCGGCCACCATCACCAAAGCATCACCCAGCTTCTGCAAGAAAGTACGGGGTTTATCGGATTTCATGTAATCATTCACACCGTTGGCAACCTTTTCAAAACCATCGGTCACGGTCTTCCCTATATTTTCTACTGTAACGGCTTCGCCGCGCATACTCAGTTTCTCGGCGGCTGTACGCGCTTCGGGAATAACCAACCAACAAACGATATAAACCGGAATCAATGTTCCTACTCCACAAATCAATACAACCAGCAACAACAGACGGAGCAGAGTCACATCCCATCCCAAATACGCAGCCATACCGCTGATAACACCCCCCAGTAACTTATCATCCGGATTACGGTAAAGACGGCGGTGTATCGTAGTACGGGTTGCATTGCCAACCGACGGCTCACTATCATTTTCCGCTTCCATATCTTCCGGTTTTCCCATACGGGCAATAACCTCTTCCACATCAGTAATGGTAATCACCTGCGAACCCGCAGTAAGTTTCTCCGCAAAGAGCTCGGAAATACGGCGCTCAATATCATCAATAATCTCGTCTGCACCGGCTTCCTTACGGAAATGTATCTTCAGATTACTTAAATAATTATCCAAAAGACGGTAGGCGTCTTCATCAATATGAAAAACAGTTCCGCCTAAATTTACCGTTAATGTCTTTTTCATTGTTATATGTTTTTTATTTATTATTTTATTATCTAATATGTATAATTGCCAACCGCTAATTATTCGCTATATGATTGACCGTATCACTTAATTCCCGCCAAGATACTTCCAGCTCACCTAAAAACAGCTCCCCTTTCTCTGTCAGCTTATAGTATTTGCGTGGCGGCCCTTGCGTGGACTCTATCCATTCGTAACTCAATAAATCATCATTCTTCAAACGGGTAAGTAACGGATACAGCGTTCCTTCCACCACAATCAACCGGGCTTCTTTCAGTTTTTGTATAATATCCGAAGCGTAAGCCGGTTCTTTATGGAGCAATAGCATGATGCAATATTCAAGCATGCCTTTACGCATTTGCGACTTTACATTATTAACATCCATAATCTATTCATTATTAATTTGCTTTATTAATTACAACAAAGATGCCATACCGACATTCTTTGTATGGCACAAATATATGTATTATATTAGTACTATGTATTACAAAGTACCTTATATTTGTATTAATTAACAATAATCCCGGATTTTACACCGTCAATACCTAAAGTTTATGCCTTTTATTCCTAAGGTCTGCAACACATATACCTTGACGCTAAGCTCTGATGCACCGGATTATAATTTCAGCCGATTAAGATACACCGTTTCATAAAGCATGCTATATTTGTATCCGATTAACAATATAAACGCCACAAATATGTTTACTATCAGAAAAGCGACAAGCGCCGATTGTGAATTGATTCACAAACTTGCCTGGCAGATATTTCCCGAAACCTACAAGGAAATACTTTCAAAGGAACAAACCGAATATATGATGGAGTGGATGTACTCTTTGGAGAATATCCGTAAGCAAATGGAAGAAGAAGGACATGTGTACCTCATAGCCTACGAAGAGTGTGAAGCAGCAGGATATGTATCCGTACAACCGGAAGGCGACAACCTGTTTCATCTGCAAAAGATTTATGTACTCCCCTATTATCAAGGGGCGCACTGTGGAAGTTTCCTGTTTCGTGAAGCCATAAAATACATCAAGGAAGTGCATCCGGAACCATGTATGCTGGAATTAAACGTAAACCGTAATAATAAGGCAATACACTTTTATGAGCGTATGGGAATGAAGAAATTAAGAGAAGGAGATTTCCCGATAGGAAACGGGTATTATATGAATGATTATATAATGGGAAAGGAAATTTAAATTTAAATGAAGAATGAGAAATGAAAAATTCTTCATTCTTCATTTCTCATTTTTCATTTAACTGGGTTTTCATTTATTTTGCCACTCTCTCCAGCCACTTAACCATTGAGAGCATTACAATCATAGAAGCGCCCGTCGCACCTACAAAGACTAACCAACAAGCCCAGATTGGAACGGTAGTATAAAGAATACCGCCAATGAAAAGCAACGAGTTACCTACTGCGGTCGCAGCCAACCAACAGCCCTGCATCAAACCTTGCAAATGAGGAGGAGCCACCTTCGATACGAAAGACAATCCCAGCGGCGAGATAAACAATTCGGCAACCGTAAGGATGAAGTACAAACCGATCATAATCCACGGAGTTACACGGATGGCATTAATTTCAGCCGCACTCATTGTACTCAGCGCATCTTTGGCGGGCAGCGTGAACGAGAATACCATAAGGAAAATATAAGCCAATGCCGCGATACCCATACCGATGGCAATCTTCATCGGTGTGGAAGGTTCTTTCTCCTTCTTCTTCAGCGCGCCGAAGAACCACATGATAAACGGAGTAAGGAATACCACAAAGAACGGATTTACACACTGGAATATTTCAGCACCCTTGATACGGGTAAAGCCGAGGTCGATATCGATTACGCTCAAGTCTACATAGTCGCGCGCAAAGTAAGTCAGCGAATAACCATTTTGGTGGAACGACAACCAAAAGAAAATCACTACACCGAATACAGCGAACAAAGCGTAAATACGCTGTTTGATTTCAGCCGCACTCATCTTGATTTCTTCCTTGCTTACAGTAGCGTTCTGCTCTTTGGCAGCTACCACTTTCTTTGCAGGATCGGGGAAACGGTTCTTATTGGCCAAATAGATTACCAATGAAATCAACATGGCAACAATGGCAGCCATGAAAGCATATTGGAAACCACGGTTAAACACATCCAGGTAGTTATTGACAAATGTACCCATATCAGCCACGTGGCTGCCGTCGAGCGTAACCTTATCGGCCAACGATGCAAGATTCTCCATTGCCTGAGGAGCCATTTTATCACCTTCTTTAAGGAATTGGTGACAAAGCTCGGGTAAAGTGGCATCATAATCGAAGTTATTGACCTTCAACCACCAGTTACGTACACCGATAGCAATCCACGGAGCAAAGAAACCGCCGATATTGATAAACATATAGAAAATCTGGAAACCGGAGTCACGCAGACTCGAGTATTTGGGATCATCGTACATCTGACCTACCAATGCCTGAAGATTACCTTTGAACAAACCGTTACCGAAAGCGATAACCAAAAGTCCGAGACAAGTCAATCCCAGGTAAAGTCCCATGCTGGGAACAGGCGTAGGAGTAGGAATGGCAATAATC
>ERZ827037.2899-NODE-2899-length-12811-cov-2.693399_pt1 | contig 12811 bp, 9 predicted proteins | sample MGYA00519924_ERZ827037 | MGnify/ENA primary metagenome ERZ827037 (study PRJEB31778, sample SAMEA3449250) | human gut metagenome | biome: human gut; feature: human-associated habitat; material: faeces | place: United Kingdom | collected 2010/2012 ...
TACAAAACAGCGGCTGACATAGTTTACATTCATGTACAGATGATTTTCCGCAATCCATTTTAAAGTCAGATTAGAATCTGAAACATGCGTTTCCAGATAGCGGAGTAAGTCTTCAATAAAAGGACTGTAGGAAGCAGAAGAACGTTGGGATAAAAGAACCAGTTCGTCTACTTTTTGCATAACTCGATTTAAGATAACCAAAAGGTCATGCTCTTTTTGAATGTCAGATAAAAACTCGGTGACGTAGGCAGCATTACCAGAAGAGAGCCGGGTGCTTATGGTCAATAGTATTTGAGCGGAAAGCTGCAAAAGAAAATCCCGGCTGGAAACAGACTGCAGGATATCGGACAGCTTTTCATGAGCCATCTGCCGCATTTTTACATCCGGTGACAGCAGGGCGGGACAGAGCTGTTTGGCCTGAGCGACAATTTGTTCATAGTTAAAGTTTGCCAAAAGCCGGTTTTCCATAGCAAAGTAAAATACATCAAACCGTTTTAACTTGGGAATCAGATATTCCAGCAAAGAGCTCAAGTCAGAATAAGTGGCCCGGTCATAGACCACAGAAGTCTTCTGATTAGGGAAGGACAATGCGGAGAAAAAGCAGTCCATTGCCTGGTAATCCGAACTGAAATTCGGGAAAAACAAAAGCAGGATATTGGAAATATAAACTTTGTATATGGTTAGGTGGGGAGCGTGTTTTTCAAAATAGGTGTCTACCATGCGGATGGCGTCACTTAAATAGTTCTTTTCTAAATAGAAAATTCGGCAAAGCTGATAAGGGGTTTGCGTAAAATCCAGATATTTTTCATAGGAATCCCAAGAGACAGTTTCTCCTTCAGGCAGAGCAATTCCCTCACCGATGATATTCTGAATCAGAGCATAATGGAGATTTTTAAATAATTGGTTGTCTGAGAGAACAGATTCCTCATGGCAGTATAATTCTTGGCAATCTTTCACTACGGATTGCACACAGTCTGTAATCTGCTGATTGCCGCAGGGCTTTAACAGATAATGACGGACACCGCACTTCATAGCGCGTTTGGCATAGTCAAATTCTCCGTATCCGGATAGAATGATAAACTGCGTGTTCAGATTGGTATGAGAAATCCTCTCAATAAGTTCCAGACCGGAAATGCCGGGCATGCGGATATCCGTCATGACAATATCGGGGGATTCGTCTAAAATTGTATGATAAGCTTCTACGCCGTCCAGACAGGTTCCGACAAGCGTAATTCCAAGTTCTTCCCAGGGTATCACTTTTGCAATGGTATTACAGATAATTTCTTCATCGTCTACAATTAGTAATTTCAGCATAGCAATTCCTTTCTTTTATAGTTGTATTTTCATTTTTAATTGTTTTTTTCTTGTTGTTCTTCAGTTTTTTGTGAAATTGCAGGAAGGGAAATCTGAACAATGGCATACTCTTCCCCAGTTAGTTCGTCTTCTGCATTGGTCAATTTCAAGCCATATTCTTTGCCGTAGGACAGAGTGAGACGCTTGTGAATATTTAAAAGTCCGATACCAAATCCATGAGGGTGTATTTCCTCTGTTTCCAGTTTTTCCAGAAGGTGTTCTTCAAAAGAGGAACCGTTATTTTTTACCTCAATCAGAAGCACATTTTCTTTGACAGAGGCACGGATAGAAATGTGACAGACTTCAGATATTTCTTCTAACCCATATCGAATGGCATTTTCCAAAATAGGCTGTATAGTAAATTTGGGAAGCTGCAGACAGTAATAAGCAGGGGGAATTTCCACTGTGTATTCCAGCCGTTGGGGGTACCGCAGTTTCTGAATAATTATGTAATTTTCTAAAAGTTTTACTTCTTCCTCCAGGGTAAAAGGTGTGTTCGCACGGCTAAGAGAAATCCGAAGGAGATTTCCAAGAGCTGTGGTGATTTGCACAATATCCTCGGCATTAAGCGCTTTGGCGCGCCAGTTGATAGAGTCCAGAGTATTATAGAGAAAATGAGGGTCCATCTGGCTTTCCAGAGCTTTCAGCTGGGCTTCTTTTTTTAAGAGTTCGTTAGTGTAGTTTTCTGTAATAAGCGTGTTCAGTTTCATTGCCATAGAATTAAAATGAAGGTGAAGTTGTCCAATCTCATCTTTTCTCTGTTTGTAATCATCCGAGGTTTCTGTAAAATCATAAATACCATCTCCAACCAGGTGCATTTTAGTGATAAGATAGTTAAAATGTCTTGTCAGTGCGGAAAGTATTTTAGAGGAAAGCAAAAATACAGTACAAAGAGAAAGAATCATGACAAGGATACAAGTAGCTGAGGTAAGCGTAAAAGTACGGGCTATGGAATCATAGGAAATCATAGCAATATAATGCCAGCCATAGAAGGGAATTTGTCCTTTTACGGCAAAAAAGGATTCGTGGTTCAGGTTTGTGACACTGTATCCCTCTTTTGTATCAGAAATTAATTTTTCAATATCTTCTTCACGAAGAGGATTGGAAGAATAAATATCTGTTCCTTTATCAAACATAAGGAAAGATGGTGCTTCATAAGAGGAATGAAAAACGGTGGTCTGTTCTATAAGTGTATTCAGATTCAGATTTATAATCAATGTACCAATAGGCTGAAGGGAAAAGGGGTTGGTTTCCCTTAATTCTTTTACAAGAAAAAAACCATATTCCTGACTGTAATCTGTTACCCAGATAGTAGCACCCTGGGCAAGTCTCCCATGTTTTATCAAATCATTTCGGACGTCCATAGGAACCTTTTGGAAACGAATAGAATGGGTACTGATGGTACTGTTTTCCTGTAAAATGGAAATATAAGAAATAGACCGATTAGCGGTGTTAAACAGATAATTCGTAAGAGTATTGTAAACACTGCTTTCTATATTTTGTTTTTTTCTTATGGAGTTCTCATCAGCAATAGCAGGTAATTGAGTTTGTACGGTATTGTTGGCAAGAATCATATTTGCCAGTTCTTCTGCTTCCTGTAAAGAGGCATAGATTTCAGAGGCAGAATAGGATAAATTAGTAGAAACAGAATTATATAAAGCATACATCATCAGAGATGATGCACACAAAGAATTTTTATCTACTGCTTGCAACGATGTTATTTGGGTTGATTTCATATTTTCTGATTTCTCCAGTATCACAAACTTATCAGATTGAACTTGGAATTCCATCTGCAGTTGCTGTCAGTGCAGTGATGCTCGGTTCTATTGTGAATGCAGGAAGCAGACTGATTCTTCCGACCATTTCTGATAAAGTGGGAAGAGTCGTGTGTATAAAGGGTGTATTGGTTGTGTCGGTAATAGCGATGACCGCGCTGACATTTACAAAATCTTATACCGTGACTGCTGCAATTGTGCTGATGTATGGGTGTTATGGTGGAATTATGGGAAGTTTTCCATCTTTTACAAGTTCTATATTTGGAATGGAACATACCGGAGAAAACTATGGATTTGTTATGTTGGGAATTGTGATTGCTACCTGTGGAGCACCGGCTCTTTCCAGCTATATAACTGGAAAAGGATATGGAATGCACATAGTATTTGGGACGGGAATTCTATTTGCAGTGACGGCATTGAGTTGTCTGACTGTTCTTGGACATAATCTGAAGCTGGAAGTACAGATTGGAAAGGGGAAGAAAAATGGCATTAGTAACAATGAAAACACTGCTGGAACGCGCAGAGAATCATCATAGAGGAATTGGTGCATTCAGTGTCGGCAATATGGAAATGGTAAAGGGAGCCGTTCAGGCTGCCGAGGAACTGAAAACACCAATCATTCTTCAAATCGCAGAAGTACGACTGAAACATTCGCCCCTTGCACTGATGGGGCCCCTGATGGTACAGGCGGCAAAAGAAGCAGAGGTGGATATTGCAGTACACCTTGACCACGGTCTTACCATGGAAACGGTAGAAAAAGCATTAGAACTGGGTTTTACATCTGTAATGTTCGACAGTTCTACCTATCCATTGGAAGAGAATATAGAACGAACCAGACGGGTGGTGGAACTGGCAAAAAAATATGGCGCCACCGTTGAGGCAGAATTGGGACTGGTTGGCGGAAGTGAAGACGGAAGTGAGAATCATGGAATCCGCTGTACAAACCCTGACGATGCAAAACTATTTTGTGAGTGCACGGGAATCGATGCACTGGCTGTAGCGATTGGAAATGCACATGGTAATTATCCGGTGGCGCCTAAACTGGCATTTGACGTATTGGAAGAGATTCATGAGAAAACAGAAATTCCACTGGTACTGCATGGAGGAAGCGGTATTACAGATGCAGATTTTCAAAAGGCTATCGCCCTTGGAATCGTGAAGGTAAATATTGCGACTGCCAGCTTTGACTGTTTGACCAGGAGAGCAGAGGAGTATTTAAAATCGGAAGGTGAACACAATTATTTTGCTTTGAATGAAGCGATGGTGAAAGGAACCTATGAAAATGTAAAGCATCATATAGAGGTGTTTTCAATAAAATAAATGAAAAAAGCCCGCTCCTCTTGTATCTTTTTCCCCTTTCCTGTAAAATGTTGCCATTGAAGGAAAATTTGTAACAGAAGGAGATTTTTTCATGCTGCAAAAACTAAAAAATCATGTATTGGCACAGACCTTCCGGGAATTAAAGGGGAATCCCAAATGGTCTATCTGCACAGAACCGCTCTGGTTCATTCCTTACTCCCTGTTTGTTCCTTTTCAGACCCTTTATATGCGAAAGCTGGGGCTAACCAGTCTGGAAATCGGAACAACGCTTACTGTGGGGTTTCTTTTGCAAATGTTTTTTGCTCTCATCGGAGGAGTCATTACAGACAAAATGGGCAGGCGAAAAGCAACGGTGATTTTTGACACTCTGGGGTGGACGGTTCCCTGTCTTATTTGGGCTTTTTCTCAGAATTTCTGGTGGTTCCTGGCGGCAGCGGCGGTAAATGCAGCTTTCCAGATTACCAATACCTCCTGGAACTGCCTTTTCATTGAGGACTGTCCGCCGAAGCATATTACCAACGCGTTTACTCTGATTCAGATGTGCGGTATGCTTTCTGTATTTTTTTCACCATTGGCCGTTATTCTGGTAGGCAAACATGACGTGGTTCCTGTTATGCGCTGGCTGTATTTGATTGCCGCAATTTCCATGCTTGCGAAATTTCTTTTGCTGTATCATTTTGGCGGGGAAACCCAGATTGGAAAAAAGCGTATGGAAGAGACAAGGAATCTTTCGTATTTTTCTATGATGAAAGGGTATGGCCGGGTATTTCTCACTATGATAAAATCCGGGAAAATGCGTCTGGTAGTGTATTTTATGGCGCTTACCAACATTATCCAGATTGCTACCACCAATTTTTTCTCTCTGTATGTAACAGAGCAAATTCATTTATCGGACGAGTTGGTAGCCGTATTTCCGGTTATTCGTACCATCGTTATGATTGCCTTTGTCATTGGACTGCAAAATTTATTTCAGAAATTGAGAATGAAAGCTTCTCTTCAGATTGGATTTCTGATGTACATAGCCAGTCACTTGCTGCTTTTGCTTACACCGGAGAAAAATTTGCTGCTGGTTATGGGATACACGATTTTAGAGGCTGCTGCGTATGCAGTGATTATTCCAAGAAAAGACGCCCTCATGGCCCATTATGTAGAGCCAAAGGAGCGTTCCAGAATTTATGCTTTATACAATGTGCTGATGATTGGCATTTCAGCCCCTTTCGGAAGTCTGGTTGGCTGGATGTTTGATTTACATCCGGCGCTGCCGTTTTTGTTTAATATCGGAATCTTTGTCCTGTGCATTTTTCTGACCATGGCCTCCAGAGATTTGTCACATCTGGAGGAATCCATAAGCTGAGAGTGTCGTAAAGTCTGACAAAGCAGAAAGAAGAAAAGAGACAGCAGAGTGAATCGGAAAATGTAAGATTCGCTCTGCTGCCTCTTTTCCTTATGCAATTATGTACATAAAAGATTATTTCACTCCGAAGTCCATAAGCTGCTGAACTGCGCTTTTCCTTCCGGTAAAGTGAATGGCGTTTAATCCCTGGGCTCTGGCCTCAGCCACATTATCCATATAGTCGTCAATATACACGGCTTTTTCCGGAACAATCTGGAAGTCCTGAATAAGTTTCTGGTACATTTCCGGTTCCGGCTTCAGCAGGTGTACCTGCCAGGACATATATCCGCCGTCCATAAACTCCAGAAATTTTAAATCTTTTGTACAGCGTTTGTACAGGGGCTCTGAAAAGTTGGAAAGAAAATAGAGCTTGTAGCCCCGTTTTTTCAGATAGGACAGCCAGTCTTTTGTGTAAGAGCACACAGAAATGGTTTCGCCCATTCGTGCAAAGGTTTCCCTTATTTCTTTCTCATAGGAAGGATTGTTGGTAATAAAAGACTGAAGGATTTCCTCTTCTGTGCGGACGCCTCTGTCGCTTTCTGTCCAGTCTTCGCTGAGAAATACAGCTTCCGAAACGGCCTGCGCGGTGTCTTCGTCATATTTTAATTCTTTTAAAAGTTTCTTCCAGTCATATTTTACAAGCACTTTTCCGATATCAAAAATCACAGTATCAACATCAGAATTTTCCCCAAGGATTTTCGGAATAACGTCATTTTTCTGGTGTGTCCAATGATATACCAGAAGAAAAGCGTACAGCAAATTGAGGAGAATCACAGTTGCGTACAGTGAGGCCATAATCATATTGCCGGCAGCAGAATTATCCGTCAGAGCCAGAATAAAAGTCAGGACATACATACCTGCCAGCAGGATAATTCCTATGACTGCGAGGAGTCGTTTTAAGTTCTTCACGTCTTAATCTCCCTTGCTTAGAATATCTATTATTATAATAATTTTAGAGGTACCCGTCAATGGATAATTGGAATTGGGACTATCCACGGTTTTTACGATATACCTACGAAAATATGCAGAACGATTTGGGTATTTTTGCAAGGATATTTCCGGAATATCTGCAAGTACAGTCTTTGGGAAAGTCAGCAGATTTGAGGAAGATAGATTGTATGAGAATAGGAAAACAAAATGCACAACAAAAGGTTTTTATTTTTGGGGGAATTCACGGACGGGAATATATGACCTGTCAGCTTTTAATGGAGCAGGCGGCAAAATTTCTTCTGCACCTTAAGTACAACCGTGTTTATAAAGGAGTCAGTTATGAGAAATTATTGGAAAACAGAGCGATTTATGTCATTCCTATGGCAAATCCGGATGGGGTAAGCATTAGCCAGTTTGGTGAGAACAGTATCCGAAATCCCGGGCTCCGCAGAAAAGTACTGCAAATTGCAGAGAAGGAAAGAAAAAATCTGTCTTATGAGGTCTATTTCAGAAAGTGGAAGGCCAATGCCAGAGGTGTGGATTTAAACAGGAATTTTCCGGCGGACTGGGATAAATATACGGAAGGGAGGGGGGAAGCCTCTTCGGAAAAGTATAAGGGAGCATATCCGGAATCGGAGGAAGAAACCCGGATTTTGACACAGCTGACCAGAGAGGCAAAATTCCAGAGAACGCTGTCCTATCATTCATCCGGCCAGGTGATTTACTGGAATTTCGGGCAGGAAGGAGTACTGAAAGAAAGGACAAAGAATTTTGCAGATAGAATTGCAGAGGTGACGGGATATAAAACAGATGGGAATTTTGAAAAGCTGGATGCAGCGGGGTATAAGGACTGGGCGCTGCAAAGTATGAAAATCCCCAGTCTGACGGTAGAGATAGGAAAGCCGGATTCACCGCTTCCCTGGTGGTGCTTTGAAGAGATATACCGGGAAAACAGGAGGGTCTGGGAGGAGATGCTGTTGGATTTGGAAAAAGAGAACAGCCCCCGAACCGGCAAGTACGGGGGCTAAAAAGGGGAGGATAAAGTATTTCTACTTTTTCTTTGGTTGTCTGCAAAGAGCGTCTCGCATTTGAGCCATCTCTTTGTGGACTATCTGTAGTATGGGCAGAAAATCAAAAGTTATACAAAGTACAGAAAAATTTTATGGGATTTTACATTATTTGATTTTACAGATTGAAAAACTCTCTGTTTTCGTATATACTATACCTGTTAAACCGAAATGGTAAATCAGGAAAATAAACAAAAGGCAGGTAAGATACATGGCATTATTACAAGATTGGAGAGATATGGCATATTCTCAGCAGGCCGACAGAGTGCAGCTTGAGAAATTCTGGACAAATTATTTCTTAATCGAAAAAGGAATCTATGAAAAACTTCTCAGCAATCCTAACGAAGTAGTAAAAGGAACTGTAAAAGAACTGGCAGAAAAATACGACGTAGAAGTTATGACGATGGTTGGTTTTCTGGATGGTATCAATGACAGTTTGAAAATCCAGAACCCTATCGAAGAAATGGATGAAAACACAGAGGTAAATCTGGGATTTGACCTGGAAACTCTGTACAAAAACATGGTAGACGCCAAAGCAGACTGGTTATACGAGCTGCCGCAGTGGAACAGCATTTTCTCCGAAGAAAAGAGAAAAGAACTGTATCTGGAGCAGAAAAAATCCGGTACTGTAGTAAAAGGACCGAAAATCGGACGTAATGACCCATGTCCATGCGGCAGCGGCAAAAAATATAAACACTGCTGTGGAAGAAATAAATAAGATTGTGAAAAGAAGGGACGAAGTTCGGGAAAAGAACACTCGTCCCTTTGTGGTATGCTGGATAGAAAGAGAAAGGAAACGGGAAGACTATGGCAGAATTTCTGCTCTTGCTTTTAGGAATCGTGTGTATGTTGTATTTCGCCGCCATTGCTCTGTATGCAGGACTTTCCTCAAAATTTCCTGTACTGTGGATTTTGCTGGGAGTGGGATTTTGGGCTGGTGGGGCGGCTCTGCATTTTCGCATACAAGTCCCACAGATACTTTTGGAAGGAATACTTTACAGTCTTTGTTTGCTGTTCGGTCTCTTTTTGTTTGTGGAAGCAAAGATTGTAAAAGCCATGTTTCAAAAAGAAGAAAAACGACTAGAGTGTCTTATTGTACTTGGCGCCCAGGTAAAGGGCACTCACCCCAGTCTGTCTTTGGAATACCGGATTCGCAAAGCAGAGGAATATCTGAAACAAAATCCCGAAACAAAAGCCATTCTTTCCGGCGGCAAGGGTGAGGATGAGGGGATTTCAGAGGCAGAATGTATGTACCGGGAACTGACGAAGAGAGGTATTGATGCGGCCAGGCTGATAAAAGAAGACCAGTCCGTCAATACCCAGCAGAATATTGCCTGCTCTTACCGGATATGGAAGCAAAAATGGCAGAAGGCAGATAAAACGGGACGGGTGGGTATCGTTACCAGCAGTTTTCATCTTTACAGGGGAACCGCTATAGCCAGAAAGAAGATGGATTGTGAGATATACGGGCTTGCGGCGAAAAGCAATGGATTTTTGATGGTGAATTACCTGGTGCGGGAATTTCTGGGTGTCTTAAAGGATAAAGCGGCAGGAAATTTGTAGAAAAGGAAAAATCAAAAAGAAAAAACACAGAAAAAGAGGTTGACAAAGCAAGAGAGACGGTTATAATATGAAAACATAAAAGAAATATTCAATACGTTGACGAGACGAGTAAAATGCGGAAGGACACAGAGAGGAGCGCGCAGGCTGAGAGCGTTCTGTTACGGAACCATTTGAAAACTACCTCTGAGTGACCCCAATCCGGTCCGGTGATTCCGTTATCATCAAATGAAGTGGTTACCAAAGCAAATGCTTTTAACAAGAAGGGTGGAACCGCGGGCAAAGATTACGCCCGTCCCTTGCAGTCACACAGGGCTGCAGGGGACGGGATTTTTTTGTTTAACAAAGCCTTCGGGTATGACCACTCCTGCAGGAATCAGGAAAGGAGAAGACGATTATGATTATCACATTGAAAGACGGCTCACAGAAAGAGTACGCAGAAAGCAAATCCGTATACGAAATCGCACTGGACATCAGTGAAGGACTGGCACGGGCAGCCTGTGCAGGAGAAGTAGACGGAGAAGTTGTAGACTTAAGAACAGTAGTGGAAAAGGATTGTGAAGTCAGTATTCTTACAGCAAATGATGAAAAGGGACTGGCAGCCCTTCGCCATACGGCGTCCCATGTTCTTGCAGAAGCGGTAAAAAATTTATATCCGGAAGCAAAGCTGGCTATCGGACCTTCTATTGACACCGGATTTTACTATGATTTTGACCATGAATCTTTCAGTCGCGAGGAACTGGACGCACTGGAAAAAGAGATGAAGAAAATCATCAAAAAGGGTGCAAAAATTGAACGTTACACACTTCCCCGTGAAGAAGCCATTAAATTTATGGAAGAAAAGGGTGAACCGTATAAAGTAGAACTGATAAAAGACCTGCCGGAAGGGGAAGAGATTTCCTTTTATTCCCAGGGAGACTTCGTAGATTTATGCGCAGGTCCTCACTTAATGAATACCAAGGGAGTAAAGGCATTTAAACTGACCTCATCTTCTGGTGCATACTGGAGAGGCGACGAGAAGAACAAAATGCTTTCCCGTATTTACGGAACTGCTTTCAGCAAAAAAGATGAATTAAATGAGTACCTGGCTCAAATGGAAGAGGCAAAAAAACGCGACCACAACAAGCTGGGAAGAGAGATGGAACTGTTTACAACCGTAGATGTTATCGGACAGGGTCTGCCTCTGCTCATGCCAAAAGGCGTGATTATTTTAAAAGAACTCCAGAGATGGATTGAGGACCTGGAGGATAACGAATGGGGCTATGTCCGTACCAAAACACCGCTTATGGCAAAAAGTGATTTGTATAAGATTTCCGGACATTGGGATCATTATAAGGAAGGCATGTTTGTACTGGGAGATGAAGAAAAGGACAAAGAAGTGTATGCGCTGCGTCCTATGACCTGCCCATTCCAGTATTATGTATACAAGGCAACACAACATTCTTACAGAGACCTGCCAATCCGCTATGGCGAGACCTCTACTCTGTTTAGAAACGAGGATTCCGGTGAAATGCACGGTCTGACTCGTGTGCGCCAGTTTACCATTTCCGAGGGACATCTGATTATGCGTCCCGACCAGATGGTGGAAGAATTCAAAGGCTGTATGGCGTTGGCAAAACACTGTCTGGAAACTCTGGGGGTAGAGGAGGATGTAACCTATCATCTTTCCAAATGGGACCCGGATAATAAGGAAAAATACATTGGAGAACCGGAAGTCTGGGAAGAAACACAGGAACACATCCGTCAGATTCTGACAGAACTGAACATTCCATTTGTGGAAGATGTGGGAGAGGCCGCTTTCTATGGTCCAAAGGTAGATATTAATGCTAAGAATGTGTACGGAAAAGAAGACACCATGATAACGATTCAGTGGGACGCGCTTCTGGCTGAGCAGTTTGATATGTATTATATTGACGAAAACGGGGAAAAGAAACGTCCCGGCATTATTCACAGAACCGCTATGGGCTGCTACGAGAGAACGCTGGCATGGCTCATTGAAAAATATGCCGGTCTGTTCCCTACCTGGTTGTGTCCGGAGCAAGTTCGCGTACTGCCGATTTCTGAAAAATACGGTGAATATGCAGAAAAAGTACAGGCACAGCTGAAGAAAAATGGAATCCGCAGCAGCGTGGACAACCGTTCCGAAAAAATCGGTTATAAAATCAGAGAAGCCCGTCTGCAGAAAATTCCTTATATGTTAGTAGTGGGTGCAAAGGAAGAGGAAGAACAGGTGGTGTCAGTAAGAAGCCGTTACCTTGGTGATGAAGGACAGAAGTCTTTAGATGCGTTTATGGACGCTGTCTGCAGGGAAATCCGTACAAAGGAAATCCGTAAAATCCAGGTGGACGCAGAAGGAAAAAGAATTGAGAATTCATAAAGCAGCAGGAAACATACAGATGTAAGGGGGAACCGGTGCTGCCGCAGAAGGGTATGGAATGTGGATATGCCTGTTATGCGGTGGTTCCGGTTCCTTTGGAGAAAAGGCGGAAACAGTATGAAAGATATGACAAAAGGAAAGATAGCTCCACAGATAGCAGGTTTTGCGGTACCGCTGGTGCTGGGAAATCTTTTTCAGCTTTGTTACAATGCGGCAGACAGTATCATTGTAGGCAAATTTGTGGGAACCGAGGCGCTGGCAGCAGTAGGCAGCAGCAATCCCCTGATGACCTTTGCGATTCTATTTATCAACGGTATGTGTATGGGCGCCTCCATTATTATGGGAATGCAGTTCGGAGCAGGGAGAATGGAGCGTTTGCGAAAGCAAATCAGCACCACTATGATAGGAGGCTGTGTATTTTCTCTGGTACTTTCCATGTTGTGTATTGCAGGGGCTTCCTGGCTTTTACGGCTGATACAGGTACAGGAAGAATTGATTCCGCTGGCGTCCCAGTATCTTCGGATTGTGTTTGCAGGTCTGGTTTTTACCTTTATTTATAACTTTTATGCCAATACACTGCGGGCTCTGGGAGACAGCACGACGCCGGTTTACTTTCTGGTGATTGCCTCTGTGCTGAATGTTTTTGGAGATTTGTTCTTTGTGCTGGTCTTTCATATGGGCAGCGCAGGCTGTGCTCTGGCAACCGTTATCAGCCAGGCCTGCTGCAGTCTGTTCTGCGGGCTGTATATCAGGAAGAAAGTAAAGATTTTGTGTCTGGGGAAGGACTGGCTGTTTTTTGATAAGAGTCAGTTTGCAGAAACCATCCGGTACGGCTGGGCCAGCGCCATGCAGCAGGCGTCAGTACAGCTTGGGAAAATTGGCATACAGGTCATTGTCAACACCATGGGAGTTTCTGTGGTTGCAGCCTTTGCCGCAGTGAATCGAATTGATGATTTCGCTATTGTACCACAGCAGAGCATTGCTTCGGCCATGACTTCTTTTATGGCACAGAATTACGGGGCAGATGCAAAAGCGA
>ERZ827037.2907-NODE-2907-length-12751-cov-3.691793_pt1 | contig 12751 bp, 9 predicted proteins | sample MGYA00519924_ERZ827037 | MGnify/ENA primary metagenome ERZ827037 (study PRJEB31778, sample SAMEA3449250) | human gut metagenome | biome: human gut; feature: human-associated habitat; material: faeces | place: United Kingdom | collected 2010/2012 ...
GCTCCCGCAGAGCCGCCTCACTTGCACCAAAGCTCTTCACATCCTCCCCCACGAGTGTTCTGGCATCTTCTAAGGGAAACGCTCTTGTAAGCTCGGTTTCCGCCCCATCCGGAGCAGCGCTCTGATACGTCCATCCCACTGTGCCACCGTTATCGATCAAGGCGAGAATCACCGCTGCATACGCGCGCATTTTCGCATCAAACGCCTCGCAGTCGGTGGACGCAATCGGATTTTTAAAATCCAATGTGATGCCATAAGGCTCGCTGGAAGTGGTCAGCCGGATGGAAAAGGGGCCGAGCACCATTCCAATCCGCAGTGCGCCGAGCAGCTCCATATCCTTGGGGGCGGCGCCGATATAGGCGACCCGCTTTTGAAAAAGATCGTGCACCAGCGCATCGGAGCCGAGATCTTCCAGCTTCTCCATCCCCTTGATTTGCCGCTGTGTTTGCGGGTCAGCAAGCTTCACCTGGCTATTCACATCCCAGATAGGCAATTGTGACCCTGGCTGCTCCTGATAACAAATCTGCTTGATACCGGTATCCTTTGTATGAACGATCCAACCGCTTTGCGCACTTTCCGATGCTGAAAAAAGCGGAAAGCTGGTTGTAGTCGCCGTGATATAGAGCGTCCCATCCATCTCATAGTGGCTGAGCTCCCGGATACCGGTTCCATCCGCCGTTTGAAGAATGAAGGCCAGATCACCGTTTTCCAATCTGGAAAGAGAGGAAACTGCCATCTCTCCGGCCGGGATCACCTTCATGCTGCATCCAAATGCAATCATCCCAACCAGTAAAGCGGCGATCAAAGCAATTGCGGCCCCAACGAAAAGTGTTTTTCGTTTGCTTCTCTTCCAACGCTTTGACAGCCCATCAAGCACCTCCTTCTCCTTGGCGTCATAAAAAAATTCCCGTTTCGATACCGCTTCATATTCCGCTTTACAGGCCCGGCAATTTTGCAGATGCTCCTCCACCAACGCCCGGCTGCCGGCGCTGCACACCTCATCGATATAGAGCGGAAGCAGATCCCGTATGATATCACATGTGATCCGATCCATTTTGCTTCACCTCAAATAAATCCAGTATTTTATGTTTGGCCCTAAAATAAGTCACCCGTGCCCAGCTTTCGGATTTGTCAAACAGCGCGGCGATCTCTGCAAAGGAGAGCTCCCCGAACACCCTCAGAGAAAACACTTCTTTATAGGGCTCCTCCAGCGTGTGCAGAAGCTGATGGAGCTGAAAAGCGTCCTCCTTGCTAAGCAGCCGGTCGAAAAGCTCCTCCGCAGGCAGGTTATCCGTGAGAGAAATTTCTTTCTTTTTTCTATGCAAGGAAAAAAGTGTGTTTTTGGCGATCTGGCAAAGCCATACGCTGATTTTGCAATCTCCTCGAAATCGGTCAAGCTGCTCCAAAGCTTTAAAAAAGGTTTCCTGCGTTACCTCCTCCGTAAGGTGCCGGTTCCCGCACAATGAAAAAACATAGGCGTATACCTGCCGAAAACAGGTTCGATATACCTCCTCAAAATCGACATCAGCCACTCTTTCACCTCCCTGTTAATAAGACGCGGAATTCTGCAATTCGTTACAAACTTTTAACGCTACTACAAATAGACAGTATCAGGGCAGGAGCGATTGCCTGTTTTGAACAAAGATTTCACTTTTTAAATAAAAAATAGAAAAATCGCGCTTTCTTTTAAAACAGATTGACAATTCCCTTGATTTTGATTACTATAAATGTGAGAAAGTAACCGGATTTGAAAGGGGGATTCTGGAAGGCACATTGTTATCCAATCAATTGATCGCATATGGAAAGGAGCAAATAATATGATGAAACCAAAAGCCTCTCGGCTCACCGCACTGTTGTTATGCTTGATTTTACTCTTTACGCTTGGAGCCTGCAAGGGAAAAGCTGACGAGGAAAGCACCTCGCCGAGCGAAAATACCCCCGCGGCAAACTCAGAAGACGTTCTGCCCTCTGGCGATGGCAACGTGCCGCCGGAAACGGAGGATGGAACGGCGGGCGACAGCATTACGGAACCCACGCAGCCAGCAACCGACGTGGCTGGGCAAAAGGATCCTACTAACGCGGGAAAGGAGCCCGGCAAACCCACCACGCCCGTTACGCAGGCACAGCAGGAGAGCCAGCCCAAAACAGTGGCTGAGATCGTCGCCTATTATAACAAGGCTGCTAATAAGATCAAAACGGATAAACCGGGGTATAGCAAAAAGTATGCGATGCAGCAGTTCCCAGGCTCACAAGCTACTTTAGGTAAAGCCAATGTACCCAGTTGGTTAGTGAAACTGATTAGTAAAAGCGAAACCACAAGCGTCAAAAAAGGCAGCAGCAGTAAGGATATTTTCCCTGCCGCTGGTTTTGATTGGGCCAGCAAGCTCACTGCACCATATGTTCAAAGTGCGACATGCCAAAAAAGTGGGTCTTCTTATAAAATCAAAATTGTTTTAAAAGATGAAACCAATCCCCAAATAGGCAAGGGCGGCTATGGCACTTGTATGTCCGTCATTGATAAAGCTGGAGCGCAGGAAATGGTTCCACTCACCATTAAGTCAATCACCATGAAATATCATAACGGTTATATAACTGCTACAGTAGATATTAAAACAGGGCGCATCACAGCCGCTGAGCTTTCTGCATCCTGCAAAATGGAAAACATGGAAACAAGTCTCGGTACCATCAATGCAGATATTCAAAGTACTGAAACCTTCACAAACTTCCAATGGTAACCCATTACGCAAATTAATTTGATTCCTGTCAATGGGGCTGTTTTGAACAGCCCCATTGCTTATTTCGGGCAAAAATCATATTATATATGCAGGAAAGGATGGTCGATTTATATGAAACAAATCAAACTCGGCGGCGTTGGCCCCAGCGTATCCGAATTGGCGCTGGGCTGCATGCGGCTTTGCAACCTGGATACCAAGGCGGCGGAATCGCTGCTGCGCACCGCGATGGAGCAGGGCATCAACTTCTTTGACCACGCGGATATTTATGGAAAGGGCAGGTCGGAATCGCTGTTTGCCTCCGCCCTAGGCATGGCCCCTTCCCTGCGCGGCCAGATCGTGATTCAAACAAAGTGTGCCATCCATGATGGAATGTATGACTTTTCGAAAGAGCATATCCTCAAAAGCGTCGAGGGCAGCCTCAGGCGGCTGCAAACGGACTATATTGATATCCTGCTCCTGCACCGGCCGGATACGCTCATGGAGCCGGAAGAGGTGGCCGAGGCCTTTGCGGCGCTGCGGCAAAGCGGAAAAGTGCGCTACTTTGGGGTAAGCAATCAAAATGCTGCGCAGATGGCGCTGCTTCAGAGCGCGCTCGGCGAAAAGCTGCTGGTCAATCAGCTACAATTCGGCCTGGCGCACACGGGGATCATCGACGCGGGGTTCAATGTGAATATGAAAAATGAGGCCGGGCTCTTACGGGATGGCGGCATCCTCGAATATTGCCGTCTCAACGGGATTACCATCCAGGCATGGTCGCCGCTTCAATACGGCTTTTTCGGGGGCGTATTTCTCGATAATCCAGTTTATCCGGAGCTCAACAGCGCGTTGGAAGAGATTGCCCGAGAAAAACAAGCCTCTAAAAGCGCGGTCGCAATCAGTTGGATTCTGCGCCATCCGGCAAATATACAGCCGATCCTCGGTACCACCAGCCGGGCGCATTTGCTTGAGATGTGCCGCGCATCGGACATCACACTGAGCCGTGCGGAATGGTATGGGCTCTACCGTACCGCGGGCAACCGGCTTCCTTGACCAATCCGCAAGCAAATTTTAGTTTTCCATGATTGAAGGGCCTCTAAAACGGGCAGCTGCACATTTGACTTTTCCTGGTGATTTCAAGTATAATAAACACTGTTTGTTGCTTGCTTTATGTGAAATATATATATCTATCTTGGAATGAGGGAAAATGGGAAAAGGAGATTCATCATGGAATTAAAATCGATTCTATCCGCTATTGACCACACAGCACTGGGTCAGACGGTTACCTGGCCGGAAATTAAGGCTCTGTGCGATGAAGGAATGCAATATGGGGCTGCCTCCGTATGTATCCCGCCCTGCTATGTGCGCCCGGCTGCGCAATATGTGGAAGGGAAGCTGAAAATATGCACGGTTGTCGGCTTTCCAAATGGCTATACAACATCGCAGACCAAATGCATTGAAACGACGGAGGCCGTTCGAAGCGGCGCTTCAGAAATCGATATGGTGATTAACCTCGGCCTGCTGCGGGAAGGCAGGGATGATGAGGTTTTATCAGAAATCCGTTCTGTCCGCGTTGCTTCTCGCGGTAAAATTCTGAAGGTGATTGTGGAAACCTGCCTGCTCACACAGGAAGAAAAAATCCGTATCTGTGAAATTGTATCCCGCTCCGGGGCTGATTTCATCAAAACCTCAACGGGATTTTCCAGCGGCGGCGCACGTGAAGCGGATATTCTCTTATTTAAAAAACATATCTCTCCCCATCTGAAGATCAAGGCTGCGGGCGGCATCCGCACACTGGAACAGGCGCAGCGCTTCCTGGAGCTCGGTGCTTCGCGCATTGGCTCGAGCGCGATCATCCCAGCGATTCACAGGCAGCTTAGCGGTAAACTGTAAGGAGGCATCCAACAATGTCCACCAGCCAAATTCCAACCCCGCACATTGAAGCGAAAGCAGGCGACTTTGCCAAAACGGTTTTGATGCCGGGCGATCCGCTCAGGGCACGGTTCATTGCGGAAACTTTTCTGGAAGATCCCGTGCTCGTGAATAACGTGCGCGGCATTCAGGGATATACCGGCGCTTATCAGGGAAAGCGCATTTCCGTGATGGCCAGTGGGATGGGAATGCCATCGATCGGCATTTATTCCTATGAGCTTTATCAGTTCTATGGCGTGGAATCCATCCTGCGCATTGGCTCCGCAGGAGCGATAAGCCCCTTGCTGCATGTGCGCGATATTGTGGCGGGGGTTGGCGCATGCACCAACTCTGATTTTGCGCGTCAATATGGACTGCCCGGCACCTTTGCCCCCATAGCAGATTATGGGCTTCTCTGCGCGGCGGATGGGATTGCCCGAGAAATGGGGATTGAGCTGAAAGTAGGCAACCTTTTTTCCTCCGACACGTTTTACGACGATGCAGCGAGCCTTGAAAAGTGGCGGAAGATGGGCGTGCTCGCCGTCGAGATGGAGGCGGCAGCCCTCTATATGACGGCCGCCCGCGCCGGGAAGAAGGCGCTTGCCCTCTGCACCATTTCCGACTGCCCGTTTACGGGGGAAGCCTGCACCGCGCAGGAACGGCAGACGAGTTTTACACAGATGATGGAGATTGCTTTGCAGACAGCGGCGAAAATCAGCGCGGAATAATGGCGTTCAGCAGTGCTTTGCAAATTAAATTACAAAATGATTCAAAATTTGGAACCGGTGCAGGGGTAAATCGCTCCTGCGCCGTTTTTTAAGGCGATTCCACGCTGGTATCCCAAAAAACATAAAAGAGCCGCCCTGTTTTCAGGGCGGCCAAGTTTTTTTAGTAAGTCACACGCAAGGTTTTAATCTCAAAGGGATGGAAGCACAGCGAAACATTCGCCAAATCCTCTAATCTCTCCTGCGGCTCCTCCAGCATGTTGCAGATAGAGACACTCTTTGCACCTTCAAAGAAATGCACGGGCGTATTCGTAAAGGCGCCTTCCGCCTCATAAAGCCGCACGATAAAGGCGCGCGCCTTATCCTCACAGGGCTTGACCGTTTCCACCAGAATATTGTCCGCTTCCGGCAGGGCAAGCGGCAGGGCGGTGAAAGCTTCGCCCGCCAAAACAGGAGGATCATTCAGTTGGTAAGCAGGCCTCACGACATTGTTCACATCAAAGGAGCCCTCATGCGGCAAAAAGGCATAGATGCAATCATGCACGCCGTGGTCGCCCTTGTAATCCGGGCGGCAGCCGCCTTTATGGAGCGAGAGGCGCATCTGCCCGCCTTCTACGGAAATGCCATATTTGCAGTCGTTTAAGAGTGCCGCACCGTAGCGATTTTCCGAAAGATCCGTATATTTGTGATTGAGCACCTCAAATTTTGCCTGTTCCACCGTTGTGTTGCGCGTGGTTGGGCGCTTCACATTGCCGAACTGAACCTCGAAACGGGCATAATCCGTGAAAATAGAGGTATCAAAGGCGGTTTTCAGGAAGCGGTGGTCATCTTGCCAATCCATCCGCGTATCAAAGCGCACCTCCGCGCGATCCGCAAAAAAGATCATATCCTGCGTCAGCGTGGATTTCGGCGTTAGCCGGTAAACGCTGCGGATGATGTGGGCAACCGGGCCGGTGGATACCGTCTGTCGGGAGAGCAGCTCCGCGCAATCGCGGAATTTCAATTGGATATCCGCGTCAATATCCCAGTTATCCCAGGCGGAAGGCACATCCTCGGCCAGCAGGAAGGTGTTGAGCGCATACCCCTCCCCGCACAGCTCGCGGCCATTCCGCAGATCGATAAAAGAGGAAAGATAGCCCTTTTCATCAAAGGTTACTTTTGCATAGGGCGTTGTGAGCGTATTCCCTGACTCCACAAAGGGGGAATCCGCCTCCGGCTGTGCGCCATCCGGCACATAGCGGAGTGAAACGCCCGACATCGCCGGGAGATGCACCTCCGCGACAATCCGCTTCCGGTCGCCCCGCAGATCTGTATAGGCCTGCTGGCGATAGCCCCCGTCAATTCTGCTGCCCGGATGATCCTCCAGGAAAAGAGGCTCCTCACGGTCGAAAGAGAGGGTGTTCACGAGCGTGAACTGATCCGCATCCCCGCAAAAGCCGATCACTGCCTCAATTTGACCCTGCGCCTGCTTGAGGAGTGCATCCGTTTCAGCAAGGCTCTCTTCATGTGCGCGCGGGATGCAGGTGCCCGGCAGGATATCATGAAACTGGTTGACGAGCAGTGTTTCCATCAATGGTGCAATGGGCGCTCCGCTCGCTTCCCTGCCCTCGCACACCGCCCGCTGAACGGTCAGGGCCTCCAGATCATGCAATTTTATTTCCGCCTTGCGATTATTTTGCTTGATGCGGTGCTGATTGGTCAGCGTACCGCGGTGCAGCTCCAGGTAGAGCTCGCCGCTATAGGTTGCCGGAGTACGGGCGGATTGCTCCAGCTTCTGCATAAAATCCCCCACCCGCACATGCTCCGCGCGCGGGCAGCCATCCGTATCGCGGCAGCGGCGGGCAGCCTCGATCATTTCAAACTGCGGGCCGCCGCCTCCGTCGCCAAAGCCGTAGGAGAGCAACCGCATATTGGAAACATGCTTCTGGCGCACCACGTCGCCCTCTTCGCTCTCCACCGTATGCTGATAGATGCCCTCCGCATCCGGCCAGATATGAGTTTTGTTGAAGTGAGTAAACACCTTTGTGCCGTCAATCCCCTGCCAATAAAATGTATCGTATGGGAAGGCGTTGGTATCGTTCCACTGGATTTTGGTAGTGAGAAAATAATCCACGCCGCAGCCCTTCATAATTTGCGGAATGGCCGCGCTGTAGCCAAAGGTATCCGGCAGCCAAAAACAATTGGAGGTATAGCCGAAATACCGGCGCGTAAACCGCTGCCCCCACAAAAACTGCCGGATCATCGATTCGCCGGAGGTGATGTTGCAGTCGCATTCCACCCAAACGCCACCGTTTGGCTCATATCGGCCCTCCCGCACGCGCGCCTGCATCCGTTCAAACAAAGCAGGGTAATTCCGGCGGATCACCTCGCTGTGATAGGCAGAGCTTTGAATAAAGGTGTATTCCGGATACTGCTCCATCAGGCTCATTTGGTTGGAATAGGTACGGGCGCATTTCTTCACCGTTTCGCCGATGTGCCACAGCCAGGCCGTATCCATATGCGAATGGCCGATCAAGCCTGCAAAGGGTGCGCTCTGCGCGTTTTGAACCGCCAACGCCTCCTGCAAATAAGGCTGCGCCGCATGCAGCGAAGAAAGAAACGCTTCCCGCCCGGCCGCATCTGGATCATAATAGACGGCCTCGTGCACATGCGTCAATGCATCAATCAAATCGCCGCGGCGAAAGCTTGACTCGGGCAGGGCGCGGGCCAATTGGAGAACGGTATGTAAATCCATGGCAAAGCCGATGACCGCCTCATTCTTAACGCAGATCTCCGCCCCGCGATAGGTATACAGATAGCTTGGCTTCTCTTGTTCCTCAAACGGGGCGGTTCCCATCACATAGTGCCCGGCATACGATTCCAAAGCGAGGGAAACGCTTTCCCCCGCCTTCGCCTTCTTCCGGATCAAATCGCAGTAATGGTTGCCATGGTCATTGACCAGGATTTTATTACAGAAGGTGCCAAAGGGTACGCCGTTTACCCAGAGGAGCGCTTCATACCCCACGCAGTGCGGGCGCAGGAACAAATCCCGCCCGGCAAGGGCATCCGGCACGGTGAATTCCCCTTTGAACCAACAATAGGAGCCCTCCCCGCCCCACTGCCAGCCTTTTTCAACCGGCTGGAACAGGCTGGCCTCCGGGATCGCATGGTGGCTGCCGTCGGCGGGATAGGCGCGCATGGCGACCTCCCCGACCTGTTCAAAATAATAGCGCTCCAAGGTGTGTTCAAAGCGCTCCAGCTTTGCGAGCATCCGGTCGATCTGCCGCTGATTGAGCATTTTTATGATCCTCTCCCTTTCTGTGAGGCGCAATGTTTTGTGGTTCTGCAAAGCAGAATTCCGGCTTGCATCCCTGATATGGCCGGAAGATAAAACTTGCCAGGCTGAAAGAGTTACCTTTCAACTTTACCTCTTCCCAATTGATCTGAAAATGAACGCAAACGTTTCCATACGATCTTCTAAAATTATACTGATATTTTCAATTTTGTATAGGGGTTTTGAAAAAATAGGCACAGGCAATTCAGATGGTGAAACTCGGAATCCCGTTTGCAGATATCACAAAAATCCGGCAGGCAGGGAACTCCCCCCACCTGCCGGAATCTTCGGTTTGATTTTGTATAGGAAATGCTGTTTATTTATGCCTGCGGCTGGCGCGCGCCAGCTCTTTATCCGCCTTCTTCTGCGCCACACGGGCCGCGTCATCCGCATCTTCCTTCGCGCGCTGCGCGTCGGCGCGTGCCTTTGCTTCCTCATACATTGCGGCAATCTCGTCGTAATGCTTATAATTCTCTTCTTGAATCAGTAGCTTCTTCGCCTCCAGCCACGGCTTGGCGGCACGGTGATACAGGGAGTTGGCATTGGTCGCTTCCTTAATCTTCGTGCGCACTTTTGCGCGCTCCACCTTAACACGCTGCACCTCCTGCTTCGCCTGCTGGAGCGCGGAGCGGTCTTTTTGATCCTTCGCGGCAAACTGCTTTCGGAAAGCTTCCTCCAAGGCGAGCTCCAAACGGTCCTCTTCTGCAAAAAGCTGATCGAAAACAGTGATATCGAATTCCTCTACCCCATCGGGATAGTGCTTGAGGATCATCCGCTTGGAATAAAGCCTCTCGCGGGCCTCTTTGATTGCGGCCTTGCGATAGAGCTTTTCTTCCTCTGTACCCTTCGGGAGCGCTTTTGCCCTTGCAAGCACATCCGGCTCCACGTTGACGAGGTTTGAGAGGCCAGCCTCATAAATTTCTTTTGCTACCTTGACCTGCTCCTGCACCTCCAGCGTGCTGAATTTATTCATTTCATCGATTACAAACCTGGAAATCTCAATCATGCGGTTATGTTCGATCGCATTTTTATACGCCTTTTTCGCCGCCTTGATATCTGGACGGCTGCCGGATTTTTTCGCTTCACGGATTCCGTCTTTGGTTTCGGGCAGCGGCTGCTCCGCCACATAATAGCGCGCTTCATTGACCAGATCGATAGTTTCTACCAGACCGCTGTCCGACAGGGCGTTATTGCCGTAATCCTCAAACAGGGCGCGCACCTTCAGCACATTCACCATGCCACGCTGCTTGGTCTCCGTTAAATCATAGAAGAAATAGGGCACCACATTCATAATCGCGCCGAAAACGCCCAGGCCGATGAGCACCGCAAAGGCATTCACGAAAACATTGCGGTTGTACAGCACATCGTAAGCGTTGGTGTAACCCATGCTCACCGCGTTCTCCGTGGTGATGCCGAGCGCTTCATACACGGCGGGCAGCACGCCGCTCGTCGCCATGGTAATTGCGCTGCCGATCAATCCAACAGCGGCAAACATGCCGTCAATCCGCTCGCCCGTGGTATACTGCTGATAATCTCGGATATCGCCTTGGATGCTGGGATTGAGGACATTGGCAAAGGAGTTTGCCAATCCGTTCATCCACATGCAGATCATAACAAGCCAGATGCCCAGCCCTGGATCAACGTTTACCACGATCGGATAGATCATCGCAATAAAGATGATATTCAAGATATTGGTAAACACCAGCACGCGCTTTTTGCCGAATTTCCGAATCGCCCACGGCGCCATCAGCATGCCCCACAGGGCGGAGTTGCCATACAGTGTTGTAATCAAGGCGTATTGCCCTTCCGTGCAGGCATGCTGATACTGATAAAGCCATTGCAGGATCGTGCCATAGGAATTTTCCAGGAAGCCCAGCCACCCGGCAAGGGAGATAATCCAGAAATATTTATTCTTCGCCACGGCACGCAAGGCGTCCATAAACTTGATTTGAACGACATGCGTTTTGGCCTGAATGATTTTTTCCTGCGTGTTGGCATAAACCAGAATCACCAGCAGGATGCCGATGATCAACATCGGCGGATAAGCGAAGCGGTAGAGCTTCATATTGGTCATATCACCGTTTGTCAAAAACTTTGCCGCTAAGGGCATGACAATGCCGGTAATCGAGGGCGCAATCGAATAAATAACAGCCTTAATGGCAGAAACATCGGTGCGCTCCTGCGTGTTGGGAGAAAGCACATAGATTAGATTCTCATAGGAATCATAGAAAAAGCTGAAGAAGAACTGAAAGCCAATGTTGAAGAGCAGTACCGTCAGCATCCGCATGGACATGGACATCGATTCATACGGCATCCACACAAACCCAATTGCCAAAAGGATGGAAGGCACGCCCATAATCAAAAGATAGGGGCGGTACTTTCCCTTTCTGCTGCGCGCATTATCGATGATGTTGGCGCGCAGGGCTGTCAGCGGAAAGCTGCTTGCGACGGAAATGAGATACAGGAGATAAATCTTGGTCGGCTCGATACCAATCGCATTGCCGATGATAAAATTACCGACAGATAGCTGAAGCGCCCAGATGATCGTGATGATGAAGTAGGCACCGATACCACCCACACTGTATGCGGCAATTTCTTTAAACGGCATGTATTTGCCGGCAGGCGGGTGTTTCCAGTAGGTTTTTGCATCTGACCAAAGCGATTCAGCGGTTTGTTTAAGCTGCATTTTTTAACCTCCAAACAGCGCAAACTATTATAAAATTTCACTAAATTATAACATAACGCAGTTTTTATAAAAATGCAAGAGATTTTTTGGTGGAGAAATTAATAAACGGTTTCATCTCTATAAAAAGTTGTAAAATGCAACCTACAGGAATCCCATAGGTTGCAGCGCGTTTCCTAATGATCCGAAATGAAGCGAGTCACAAAGCACAATCAATCACGATCTTCTGGTTTCGCCTCCCATTCTAGAATCATACCAGTCGTGGCATCAATTTCAAAGTCGTATTCTGTGCCGCTTTTGCGCACCTCGCCCTCATAAAGAAGCCTGCCGTTTACCGCATCCATATTATTGCTTTGTTCTCTCCTATACCTTTTCCGCCGGTTATGCCAGGTTGAGCCGCCGGCTTAGCAGCCAACGCGTGACAAAGTAATAAATTACATTCAAAAGAAGCATCAGCCCTGCGCTGATACCGAGCATGCTGTAAAAAAATACGGCGGGCGATTGCTCTGCCAGCGAGTGAAGGCCATAAAGATTGATATTCGAAACGTGGAGGAATAACACCGCCGCAGTCATGCCGCACATCATCACAAACTGCAAAACCGTGTTGAGAATCAGATACGCCGCCGCGCTTGCCAGCAGCCGGTTCTGCGGCCACTGCCCGCCGATGGCCATGCAGAGATAGAAATGCAGGTAGGTGTTGGAAAATGCCAGCAGCATAAAAAGCGCCAGAAGCAGCACGGCCAGCCATACGCTCACGCCGGTTTCGCTGCGGAAGCTTGCCAGAATGGCCGGTACATTCGCAAGCGCCGGGAGATTCCATGCGAACAGAACGCCGCCCAGGATCACAACAACGATGCCCGCGAGCGACCAGGCCAGGCTTACCAACAGCTTTGAGAGAATCTGCTGCCCCGGCGTGGCCGGAAGTGTAAACATGAGGTACCCTTCATCGCCCAGCAGGTTTTTATAAAACCGCTGAATGGCCACAATCACGATGACGGCCAACAGGGCAATCAGTGCAAGCGCCGCCAAAACGGCAAACAGGGCGAAAAGCACTGTCACCAGCGGGTGGGAATCGTTGTTCCCCATGAGCCATTTTACCAACAGAAAGATAACCTGGAACCCACCTAACAGGGCGAGCACCGCCGTCAGCAGCGGCAAAAAGAGCTTTGCCGTCGCTTTGAATTCATGCTTCATTAGTTTCCCCAGCATCTGAATACCTCCCTGAATATTGCGTCAATGCTCTTGCCGTTTTCTTCCCGGATTGCGTCCACGCTGTCAGCAAGCACCATGCGCCCTCCCCCGATCATCACCACATCGTCAAACACCGCTTCGATATCGTGAATCAGGTGCGTGGATAAAATCAGTGTTGCGTCCTCGTTATAATTGCGAATGATTGTATGGAGGATAT
>ERZ827037.2916-NODE-2916-length-12703-cov-4.655598_pt1 | contig 12703 bp, 19 predicted proteins | sample MGYA00519924_ERZ827037 | MGnify/ENA primary metagenome ERZ827037 (study PRJEB31778, sample SAMEA3449250) | human gut metagenome | biome: human gut; feature: human-associated habitat; material: faeces | place: United Kingdom | collected 2010/2012 ...
TTTCCTTGTGTTGTCTTTCTATGTCTCGATCCTGTCGAGCTTGCTCATTACTTCTATATTGTTGCTCTTTCAATTCCTTGAGTTGAGAAACATAATCATCGATAGCCATGACAAGTACGGTACCCAACGAGTATCGATCGTCAATCTCACGTCCAGTACACTCTTGGAAGAAGTCAATGGCTGTCATTAACCCCATCTCAACCACTTCTCCATGCTCCTCTTGTAAATATGTTTCATAATCGTCTTGGTTGATAACAATACCTAAGCTATTATTGAAACCGATATTCTCCAGAAACGTTATTACGCACTCAGCTTCCTCGTTATCAAAATATACCTTACTTAATAACTCCTTGATCTCTTTAAATCTTCTCATTTTTTCTTTTATTTTAATTTTATTTATTAGCATCTTGGCCACCGCAAATCAAACAAGATACAATTATGGATGCTATAAACATATACACGCTAGCGTTTGATATTCCATGCCCAGTATGCGGTAGAAAACCTAAATGCGAGTTCACTATAGGACGTAATTATATTTATCATGGTTGTGAACATGATGAAATCTTCAATCTCGTAGAAGCACGCATAGATGAGTTGATCTCACGAGATGAACATCCTAAAGGATTTGTTCAAAGGGTATTTCACGCACAGTAGCCTTTCCTATCATCAAGAATCTCATATGAATGGAGCTAACCAAGTCTTCATCTGAGAATCCTTCGGTTTCCTTTAATATGAAATCGATTAGTTCTTTTTTGTGATTCTCCCTTCTGGGTTTAAGAACACTTGCCTTAAAGGGATAGATCGCTCAATCATATTTCAATTTCTTGCCCACCAAAAAATCCCTAGCTTTAATCTTCGCAATAATCCTTTGACCGCTCCTATCAAGCAATCCTAAATCAGTCTTCAAGACTAATCCTTCAGCATCATACGTAGTATCTTCAGCGATCAATGACTTGTAGCCATTACTAACATACTCAATCGCTTCCTCGAATGTCATATAGCCGATCACCGGAACTACCTTGATTGCCAGATCGCCAGCTATCTTCTCTACATCAGGTCTCCTTAACCACCATTTATCAATCTTGACATCGAACAAAATGAAGCTTACCCCAGCCTTGATATAGCGACCTCCACCTTTCTGAATCTTCATACCGTATCCTTCTCCATAGAGAATAACATCCGCATAAGGCGTATCAAAATCATCTCCATTCTCAGGAGGAAAAACTTTTCTCATCTTATCGACAGTAAACAACTCCTCTAGTTTTATCAATAGATGAGGAGGAATGTTGGCTTTATCGGTTCTTCCTCCAAACTCAACACGTACACCATTGAACCGGATCTGGATATTTGTTCCATCAACCTTTTCCTCTGCTCGAAACTTGCAATCCTTCAAGTATTCGAACTCCGGTAAACTCCAATCACCCAATATCAATCTATTGGTCCCAAAATCTCTCTTGTAAATTGTATTAATTTTCTGATAATCCTTGTGTTCCATCTTTGTAATTTTTAAACTCATCTAATATCTTGTCTATTTGCAACGCTATTCTCTGACATACAATTCCTCTACCACACCTCATATTTGCGTCATAAGCTATCTGTAACTCATATAGCTTATTTTTCAAATCCAGCATTCGAGGATCGATTCCTGCATCTTCGATGAATATCTCTACAGAAATACCCAATCCCAATATCACATTATTTGAGGAAGAATATTTATACGGGTGCATATAAACCACTCTCTTGATCCCAGCTTGATAAATATTCTTTATACACTCATCACAGGGTTGATGGGTAACATACATCGTACACCCGTTAACCGAAATACCTTGCTTGGCAGCGTACATCAATGCGTTCATCTCAGCGTGGATCTCATTGGATAATGACCACTGGTGATGTTGATCTTTTGTAAACTCACCAGATTCATACAACTCATTACAATTAGGTGCTCCGGTAGGCGTACCATTGTATCCCATCGAAATGATCCTTTTGTCTTTTACGATCACAGCCCCTACATGAAGAGCCATACAATGGCTCTCATCGGCTAATCTGGAGGCTACGTCCAGAAAGAATTTGTCGTTTAACATTATATTTTATTTTTATTAAGAAATAAAGGAAAGACGCTTATCTTTACAGTGTCTAATGAAGAAAAATCAACGTCTTTCCTCTTTAGTGAAGGATACAGTAGCTATATTCTATTATATAGTTAGATTGATCTTATTGATCGATTAGTATCCTTGAGGAAAAGAAGCCTATAAAAAGGTAGGTGCATTCTTATACACTGATTATTTATTAGATTTAGGGAGAGGTGCTAGCTTCTCCCTTTTTATTCACATAAAATCAAGAGGTCTTGATAAAATCACTACTTTTGTAGAGAACATGATATTCAATAAATCATGTGCTATTTTTAGAAAGAGTATCAAGGATATAATCAACATCGTGTATTACCTCAAAAAGCTATATACGATCGTTGATTGGCTGGGTGAGATACTCTAATAGCACAACGCTAACATTGGATTGATTGAGCTTGTACCTTATAAACAAGAAAACATCGATATTGTATATAACCCACCCGATGTTTTTATAAGCTCTGCGAGCAGTTCTTAGGGGGAGCACTATCTCCCCCTATTTTATCAAGATCTCATTGAATTTTATATCCTCTCCCAAATATTAAGTTTGCTCATGACAATGTTTACCGCAACTGGAAGGTTAACGATATCCTTATAAATGGGATAGCTTCCACGGTATATTGAGAAAAGCTTATTAGCTTGTTCTCTCACTGTATAGGCGGGTTCATGGTTATCCTTGGAACCCTTGAAACAAGTAAAAACGACTTTCATCTCAATACGTACTTAATGATACCAAGAATAAAAGCCAAGATTACACATGATATTATTAATGCTAACGGCCCCCACAATGGACACAAAACCCACCACCAAGACCAAGCGATAACGTTCGTAAGTTTCAGTGTAATAAAAACGATCGCTAATAATCCGAAGAAAGATACTCCTCCAGAGTTTACTTCTTTACTCATTTGTATTCTAGGATTATTTTTTCATAATGATTCCTAGAGGACCTACCTACTACCCTACCAACTTCCTCTCCAGACTTGAAAAAGACAACCGTAGGAACATTCTTGATCTTAAGACCATCCGTGATATCCGGGGCATTCTCTACATTCAATTTTCCAAACCGTACATCATTGAACTCATTGCTCATCTCATCGATAACTGGGGATAATGATTTGCATGGGCCACACCATTCAGCCCAGAAGTCAATAGCTACCAACTTTTCAGATGAGACAATCTCTTTAAAATTTTCTTCATTTACTTCTACTACCATAATTTAGGATTTAATAAATTAGTTTCTTTGGTTACTAATCTTCGTTCACTCATATTTTTACTAGCTCTTTCCAATAAAAGATCCACTAAAACCCTTCCATAAGTTATTTGTGGTTCCAATCTTACCCGATAGTTATAATTATCCATTACTGTTTCCACAATCACGTGAGATACTTCTCTCCAGCGATATTTTCTTATCCCCAATAAATTACGATAAGGGATCTGGCGATACATAACATATATAATATATAGGCAATTCTCACTCTTAACAATCTTGGTTCTACGGTCAATGGTTATTTCTTTATGTTCGATCATACTATTGGTAAGTAAGATTGATCGATATGTGGTTATTCTGTAGCGAGCCTGTATCAATCAAATTCATAGACTATCACCCTACTACAGGCCCAGTATAACCCAAAGTATTGGTTGAATTATTATTATCCATTATATGCCGATGATTTGTTGAAGGAACCGCCTCTTGTCTCGTGATCTGTTCATAAGGAACACGCTCTATATTATCATATTTGTTCCGGATAGTCATAAATCCTTGCTGGCTCGTTTGATATACTGGAGAATGGAATACTTGAGAAGTTAGATTAAACATGGTAGCGTTAAGCTTCTCTTGAGCTTCTAATTGGATCTGAAGTCTCTCTTTATCCCAGTTTCGCTCTTTAGTTTCACAAGCTAACTCACGTTCTTTCAAGGATTCCTCCTGCTTCATAAAATCTGAAATATGCTCATTGAGTTTATCAAGATTCTCTTTCAACTCCTTAATCTCAGTCTCTTTAAATTCTAAAGATTGCAAGTGAGATTTTACTAGCAATTCAGATCTTTCAAGTTTGCCTTTTAGTTCATCATACTCTTTTAATCTCTCAGTAACAGCTTTTACTTGCATTTCCGGCAAGTTCTGTTTTAGGACTTCAATCAGCCCATTCGATAATTCGTCCATTTTACTTATTATTTTTAATTAAACCATAAAACATCATAGCGACCCCGCTCAGTCCAATAAAAAACGCACCAGCTGGATCAAGCTCACATTTAACAGCGATCAAAACCAAGAGAAAACCCAGAATCAACGCCGATATTCTATAAAAATGATTCATTGTCTGTATTATATGATTTTATCTTCCTTTAGCCATTTCCAAACAGTATACCAATCAACATAAGGTCTTTGGTTTGGTTCCTGAATAAGAGGACATCCTAGCGCAGCATCATCAATATACATATGGCAATACGGCTTTGGGGATGTTGTCCAAGATGATTGGTCTGGGTTCTCGTTAATACCATAAAGAGGTATACCGTTTTTCTTGAACCAATTTACCGCATCCGTTAGGTATTTATCTCCTTCTGATAAAGATAGGATTTAGGATCATCTATATCACTTCTCATCGTAAAAAGGATAAGCTTATGACCATTATCCACTAGTTCTTTCAATATCGGAATAGCTCCAATATCATCTCCTATTCTAGGGAATGCATGCTTGACGCATGTTCCGTCAAAATCAATTCCAATTATCATATTTCACTTTTCTTAGTATTTAATTACCACTGCTTTGTTTTAATTATGAGCCTTCATGGTAGGCTCAGTTAATACTATTGGTATAGGCATCCACATATCACATTCATAATCTCCGTAATCTTCAAACTCAAAATTCCCGGATGTTGCGACACGTGGAGGTTCCCCGGCTTCAACAACTATATAACCACTAACTATTGCCCCATTTGATACCATCCTGCAAAGAACCATCTTATTTTCTTTAGGTAATCTTTCCTTCACGCTTACCCACGGGGATTGCTTTGCCGCCCTTTCAATATCTTCTCTTTCCATATTATTCCTTTTTAAATTAATATTTTTCGTGATTGAAACTTTTCATATACTCACAATCTCTATCACAAGAACTATTATCATCATAGCAACTATCGTTGTGACTGTTCCAACAAGGACATTGCTTATGATATGCTTCTAATCTGGCTTTATCTCTAGCTGCTTTCATTTTAGCCTTAATATGATTCGGCAATGCTTCCCGCACTACCGGGTGGAAAGTGATACATTTTGTTTTATTCATGATTCAGTTCTTTTTAATTCATATTTGATTTTGTATAAAGAATTTTATTTATTTTCTTTGTAGAAAATTGATATCAAAATAACCATTATGAGTACAGAAAATCTTCCTCATGAAATCATTGATAGATATGAGGTACACGAATATAGACATGCCATTGCAATTCTGAATATTGACTTCACAGTAGAATACAATGAAGTTATAGAAATGTTAAATGCTTTTACTTTAAGAAAAAGTGCAATAATAACTCCGGGTGGTCGAAAAAGTCCTATTTCAGGAGCACTTGATTCCTATTTATATGAAAAGGGATGGACTGAAAAAATGTTTGAAACCCAGCTAATTATTGATGGAGAGAAACATGACACTCCAACACACAAAATAGACTGTTACAAAAATCGTATAGCTCTTGACATTGAGTGGAATAACAAAGATCCTTTTTACGATAGAGATTTGAACAATTACAGGCTCTTACATGAAAGAGGAGCTATAAGTGTTGCAATTATTATTACACGCTGCTCAAAATTACAAGATATTTTTAATAAATTAGGAAAAGGAGAATCCTACGGAGCTTCTACCACCCATATGGACAAATTAATCCCGCGCATTGAAGGTGGTGGCGGGGGAGGTTGTCCTATTTTAGTATTTGGTATATCTGATAAATTATATGATGAAAATTCATAAATCCTAAATACCTTATTCCTGATTTTAAGTGATATAACAGGGATAAGGTATTTTATGTTATTTATTATTCTTGACCAGTAAAAGCATTTCTTGCACATCTCTTTTTCGATCATTCTTTCGACCCATAGTCATATGACTATAATCCATAGCCCAAAGTTTAATTTGCGATCTTGAGAAATATTTCAATGCAGTTTGTTCCAAATCATAAACAGATATCATTCCTGTATCACTATAGCTAAGAACCAACGAATTGTTTTTTCGCTTCACTACAGAAAACATATCATCAAAAGCCTTTTGAACTTGAGTTCGGATACAAAATGGAGATTGGTGTCGATCAACTCGATACCTTCCTTTAACATACATTCCATTTTTTGTTTGGATTTCAGGATAATCATAAAGAACCATAGTTTCTAAAATATGGTAAAAACGACTATAATGTACAAAACAATATGGAGGATCAGCATATACAGTCGTTCTCTCTTCTAAATTGTTCAAACAACTTATATAATCTTCCACAATTATTTTATGATTAAGATGATTAGGTTCAGTCCTTAACTTTCCGAATACATCTTCTACTTTTCGTACAAAATATTCCAGAATACTTTTTGACCTATATATTTTGATATCAGCCATTGCAGATTCCGTCTTTGCATCTCGATACTGAGCATAATGTCCTGTTCCTTGACTATTATAAGCAGCAGCATACATAAGACAACTTAAAAGGGTATTATATACAGACGAATTACGATAATTTTCAATAGCCATTCGTAAAGAGTCTATCCAAGTACATTGTTCAACACTCCACCATGTTCCTGAATAGTATTTTGTAAATAGATGCCAATCGTTATTAAACTGGGAATTAATTAGTTGTTGACTTCTTGTTTCAAGATTATTAAAATCTTCTAATGTCATATCAGATGCATACAAATAATCCAAAACTAATGTTTGGTAATGTTTTTGATGATATTCTTTGGCTTTTAACAGAATATCTTCTAACAAAACATCTTGATGATTCCAATCTGTAAGATAAGCCTTTGCTATAACAGAAGAATAATACTGAATATCATTTGATATAATAGGAAGCTGACTTCCTAATGCACCCGAAAGCGAACATGAACCTGCAAATAGATCACATATTGCTCCTCCTTGATAAACACTTTCAATTCCTTGTATAACGAATGGCAAAATTTTAGTCTTTGATCCCATATACTTAATATAATGGGGAAAAGCATCACTATGTAGTTTATATTTCATTTTTCTTATTTTAATGCAAATATACGATTAATACTTGGTTCTACCGATGGAAAAGGAGCACACAAATTAAACACTTCACTATATTTGTAGACGCAAACCATTAATTTACATGGATTTAGCCTATATATTTAAAAGAACGTAGCCCTTGCTTGAATCTAACAAATTTAGCTAGTGCTTATTTTGTTAAGTGTATTCCTCTAATAATTTAATAAAAGACTTCATGTACTCGCATTTCTGATTGCAGTCTAATGAATGATTGCACATCAGGTCATTGTCTTTTGAGAGATTAGGACAACATTTCCAGTGAGCCTCAATGACTTCTTGTCTCATGATTTTAGATCTCCATTCGGCACCAGCTATAAATGATTCAACATAACATGTGCTTGTTGATTTAACATACTCTACGGCCGCTTTTTCTACTGTTTGTTTCATATCAATATTTCTTACCTATTTTTAATAAAGTGGTAGTACTGGAGTCGAACCAGTTCATCGTCAGTCTCATGATTTTTCGGAGGACGGATAATGAATAATTTGTTAATAAATTAGTTAATTGATTTATTTAAGACTTCGAAACTACCGTATAGTGTTCCCTACCGGATTTGAACCGATGACCTTGACATTATGAGTGTCTTGCTCTAACCAACTGAGCTAAGGGAACGATTCCACTTACATCCTCACGGATTCATTGTGGATTTTCGTATCTTTGTAATATGTCAAACAAAGATGACGAAAAGCAGGTCTCGAACGTGGACATCCTACAATGTATGTACTGCATTGTTATGATCGTTATAGAAGTCATTAGATTTCTAATGCCCATACCCGCTTAATAACTCTTTAACTTGATCGCATTTAATGCGCTTCGTTTATTAGTTAGCGATCCTAATAAACGATGAACTTAAGAGGGTAGTTACAAGCTATCCTCTTTTTAAAATAGTAACTGGAAAAGGACTCGAACCTCTATTGTGTTACGCACCACATCTCAAGAGCTTTGCACTTACTAAATTCGTCTTTACGTTAACACTTTCAGTACGGGATTAAAAGTCCCTTAGTTTTCTTGAAGCGTATACCAATTTCGCCATCCAGTCATTTTACCACTTACACCTTCACAGGCTCATTGTGGTTTGATAATTTTTCATACTTTTATAGTATGCCAAAACCTAAATCTAATAATTGGAGTTTTGATGTGGGTTTACTACAATGCATATATTGGGTTGTAGTCATTGTCAAAGAAATAATATCCTTTCTTGTATCCATCTCCAATTAAGCTTTCAAGCAAAGAGAGGAAAAACAATGATACCTCTCTTAAAAGTATGAACCTTATTTACTCACCTATTCTCACGAACCGGTAGGAAAACAATGAAAAAAGAAATGTTACACATCCAATTATGAAAGGGAAACCGGATTCGAACCGGTATATCCAGCATGAAAGTCTGTTGTTCTACCATTAAACTATTCCCTCTAAGAAACACTATGTCGCACCTAAATCATCGCCACTATCACTATTAGCTCCAGTTAAGAAAGCTCCCATTCCTAAAGCTCCAACAATCAGCAATAATAATTGCCACCATTCACAATCAAGTCCCATAATATTTCCGTTTTATTCAGTTTATAAAAAGATTTATATTCTTCTATTTCTTCATTTGATTGGCGATGTCAAGCATCATCTTCAGTCCAACCGCATCCATAGAGTTACCTCCTCCAGTATTACCCATCATGATCTCTGGAACCCAACGAACATTTGATTTAGATAAAGCCTCAGCGACACCTACCGTTGTCTTGTAATCCCACTCAGCCTTTTCTTGTGGGGTAAGACCAGCTTGAACTTTCAATCTGTTTGCTTCTGCCTCAGCTTTACCCTCTTCAATAATCTTTTTCGCCTTCTCCGCAGCCTCCTTAGCTTGTAACTGAGCGACCTCGTAAGCTTGTTGAGCCTTAGTAACCTCTACAGCCTTGATCTCCTCTTGTTTCCATTTTGCTTTCTCAGCGTCTCTCTTACCTTCTTCCTCGGCTTGGATTCTTAATTGAGCGGCCTCTAAAGCTTTTGACTTTGCTGTAACTATCATTCATATTCCAACAAGTTCATAACGCTTGCTGCGCCATTCGGCTGCTATATGTTACCATATAGATTAGACTATATCATTCTCCTATTCTATCAAATGAGGAGAGGCTCCTTTTCCACCTGCATACATTTCAAGTGTACTCCCTTTCGGGATAGTCGTTGAACCTTCACTGAATATATGATTATGTATTCTTTCAATATGATCTATAAATTCTTCAGAACTCATAGTATCTTTTGCTCTATTGCACTTAAAACAACATGGAACACAATTGAATTTCTCATATCCAATACTAGAATCAAGTCTATCAACCCCATTATGCTTTAGCATAGGTTCTGCCTTATTAGCTCTTGGTATCAGACTTTTATGCACGTATGGATGAGATCCACAATAATAACAATCTTGGTTTATTAAGTGATTAAATTCTTCAAATTTCAAATTCATAGGAATTCCTCTTCTGGCCGCATTGGAGATATATTCACTAAATACCTTCTTACGTAACCCCATCTGATTAAGTCCCATTTGTTCATAATAATCGCTATTTACAATCCGATCTATTGCCTTTTGAGCTTTTTGAGCTTTTAGATGAAGCGCTCTAGGACGCATATAATAAAACATTCCTGTCTCATCAATACATTTCCATCTCCACTCTTTATTCCCTGCGGCAGTTTCAATTCTAATATGTTCTAAAAGTGTAAAGTTATCCACTTTATCACCTACATTAAATAAATACTTCATTGGCTTTGGTTTTTAATATTTATAATACGATTGTTATTTTTATATTCAGTGCTTGGCTGCTGATTGTCCTTATATACAGCAATTAATAAGGATTTTCCAGCAATTAAAAGCCTTTGCTTTATACATTTCTGCATAAAGGTCCTATTATGTTAAGACATATCAGCCTCTCTCTGTTTATTGATCTGATCTATCGTAGCTTGCTCATATTCCATATCAGAGATAGAAAGCTGGGAAACCTTCAGTCCATAATAAGCAAATGGTGACTCTTCTTGTCTCTTATAACCGTTCGGAGAAACAGAATCAGTAATAAGACTAGCTATCCGGATGATTTTGATCTCGTTCGTTAATTGGTCGGTAGTCTCCTCTTCCTTCACCATTGTCTTATATACGCCATAATTCAACTGATCCGTTGCGTAAGCGATCAAGTCTGTTCGTTTCTCGGATACTGACTCTAACGATGTCATAAGCGGACCACAAGCTAGGATAACCTTACCCAGAGTAGGCTTGATTAAATCGTTAATCAATCGATCCATAGATCCGTAGTGAGTTTGGATTCGATAAAGAAACTTCTGATCTGTAGGTAGTTCAATTCTAACACTTCCCAGAACATACCCCTTACCCTTATCATTATAAGTGATCGGCAATGCTGGATTATCTCCGGTGGGACGAAATAATATTTCCATTATTCTTCTTTTCTTTCTCGATCTCGTTAAACCAAATCTGATTAGTTTTGTAATAGTTGGAGGTTCGCCCACCTTTTTGAAATTTGAATCCCGGTGTAGTCCAATATTCCAGCTCACCGGTAAAAGGAACTTGATTAATAACGATCTCCTCGTTCTTCACATCCTCGGCGCACTTAGGTAACATCATTAAGGCTAAGAAAGCCACCACACAGGCGATAACGCCATAAATTTTTGTTTTCTGCATTTTGTTGTAAATTATAAATTAAACCAATAATAAAAAGGAATCAAACTCTTTAGGGATATCTCTTTATCTTCAAATCCTTTGCACAATCCAAACAGATACGTAATGACATGTACATAGTAAATGAACAACACGACCCCTACAGACAAAATCAATAGCCTGTACATAAGTTATATTTAATATGATTAATTACTTATTTCCGAAATCACTGGGGATCTCGCCCCAATTTTTATTGTCCCAATGGACTACCTCTATATCGTCAACCCAATAAGACATAACCCGAAGAAATATCTCAGCTTTCTTTAAATCATTATTACGTTTATTCGATGACGTTTTCTTGTTCTTGATCCAAGTGATTGCGGTTATGCTGTCACTATATATGATTTTATCTGGGTAATTGTTCTCTATAATGTATTTTATTGAATCCACTATCGCTAAGAACTCACCTATATTTACTGTCTGATTTCCCAGATACTTATAAAATATGCGATCTCCAGACTTTAGATCGTGGGCTTGGTATTCCGTGATGCCTTTTTTCATCGAATGAGCAGCGTCACATGTAATGCCCCTTATAGGAACCTCTGTCATGAGGTTTTCAAGATAAGTTTTTGTATTTTATTAAATAGCCTGTTTTGGTAAGATATAGCCATCAGCTTCCATATGCCGGTTTACATCCTTAGCACTTCGTAATACAGCCTCTTTAACTTCTTTCTTATTTGTTAGCTCAAGAACATTATCTATTCGCTTTAACACTCGACTTAAATCAGACTCATGAGGCTTTCCATCAAAAGGATTATATATGATCTTTCGCTTTCCAAAGGACACTATAGTCTGATAAAAACACTTTGGAGAAATCAACGTTTCTACTTTTCCTTTTGGTAAAAGACTAATGTACTCATCAACAGCATTGATAGCTTTCTTAAACTCTTTGATAGCCTCGCTTTTATTCGCAATGCACCCAATACCATTTACAAGACTTAACGCTCCCTCTGAAGTACTTGAAAAAGGACTTTTACCTTTTAATGGATTGTAGTAAATTGTCTTGTTGCCATACGCCAAAATAGCTTGACATTCCTTCTTGGATATATCAGTATACACCTTTGCCTTATGTTTCACAAGGGAGATAGTCTCCACAATATAGCCTCTATAATTAGGCATATCTGACAATGTTACCTCATACAATACATTAGATTTAACAGAAGCTTTATCTATCGTTACAGATAAGATACATACTTTCTTTTCCCTATGTTTGAGATCTTCTTCACGAACCCCAAACAAATCCCCCTTTTTATTAACGTATACAAAACCTATGAGATCTCCATTTCTCTTACTCTCCTTAAACTTTAGGAGAGTTTTAACGACTTCACCTTTGACTTCTTCTTGTTCCATTTTTATTCTATTTTATCGTTTTAACACCGCAAAGATATGTAAATTATATTTTAAATCACAAACTTTTAAGCGATTATTTTTTTATAAAATACTACATATTAACGGTTTATAATTACATGATTATATAAAAATATACAGCCAACAAAAACACAGTATTTTATAATTTGCAATTTATAAAATACTGACATATAGCAAAATAAAACCAACCATTATATTCCAACTTTACCAAATTATTTATATATAATTTTTTCTAGTATTTT
>ERZ827037.2917-NODE-2917-length-12701-cov-5.998893_pt1 | contig 12701 bp, 17 predicted proteins | sample MGYA00519924_ERZ827037 | MGnify/ENA primary metagenome ERZ827037 (study PRJEB31778, sample SAMEA3449250) | human gut metagenome | biome: human gut; feature: human-associated habitat; material: faeces | place: United Kingdom | collected 2010/2012 ...
TGTGGGGGCACAGCCTCGTGTGACGCCTTCGGTTGTCAGAGCCGGATCAGGATAGAAAATCTTCTCCGTCATGTTGTTATAATCGTTCAGTGTTATTTCAAGAGGCAGGCGAGAGAGGAAATCCCGTGCGGCGGCATTGTCTTCCATCGTAGCGGTAACGGTACGGTCGCCGACAGTAATATTTACGTTCAAAGAAGATACATCGGGAGTTTCTGGTTCTCCATCCTCTTTTTCTCCCGGTTGTTCGGGAGTTTCCGGTTGTCCGGGTCTAAACGGTTCGTCATCACCTCCGCCACAGGCCGCCATCGACAGGACGGTCAGCAGTAACAAAGGAATCAATAATAACTTTTTCATATTCATTTTTTATTGGGATTTACAATGATTGTTTCTGCCGGAATGCGTTGCATTGAATTTTCCCACTCTTTCATTTCCACATCTTCAACGGATACAGATACGAATTTGGCATTAACTCCAAGGGTTTCAATTAATGTATTGCACAAATTCTCGGCTAATTTTTGTTTTGTTTCCCGATCTCTGCCGGGTAACATCGTTACTGCAATGTGTGGCATAGTCTTTTGTTTTTATTTATTTTTTATCCGATGCAAAAATAGACGGTCTCCGCCACACGCTTGGTAGATAAATCCTCGGTATTTATACCCAAATTACTGATTATGCTTTTTTAGCAGGTAGAATTATCCCCGACAAATGAAAACTCCCATAATCGTTTGAATTACGGGAGTATAAAAGAGATTTTAAGTATATCTGTCATGCCGGGCACTCGATATCATAGAGCCGTTGCACCTCTTCCGGAGCGTGTAGGTCGAGAATCGTATTGTATCCCGTATTCATGGAAGCGATTGCGGTCATATCCTCCGGTGTCAGCATGAAATCCTCGATGTTGAAATTTTCTTCCATCCGCTGCCGATGTACCGATTTGGGAATGGCGACAACTCCGCGCTGTAAATGCCAGCGCAATACGACTTGCGCTGCCGATTTATCGTATTTGCGACCGATACCGGTCAGAATGTCGTCCGTGAACAATCCGTTCCGTCCTTCGGCCAAAGGGCCCCATGCCTCTGCTTGTATGCCGAGTGACTGCATAATTCGTATCGCATCGGTTTGCGGAGTATAAGGATGCACCTCTACCTGATTGACCGCTGGAATAACATTGGCATTATGGCATAAATCCAACAATCTGTCTGATTCGAAATTGCATACTCCGATAGCCCGTACACGTCCTTGAGCATAGAGTTCTTCCATAGCTCGCCATGCGCCGTAACAGTCGCCGAAAGGCATGTGGATGAGATAGAGGTCAAGGTAATCCAGCCCCAAACGGGCGAGCGAAGCATCGAATGCCCGCAATGTCCGTTCGTAACCCATTTCCGAAATCCATGCTTTGGTCGTGATGAACAGTTCTTCACGCGGAATGCCGCTTTTCCGAATAGCCGTACCGACCGCTCGTTCGTTGCCATAGACCGAAGCGGTGTCGATGAGTCGGTAGCCGACAGTCAGCGCATCGGTAACGACCCTTTCGCACTCGGCGGCATCGGGTATCAGAAAGACACCGAAGCTTTGTATCGGCATCTTTACTCCATTGTTCAATTCTTTGAAATCCATGTCATAATATCGTAATAATTAGTTTTTCAAGATATTCAATCATAATTGTAGATACACTCCGAATCCATTCCAATAACCTGAATAAGAAACATTATCTATTGCATGAAGTTATTGAGTTTGTTGGCCGGATTGAGCGGCTTCTGGTCGGACAATACCAACGACTTGACCATATGCAGTGTCCCCTGCTTATATTTCTGAAAGTGTTCCGAAGCGATATGTTTCTCGTATGCCTCGCGACTCGCATACGTTTCGAGAATAGTTACCTTACAGGGATTCTCTTTTTCGCCGACCGCATACATCGTCAGCACGCCCGGTTCGGTACGTAGAGAGATTTCACCCACCTCGGTAGCGTATCTCATATACTCGTCAAGATATTGCGGATAAACCTCGATTTTCGACAATCGTACGATACCATCGACATTCATCGGTTCTTTAACGCATATTCCCGGCTGTTTATCCAGATTCAGGCATTTACCTATAATCTCTCCCGTAGCGAGATAGGAATAGGTCGGGAACTCGAACAATACAGGTTTCAGTTTCGTATAGTCGAGTTTTCCATCATTGTCGAGCACATCGGAAGCGGCGTATGTATTGACTATTGCGCAAATGAAATTGTCGAAGCCGTCGGTTTCATAAATATCCACCACTTCACATTCCATCGTGAGCGGCGATGCGTCGATGACGGGCGTACCGTATTCGCCAGTGTGGTAGGCGAAGACTTCCGACTTATCGACCATCGCACCGCTTACGCTTCCTACATAATCGGCCTTCGGCAACATCTCACGGCTCACGAGATTGACGGAAAGCCGTTTCGATTGCTTGATACCTTGGTTGGTGTAGTGGCTTTTGCTCATGCTGACCAGTATCCGGTCATGGTCGATAACGCCCGTGTGTCCCACCACGAGCCAGTTTACTTTCCCTTCGACCTCCGCCCCGACAACCGTCATCGGTTTGGGATAAAGTGCCAGCAGATTTCCGAGATTTTTCTTGTTTGTTTCCATTATATTAGGTTGTATGGTGTTCTCTTTCACGGTAGTACTGCACGATAACATGACAAGCAGTGACAGAACACCCAAAATTGTTTTTACCATGATGATTTCTTTATTTATCTATTTGACTTTCGGTGAACGGATCAGCACGATGCCCCATCAAGTCGATTTGAGCATACTCCTTATCGAACTCCTCCATTTCCCAAGCAGAGAGACGGACGGTTCCCGCACCGAGCAGGTCATTCAAGTGTACCGGATTGGTCGTACCGGGTATCGGAGCGATCCACGATTTGCGAGATAACATCCATATCAAAGCGAATTGTGCAGGTGTAACTCCCTTGCGCTCGGCCCATTTACGGACTAAAGCTACAAGCGGCATATTGTGCTTCAAAGCTTCGGGGGTGAATTGCGGCAGGTTCCAACGGCGGTCACCCTCATAGAAACGGCTGTTCTCGCCGATTACCCCCGTGAGGAACGCACGCCCCAGCGGACAATAAGGTACGAAGCCGATACCAAGCTCTTCCAATGTCGGAAAGATCTTGGTTTCAGGCTCCCGCCACCAGATGGCATACTCGCTCTGCACGGCCGAAAGCGGACAGACGGCATGCGCCCGACGAATGGAACGGGCACTCGCTTCCGACAGTCCCCAATGCAGAACTTTTCCCTCCCGCATCAAATCTTTGACCGTTCCGGCCACATCTTCCATCGGTACTTTCGGATCGACACGGTGCTGATACAAGAGGTCAATATGGTCGGTACGCAGGCGTTTCAAAGAACCTTCCACCGCCCGGCGGATATGGTCGGGACGACTGTTGATAGCGGTCGGTTGTTTCTCCTCGACACCGAAACCGAACTTCGTTCCGATTTTCACTTTATTGCGAAACGGGGCAAGTGCCTCGCCGACCCACTCTTCACTGGTATAAGGGCCATAAACCTCCGCCGTATCGAAAAAGGTGACGCCTTTGTCGTATGCCCGGCGAATCAGAGTAATCATATCCTTTTTATCATACTTTCCGCCGTAATAACCCACCATCGGCAGGCAACCCAGACCGATAGCCGGTACATCCAATCCTCCGAGCGTGCGATACTCCATCGCATTGTTCGTATTCGGTGTGTTTTCATCAGACGAATTTCTCGTCCAAGAAGATGAAGGTTCAGCAAACACACGGGAAACACCCGTTGTAGCTCCGGCTGCGAGTAGTGCAAAACTCGATGCTGTCCTTAAGAAATTTCTGCGATCCATAATCTTCTATTTTTTCATTGTTCATTTTCTGATTGCAAATTTACCGCGATTGAATAAGCCGGCTTGTATACGATTTACGGATATTTATACCAGAATCCTTGATTCTGAGATAGGACCGTATATAATTAAAATCAAATGAATTACTTTTGCTCGGAAGAAGTTAAATGAGATAGTGGAATTAATATACAAGAAAAGTGGTTTCATCACCATTACTTATTATATGTGTGCTTCCCCAAGCTATACAAAGATAACAATTGGGAATGGTTTGGGGTGTTTTTAATCCCTTTTTGAGAACCGTTTAAATGGTACTGGAAAATAAATAAAAAATCACAATTTGTTTTGTGTCAACAAGTACAAAACACTCACAAAGTGATTTGAAAAAGAATCACAAAACGTTTTGCGGTTTATACAAAAAGTCCAACGGATAAGCCAGTGCTAACTGCTTTATTCCGCGGCTTTTGGGTGTGGTGTTAGACAAAAAGAAAAGTCCTAAAGCATTGTACTTCAGGACTTTTCTTTATTTTGCTTCATAAGAAAGCGGTGCGTACGGAAGATGAACTTTTCTTCTATTCTTCACGTACTCAATATCTTAGCAAGCTCTTTTATTCTTTCTCCCACTGATAACCCCACGTGTGCAATTCGCTTAATTGCTTGGTGTTGCGGTGGTTGTTTGAGTTGGTGCAAAGATAAGGATAAAAACAATTATTCTTTTCTAAAACCTTTTAGAAGTTTTAGTACTGTGTCTAATGGGACTAAATCTTTCTTTTCTTCTTTTAATATAGACTCTTCATTTATTGTAGCATCTTTAATTGATAAATGATTTGTTAATAATCTATCTATAGCTTCATTTATACGTTTTACTGCATTTTCTATACTAGGAGATAAAGTATTCAAAGAAAGTAACAGTCCTTCTATATATTCAACGTTATGTATGTTTTCAGCTAACATAACCATTTGTCGTTGAGCTCTATTCATCTGAACAATAAATACCCATAATAGAACTCCTGTAATTGGAATTGGTATATAAAATGGTAAATAATTAAAAAAATCAGGTAGTTCTGTTTCATTTTTAAGACTAAAGAATAGCATTACTTCCCAACAAAATAGAAACAAAACTAAAATAGCAGATAAACCCAAATAACCATAATACAGTTTTTTTAATCTCGAATGTTCATCCTTTATAGGATTTAAATAACTAGATAGAGTATTAAACGTTTGGGTTATTTTATGTTCCCAATTCAGTTTTGCATCATCTAATCTTTTTTTGTCTTCTAACTCTTTTTCAATAATACATAAACGATTTGTAGTGTCTACTAATTGTTTTTTGGTGAGAGCTATTTCTTGCTCTTTTTTATTTAGCTCTGCTTTCTGTTGTTCACTAGATTCTGCTAACTGCTCCTTCTCTAATAACTGGTTTTCCAACTCTGTCAAACGTCTTTGAGCTGCATATAGCTTATTTTTAGTACTATCAATCTCTTGATTTTTAATTTCAATTTCTTGCTTCTGATTATGATTCTGATTGTGTAATTTTTCTTTGTCGACTTCTAATTGTTCTAATTGACTTTCTAGTTTATTCTCATATTTCTGTAGTTGAGAGACTTTCCTTTCTAGATATTCTTTAGAACGTTTTAATTCAACTTCTTGTCTTTGCAGTTGTTTCTCCAGCTCTCTTTTCGAACTAATTAAGTCTTCAATTCTTTGATTAAAATAGACATCCGAATTATAACCACTATTTTTGGCATTACAATTAACTTCTATACAATTACATAATATATCTAAAATTTCTTCTAATTGGTTTATCAATTTATTGTTTTCAGAAAATATTTCTTTTTTGTTGGAATTCTCTAACTCTTCAATTACGATAGTAAGACTTTCTAAGGTATTTTTTATCATCTCCTTATGTTCAGAGAATAGCTCTATCCGTTCTAATGAATGTTGAATTCGTATTATGTATTCTGTTAATGAAGCGCGATTGTATTCATCAATAAAATCAGTAGATTTTAACAGTACTAATAACTGGTCAATATTTTTTCTTATTTTTCGTTTTAACAATGTGGAGGAATCATTTTCCTCATTAAATGAGAATGTAAACATATTTTTAATTTATATTAATGCAAAGATACATATTTTTTTCTTTTTACTATAGAAATAGTAATCCTATATTAAAATAAGCCTAATCTACAAGCGCAATTTACGGCTTCAATTGAATTGTCAACCCTAAGCTTATATAATATATTTTGTCTATGGCTATTTATTGTATTAATACTAACTTTTAGAGTATTTGCTATCTCTTTACTTAATAAGCCTTTCTTCATTAATCGTAAAACCTCTAATTCTCGATTTGTCAAAGGTTCATCCAATGTGTCAGATAAATCTACAAATATCTGCTCTCCAGTGTTAAAGTTATATAGGTGGCTTTTAATAATTTCCAATTCATGGCTTGCATCAATATCAATAACCGACAGCATTAGCCAAATATTTCCCGATTTATCTAGCGCAAGAACCTGTTCCTGTTCTATTATGCGGATATATTCACCTCGTATATTTCTCACCCTCATTTCATGAATGGCTTTATAGTTCATCTTTTCTTCATTGGAGAATGAACGTAATATGGAATAGATTTTTTTCTTACAAGTAATCCATGATCTATATCGTCCGGATGTATGACCTCTATAACTGGCTGATGTCCATCAACAAACAACCTACAGGGCTCAAGTCCATATAGTTTAGGAATATTATTAGAAACGAAAACGAATTTATTGGTATAACAATCAAATACCAATACAACACTATGTGTAACTTCTGAAAGTTTAATCCAGTCATTTTTCCTTTCTTCGATAATGGAATAGTCTACCTCATCAAGTAGTATGTTTGATGTTGGGAGTAAGTTTATTACTTGTTTCTCAATTTCCTCAATTATCATAATATGATAAATGCTTAATTATTAAATATTTGAATATTGTCTCATTATAAATGACTATTGCCTTTAGAGTCTCTTGCTTCTATCTTTGCACAAAGATAATGAAATAAGTATAAGATAAATAGATGTTTAATATTTTAATTCATGTAGTATGATAAAGAAAATTTGTTTAATGACACGTGGCGGAAAAGAGGTTGTAGGACGTAGAGTAGTTGTTACTTCTGAGTTTGAAGCTAACAGGGAAAATATTTGGTATAAAATTCAGGATATTGATACCTTAAGAGAAATTTGCAAGCCAAAAGCCAGTTTTGTATCTTATGATAATACTTCTCCTACTTGGAAAGAAGGAAAAACTTTTTGCTTTAAAATGTTCCTACATGGATTTATTCCAGTAGGAAAACATACAATAAACGTAATCAAAATGGATAAAAGCACAGGAGAGATAGTTACAAATGAGTATAATAAAAAAGTAACTATATGGAATCATTATATCCACATGGAAGAAATTTCTCCTAATGTAACAAGATATACAGATATGGTCGATTTATATGCAGGTGGTTTAACAGCTCTTAGCGCTTGGTGGACGCTTAAATTTTATAAACATAGGCAGAAAAAATGGCAGAAGATAACAAAAAACTTATAAAACAATTACACTTTGTCTTCTAAGAAAGATTATGCCAAAATGGGATTTAACAGAAAAGCAAATATATAAATTGCTAAAGCATCCTTGCCAAAAGGAAAAATCTGTGATAGAAGAAATAACTTCTGCATATCTTGAATTTGTTGAAGATTTATTCGATTATCTCAATAAAGAGCATGATAATAAAATACGTATCAGGCAATTAAACATGAGTTATATAGATTTCGGAACAATAAAAGCATTAGAAGAAACTTCTCCTACTGAAAATAGTAAACTGAAAATTATATATCTTGATAAACTCTTGTCTTTAATAAATATGGAACAAGAACTAATCTATCGCCAAATGGAATATCCAAAATTTTTCATCAATATAGAATCTGATTGGAAATCTCCATTCTACTTAAACAATGAGGTTATTAAAATCGTAGATATAATGGAATTGGTTTGTGGCATTTTTTACATCAAAGATGGAATAGTTCGGATTGATAACAAGGACATATTTTTAAGTGATGTTGCCCGGATTTTTGAAAAGATGTTCAACATTAATTTTGGAGATATATACAAAAAAGAAATTGCAGTTATCAAAAGGAAACCTACTAAAATAACAGAATTTTTAGATAGTTTGAAAGTTGCTATCATAAAAAAGAGCAGAGATAATGGTTATAGCCATTTGTAAAAATGAATCTTCTGTTATATTGATAATCAACGTACTACAAATGATTTGTGGGGGATTAGGTGTACCATTCCCCCATTTTCTTTACTTTCCTTTTCTGAACTTTGCTTCATCAATCGATTGGTAATCATTTATGTATAACCTGAAAAATGAAGCAATATGTATGTGGATAATTACGAGTTCAAAGACTGGATGCAAAAGCTACTTGATAAACTGGAAGAAGTAGGCAAAGATGTAAAGAGTTTGCAGACCAACCCCGAAGTGATGCCGAATGACAAACTTCTGGATAATCAGGATTTATGCCTGTTGTTCAAAGTCAGTACCCGGACATTACAGAGATTGAGAAGCAAGAAACTGCTGCCCTTTATGATGATTAGCGGAAAAGCCTATTACCGGGCTTCCGATGTGCGTGAGTTCATAAAGAAAAGGTTCGATGTGGGCACGCTCCGAAAGTTCGAGAAAGAACACGGAAGCGAATAAGTAAGAGTGAAATTCATCCCGAAACTATACATGTGACAGTTCCGGGATGTTTTTTCTTTTGGCAAGTCTGTATTTACTTCCCTGCTGATATTATTCCCTTTTCCTTATAAGATGCTTCAAACTGTTTGGTAAGCGCAATAATCTGCTGGTTCGTCTTTACCAGTTCAACAGTGTATCGTTCCAGTTTGTAAAGCAAGGCAAGTGCTTTCTTTTCCGCAAAATTGGAATGTAGTTCTTTCACCGTTTGGTTATACAGTATGCCTATGCTCCTGAATTGTGAAAACAATTGGGAGAGTTGGATGTAATAATCTATCTTACTTTTATCAATTCTAAGCACCTTAAACGATTTCCCGAAAATACAGTTCTTAATGAAATGCGCCTTTACCTTGTAGCCTGATTGGTCGTAAAAGGCTAAGAACTTAGCGTTCTCCACATCGTCTAAATTAAGAGAATAGCGGTGTGTTCGTGGGTCAAGTTTAGGCTTGCGCCCACCTTTGTTAAATGGCTTCTTTTTCTGTTCCATAATGATAATTATTTACTGATTTTACGACTTCGGAGTAAAACCAACCACCTTAAAAGGTGGCAAGGTTTTGAGGCACAAAAAGCGAAGCGCGGGCCTCAAAACACAACTTGCTGTTATCATGTGATAACAAAAATCTTCCCTATAGTCAGATTGCAAAAGCAAGCGGTTTGGCTTTATCCTCTGTCTGTTTATCAGTTGCAAAATTACAGACAGTAATTCCCTCCCGAAATATAGGCGATTGCGCCAAATTATGACATAAACAGACAAAGTAACCTCATTTTTAAAAGCGTTTGTTTTTACCTCTTTCTTTGCTGAAAAATGATTGAGTGGTGGCAATATATAAGACAGTAAAACAAGGTCTGAATATAGTTTTAAACCATGTTTGAAAGCTATTTAAAGATAAAGGGAGATAGTTATAAAACTGGCTTGCATTTTTTCAATCAGTATCGGGAATCAATCAACTTATTTATAAATCATTAAAAATTAAATATATGGAAGAAGTAAAACAATCATTACAGGAAACAGCAAGTAAGGAACGGGAAAGTTATAAATCGGTGTTCCTTAAAAAACGGTCGGTTTGCAACCGTCAAAGCGTGTACATAAGCGGAGAGATACAAAAACGTATCGTTCAGATTGTAGGCGTGATCACAAACAAACAAGTAAGCATTGGAAATTTCATTGATAACGTACTGGAAGAACATTTAGGTGCGCACAATGATGTTCTTTCGGCTCTCTACCGGGAAGAAATACAAAAAGGAATATTCAACCAGCCAAAAGAAAAAGACGTATGAATATCGTAACTATTGAGGAACAGACTTTTAAACAAGTATGTGGGCGGTTCTCCGGTTTCGTCAGTCAGGTGGAACGGATTTGTAAAGAGAGTACCCACCAGCCGGAGAAATGGTTGTCAGGTCGTGAAGTGTGCGCCCTGCTCGGTATCAGCATCCGAAGTTTGCAGAACTACCGGGACAGTGGCAAATTGGGTTACTCCCAAATCGGTAATAAACTGTACTATAAATCTGCCGATATTGAAAGACTGATTGCAGAATGTACGGAAAACAAGAAAGCGAATTATAAATCAAACAATAAATAAATATTGCCCTATGAACAAGAAAGAAGAAAATAATACAGGAGTAAACCAGTCATTCAAATTGTCTGTTATTGTCGGAATATGGGAAAGTTTAAATCTTCATCCTACGGTGATGATATACCAAAGCAAGAGAAAGTATTTCCTTTCGATGCTCCATGTATCGGATAACGGACAAGCAAAACCAGCCGTTTACGAGATACAGAAAGAAGATAGCCGTTACTTCATCGTTGAAGCCTTTAAACGGCTTTATATAAGCTATGATGCGGTCAAAGATAGTATTTCCTTATCTTACTATGGCGAGTATCTGCGTAACTGACAAGGTGTGTGCCTGTCATCATTTTAACCAATTATAAACCAATAAAACGATATAACAATATGGAACTAATAAACGGCAACAGTGAGATAATTAAGGATTTCTTTCAGTCTATGGAAAGAATGTTAGAGGGTATCGGTAAACTGGCAAAAGAAAGCAAACCACACCTGAACGGCGAAAAGTTTCTAAGCAACCGGGAAGCATCCAAATATTTGAAAGTAAGCATCCGGACGCTGCAAGAATGGAGAGATACGGGCGTTATCCCTTATATTCAGATAAAAGGCAAAATAATCTACCGTGAAAGCGATATAGAACGGCTTTTGCAGACCTATTACAACAAGGAACGACAGGAATGACCTACCGTCCTAAAAAATACATTTTTTCCGAAACTGACTAAGAACATTAACTCTACCAGTGTAGTAATTCGTCTGTGCAAGCCTTTGGAAGAAAATACTACTCGGAGCGTAGCGCAGGCGTGGAGATTTTCTTTCAAACCCGTAGGGCTTGGACTTGAACGGACGTAATACGGAGCTTACCTTTGTTAATGTTTTATTCAGCTTCGGAAAGTCTATTTACAGAATGAATACTTATAGTAAATTTATGGTTTATCATATTACGAAATAGCAAAATCTATTATTCATCATGTGTCGTTATCAATCTAATCATCTTGTCTAACAATGGTTTTGTCTTTATTTCGACATCTTTTGATTTATTGACCATATTTGAGAAGGCTATGAAAACAAGAAAAGCTTTCAATATCGCACTATCAATATTAGTTGTTATCAGTGGTTCATTATACTGTATTTGCATTAATCCTGATATAGAGAGAAATAAGAAGTATGCTAAATAAATAAGAAAATTCACATTATTCTTATTGATAACATAGAGAGCTAATTCAGTCTGAACAGCTTCATATTTATGGTTTTCCCAATTCTTCAATGGAGAGTGTTCTTTTATCATCCAATGAATAAATTTTGCCCCGTGAACACTGATAATAGAACCTACTGCAAGTGTAATGAAAAACATAGTTTCCCATGAAATATTCAGACCAAGCAAGAAGTTTAAAACTATCACAATTACTATAGGTATTCCAAATGCATATGCCCCCAGACACATGTAGCTCATTAAAACTATTATTGTTGGATGCATTAAATTGAACAATATCTTAGTAATTACTATTGGTAAAGAAATTGCAAAATTAATTGTCTTTACTATTCTATTTTTACTCTTACTGATTAGTGATTGTAAAAGCATAAATATAACGATATATCCAATAAAAAAAACAATGGCTTTCCATTCTAATTTTATTATTATCCATGAGTATAAAGAAGTTAAAGCAATACCTATGCTAACAAATGCGAGTATAATTAATGAAAGTTTTACTTTTTCGGATATTGTAATCTGTGTCCACCATTTAATAAGACTCCTTATTTCTATAACTTTTTTATGTTCAGGATTTATACATTGTATGGGCCTTTTTATAAACTCATGATATGCATGTTCTGTTTTTGTAGGCTTATGATACTTCAATTCATATTCTAAAATTTCTCCATTAGATAATAACACTAACATATAAGTACCAGTTATAATACCGTATGTACCTTTTGTATCTTGATGGAATTTACGCTTCACTTCATAGACGTTTTTATCATACCTTTTTAATTCATTATGCAGACGTAAGTTCACATTTTTGTTCATCATCATCTCCTCTACCACTTCATTATCTTTACATGGATAAACACACCAGTACATAAAAGTAAACATAAATAAAAACAGTAGGGGAAATAAACTATAGGTAGTATTAAAGCATAGATATTCAGCAAGTATCACAGTTCCAATACATGCACCTATAATTATAATTATTAATGGTTTCTCCATTGGTTGTTTCATATTATAGCTAAAACAAAGATTTCCTTCTTTGTTCTTCCAAGTCCTTATGCTCTTTGTTGTCGTATTCATAAAAAATAAGTGCTTATATAATAATATCACAAATACAATTATCTGCTGCTTACCAAAGATATAGTTATTATATATATTATCAAAATACTCGTTAGAGATTTATTGATAAAAAGCGAACATCTACTGTTTTCTATTAAAGTTTTTTTCTACGTTTATCATATCACGCATAATGGAGCTATCCAATATCCGTGCATAATGCTGTGTCATTCTGATATTGGAATGTCCCAAAATCTTAGATACATTTTCCATTGATA
>ERZ827037.2919-NODE-2919-length-12696-cov-4.365082_pt1 | contig 12696 bp, 10 predicted proteins | sample MGYA00519924_ERZ827037 | MGnify/ENA primary metagenome ERZ827037 (study PRJEB31778, sample SAMEA3449250) | human gut metagenome | biome: human gut; feature: human-associated habitat; material: faeces | place: United Kingdom | collected 2010/2012 ...
GGATCAGCTCGCCCGCCGTAAAATACGCAAGGCTTCCCTTGCCCCGGCCGTAGGCCGCGGGGCCCAGCGCCAGCTCGAACTGCTCGGCCACGTTCTCCGTCAGCTCGGTGGCGGCGGCCTGGGCATACGCGCGCGCCGTCACAACGATCAGCACCTCGCCCGCCTGCCCGTACAGATTCAGGCTGGTGTCCTGCATGTGGGCCAGCTGCTTTGCCGTCTGCTTGAGCGCGTTCATGTCGGGTTCAAACGTGCGCACGACCAATTGCTTTTCCACATTCTTCTCCATAGGTTGCATGCTGTGTCCTCCTTGCCGCCCCGCCGGGATCTTTGCCGCCGGGCCGCTTTTTTATTTTTTCACGCCGGCTCCGGCGGTTCTGGTATGCTGCATGCGGGCGCTATACGTCCCGCGCAGGCGCGCCTTTCTGCATCAGATGGGCCGGCTCCTCCGCCGGGAAGGCCGTGCAGGCCGGCTGCGGCAGGCCCAGCGCCAGGCGGCGCACCATCTCCAGCGCGTGCTGCGTGCTGGACAGACGCACCACCTCGCGCGTGCGGCCCGTGATAACGAGCTTCTGTACATAGACGGTATCGGCACTGCAAGCGGCCAGATACACAAGTCCCACGGGCTTTTCCGGCGTGCCGCCGCCCGGCCCCGCGATGCCTGTGATACCCACGCCGAAATCCGCCCCGGCGGCTTTGCGCACGCCCCGGGCCATCTCGGCGGCTGTCTCGGGCGATACGGCGCCGTATGCCTCCAACGTTTCATGCCGCACGCCCAGCATTTTTTCCTTAATATCGTTTGCATAGGTGCACGCGCCGTAGGCGAACACCTCGCTTGCGCCGGGCACGGCCGTGATGCGCTGGGACAGCATGCCGCCCGTGCAGCTCTCCGCCGTAGCCACCGTCAGGCCCCGTGCGGCCAGCTCCTTCACCACCACTTCCTCCAGCGAATCCGCGTCCATGGCATAGACGCAGTCGCCCAGGATATCGTAAAAATGCTTCGCATAGTCCGAACACATGCGCCGGGCCTCGTCCTCCGACGCGGCCTTGGCCGTGATGCGGATAACGACCTCGGCCGTCTTGGCATAGACGGCGGCCGTTGGGTTGGCGTTTTCCAGCAGATGGCCGATCCTGCTTTCCAGATGGCTCTCGCCCACGCCTGTGACGCGCAGCGTCACCGAGTGCAGCACGCTGTCGCTCATGGCAGCCAGCCAAGGCTTGACGCTGTTCAGGAACATGGGCTGCAGCTCCTTCGGCGGGCCGGGCAGCAGCACGGCATATTTGCCGGGCGCGGCCTGGTCCTCGAAGATCATGCCCGGCGCAGTGCCGTTAGCATTGGGGATCTTGCGGCCATGGGTGGGCACCATGGCCTGCTTTTTGTTGTTTTCAGGCATCGTGCGGCCCCATGCCGTGAAAAACGCGCGGATCTTCTCCAGCTCCGCTTCATCAAAGCGCAGCGTGTCGCCGAAAGCGCGGGCCACGGTCTGTTTGGTCAGGTCGTCCTCCGTGGGGCCGAGCCCGCCGGAAAACACCAGCAGGTCGCTGCGGCCGCGTGCCTGGCGCACCACGCTTTCCAGCCGGGCGGGATTGTCGCCCACCACTGTCTGAAAGTGCACGGTAATGCCCAGCGCCGCAAGTTCACGGCTCAAAAACTGCGCGTTCGTATTCAGGATATCGCCCAGCAGCAGCTCGGTGCCGACGGCAATGATCTCAGCTTCCATATTCGTCATCCCCTGGTTTGCAGAAAATAAAGAGACCCGCTCACAGGTTCACATACACCACTTCAGCCTGCGCCGCGGCCTGTGCCTCCAGCTCAGCCAGCCCCGGCATGCCCGCCTCCGCGGCCTCGATCTCGTCCAGATGGGGCTTCGTTTTCGGGTGGGGCGGCGTGAAGATGGTGCAGCAGTCCTCATAGGGCAGGATGCTCGTCTCGTAGGTGTCGATCTTCCGTGCGATGTCGGTGATCTCCGTTTTGTCCATGCCGATGCACGGGCGCAGCACAGGCAGGCTCTGGGCCGCGTCCGTGCAGGCGATGGCCTTCAGCGTCTGGCTGGCCACCTGGGCCAGGCTCTCGCCCGTGACAATGGCGTCCGCGCTCTCTTTTTCGCACAGAACCCTGGTGATGCGCATCATGCTGCGGCGCATCAGCACCGTGAACAGGTCCTCGGGAGCGTTGTCGCGGATATGCTCCTGCGCGGCGGTGTAGGGCACCACATATACGTTCAGGTTGCCGGTATAGGGCGTGAGCTTTTTGGCCAGCGTCAGCACCTTCATGCGGGCGCGCTCGCTGGTATAGGGCGGGCTGGCGAAATGCACGCAGGCCAGCGAAAGGCCGCGCTTCGCCATCATATACGCGGCCACCGGGCTGTCGATGCCGCCGGACAGCATCAGCGCCGCCTTGCCGGAGGTGGACACCGGCAGGCCGCCCGCACCGGGCTTTTTGCCGCCGTGGACATACGCCGCAAAATCGCGGATCTCCACCGTCACGTTCACGTCCGGGTGGTGCACGTCCACCTTGAGGTGGGGATACGCCGACAGCAGCACGCCGCCCAGCTCCCGGGCGATCTCCATACTGTCCATGGGGAACGTCTTGTCCGAGCGCTTGGCGCTCACCTTAAACGTCTTTGCCGCCCGCAGCGCGCCGCACAGGTATTCCTTCGCGGTGTCCGCAATGACAGCAAAGTCCTTGGGGCACACGGCTGCGCGGCTGATGGCCGCGATGCCGAAAATTTTGCCGATGCGCTCCTCCGCCGCGTCGATGTCCTCATCGCCCGCAGGCTCCGCGTACATCGTGCTCTGCGCCTTGTAGATTTTAAAATTCCCCAGGGATTTCAGGCGGCGGCGCATGGTCTTGAGCAGCACGCTCTCGAAGGTGGCGCGGTTGAGCCCCTTCAGCGACATTTCGCCCTGATAGGCCAGAATGATCTCTTTCATATTCTGCAAAATTCCCTTTCGTTAAAGTAAAGGCGGCCGCCCTTACGGGCGCTTCCACAAGAAAACAAAGCCGCGAGTTTCTGCCGGGCGGGCGCGTCCGCCCCCCGTCAGCGGCGTATTTTCGCCAACGTACGCATGCCCTCGGCCAGCGCGTCCAGCAGCGCACGCACATCCTCCGGTGTGCTCTCGCCGGAAAACGAGACGCGCAGTGCGGTGTCCACACGGCTTTTCGGCAGGCCCATGGCCGTCAGCGTATGGCTGGCCTCGCCTCTGCTGCATGCCGAGCCGCTGGATACATACACATCCCGGCTCTCAAGGAAATGGAGCATCGTCTCGCTTTTGACGCCCTCCACCGAGAAATTCACAAGTTCGGGCAGCGCGTCCGCCGGGCTGTTCAGCACAATACCCGGCATTCCGGCCAGCGCGTCCCGCAGCGTTTTATTCAGCGCCGCGATGCGCCCGGCGCGGCCTCCGTCCGCCAGCATCCGTTCAATAGCCCTGGCCATGGCGGCGATATAGGCCACGTTTTCGGTGCCCGGACGGCGCTTTTGTTCCTGCCCGCCGCCCAGAAACACGGGGGCCAGATTGTAGCCGCGGCGCACATACAGCGCGCCCACGCCCTTGGGCGCGTGGATCTTATGCCCGGACACCGCGTAGCTGTCGATAGCCGTTCCGTTCAGCCGCTGCGGGACCTTGCCCCACGCCTGTACGCCGTCGATGTGTACGGCCGTGCGGCTGTTTTTTTCCTTCACCGCTTTGGCCAGCGCGGCCACGTCCAGAATGGAACCGACCTCATTGTTTACATGCATGGCTGTGACGAGGGCTGTTTTGGAGCCGACGGCCCGTACCAGCGCCCCGGCGTCCACATGGCCGGAGGCGTCCGGCCTCACGACGGTGACGCGCCAGCCCTCTTTTTCCAGCGCGGCCACGGGGTTCTGCACGCTGGGGTGTTCGTAGCCCGTGACGACAATGTGGTCCGCCCAGGCGGCGCGCGCCTTCACCGCGCCCAGAACAGCAAGGTTGTTGCCCTCGGAGCCGCAGGCCGTGAACACGATCTCCCCCGGCTGCGCGCCCAGGGACGCGGCCACCGTTTCCCGCGCGCCGGACAAAACGAACTCGCTCTGCGCGCCGGGCGCGTACAGCGAGGACGGGTTGGCGTAATGGGCGCGCAGCACCGCGTCCGCTGTGTCGGCCACGGCGTCGGCCACGCGTGTAGTGGCGGCGTTATCCAGATAATGCAAAGGCAAAGCCTCCCAAAAACCATATATAAAATTATTATACTACCAAACAAAGTGCAAGGCAACGGAAAGAAAGAAAAAACAGCGGCCTGTGAGGAAAAGACCACAGGCCGCCGTCATCGGCATATTGACGCCGGAGGGCGCCGCCTCTTCCAAAAATCATCCCATTGCATCGGGCGGCGTCCACATCCGGATATACTGCAGCTCCCCGCTGCCGGCAAACACGGTCTCCGGCGCGGCGAGGGCATAGGACCGGCGCATCCCGCCCCACGGGTCCTCCATTGCCGCCACCGGCACCAGCCATAAACCGCCGTTCGTCCGGGCCAGCGGCAAGGCCGCCGTTTCCCCGCCCGTATACGGTTCTTCAGCCCGCAGCAAAACTTCGCGCAGCTGCCCGTCCCGCACATCGATCAAATAGGCCGGGACACAGCCCGCGCCGCTTATGCTGAAAGCACCCGCCCATAAATACGGTTCCTGTTCGCCGCAGCATGCCGGAAGTATATCATGAAGACCAAAGTCCAGCCATGGTACGGAGGCCGACGGCCGGAACGAAGCCAGCGCCCGCTGCGTACCGTTAAAAATATCCCGTTCCAAAAGTGTTTTCAGAGAGGCGTCCCCGTCATCATCCTGAATGAACATCTGGTACAGCTTGCCGTCCCGCACATACATGCCGCCAAGATAGCCGTAGCCATCGTACTCCCCATACCAATCTATCTGCGGGCTGCCGAGGCGCATCCGCGTGCCTGCGGCCAAATCATACTGCACCAGCCATTCGTCCATCTGCTGGCCCCGCACCTGCTCTGCCTCGCCGACAGCCACGCCGGGATAAACGCCGTCATCCAGCGGATATTCATAATGCCGCATGAGGAAGCTGCTGCCGGACACGCCCAATATACTGTCTCCGCCTGTCTCAAATACCGTATATTCCCCGGTGGCCAGGTCTACCCGCACGCCGCCGGAGACATTTTCGCTATGGTCGTAATAGCTTCCGTACAGCGCTCCGCCGTCCGTGTAGGAGAAAGAATCGCTGTACACCTCCCAGCCCTGGGGGAATTCCATCACCCTTTTGCGCCGGGCGCCGGAAGCGTCCACCACGTCGATATAAGCCGCGGCCGCCGATGAGGCTGCGTTTTGTACAAACCACGTCCCATACACGGAGCCCATCAGGTAGACGTTCCCGCCAATGGCCGCAACCGCTATATTGTTTCCCTCTATGTACGCCGGGCACGCGGCGTCACTGTGGCCGCAGCCCGGCACGCTGCACAGCGGCGCCTGCGTCAGCGTAGCGTAATCCGTACGCAAAAGCATGGATACGCGCCGGGTAAGGCCGTCCGGCCCGGCGGCGTTCTCGGCCAGCACAGCCAGTTCGTAATAAGCGTCGCCGCCGTTGCTTCCCGTTCCATAGCCGCTCCACTGCACAGTGTCCAGCACACCTACGGCGAACGTGGGCGCGGGCGGCTCCTGCACCGTTTGGGAGGAGGCCGGCGCGCCGGAGGAAGGGGCGTTGGGGGCGGGCGCGCATCCTGCCAGCAGCGCCAGGACAAGGCACAGTGCAAAAATCCGCTTCATCCCATCGCCTCCTCTTCCGGCTGCTCCTCCTGCAGCCGCGCCGTGTCCGCATCCGCTTGTCTGAATGCCCCCGCGCCGAAGGAACGCTGATATTCCTGCCAGCCGCGCACGGTGCTTTCTTCCACGGACGCCGCGCTCAGGCTGAAATATATACGCTGCTGGTCGCCCCCGGCTTCAAATGTATAATCGGGATATGCAACATAAAACCCGCTCTGGCAGGCGAGCAGCAGCCCGGCCGAGGCGGAATACAGACCGTTCTCTGCATATTTCGTACCCTCCGGCCCGGCCCAGTCTGCCAGGCTGTCCATGCCGAGGTATGTTTTGTAGGCCGCGAGCACCGCCGGCGCGTCGGGCTCCGGCAGGCCCGCCCACTCCTCTGCCGTACCCCAGAGCCCCACCACCTTTTGGGACTGGCTCTCCACAGTGACGCCAATGATATAATAGCCCAGATTTTCATCCCGACGGCCATAGCTTATGTAGTTGACAAAGCCCAGGCTATCCTCGCTCTGATACGTGGACAGTCCAATCTGATCCATAAAATAGGCGGCCCACTCCTCCGGCAGCACGCCCGCCGACGCCAGTTCCTCCACATGGAAGAGCAAGCCGTCCGGCTCGACATAATACATGGAATCCGGGCTGGTTCCCGCCCGCTGGTAACCGCTCAGGCTTCCGCGCCGGCTGTATTTTTTCAGCACCCGCGTTAAATACATATCCTCGCCCGTAAGCGCCAGCGCGCCCGCTTTCTGCGTGCGCGCGTGCGGCTGGGCCAGCAGCCCCGCGTCGCCCAGCCACAGCGTCAGGGCGGGCACGGCCGAGAGGGCCAGCGCCAAAACGCCCGTGCACAGCACCGCGGCCGCGGGGCGCGCGAACCATTTCTTCCATTTGTTCACACTGCCGCGCCTCCTTCTTTGCCGTCTGCCGCGGGCAGGCGCACCGTCACCGCGGTGCCCTCCCCTTCAACGCTTTCAATTTGCAGCCGCCCGCCGTGCAGCGCGGCGATCTTCTCGCACAGGGCCAGCCCCATGCCGCTGCCGCCGCCCGCCCGCGCGCGGGATTTATCCACCATGTAAAACGGCTCCGTCACACGCGCCAGCGCCGCGGCCGGGATACCGCAGCCGGTGTCGCGCACCGTCACGTCCACGCCCTGGCCTTCCGCCGCCGTGTGCCAGCCGATGGACACGCGGCCGTCCTTGGGCCTGGCACGGGCCGCGTTCTGCACAAGATTGTAAAGCAGGTCCACCAGCAGATCGGCGTCGCCCCGCACCCGCACGCCCGGCGCGGGCTGGAACACCGGCTCCACCGGCGCAACGGACGGCCCCAGCGCCGCCCTGGCGCGTGCGAACACGCGCTCCAGTTCCAGCGGCTCCAGCGCGGGCGCCTGCTCCCGCAGGCCCAGCAATTGCAGCAACTTTTCCGAAAGCGCCTCCACGCGCCGCGCTTCACTGAAAATATAGTTCGCCGCCCGCTGCTGCTGCTCCGGCTCGCACTGCATGCTGCGCAGCGTGTCCGCATAACCGATGACCGCCGTCATCGGCGTTTTCAGCTCGTGCGTGAACGCGGACATAAAGTCCTCGCGCTGGCGCACCGACAGCTCCAGCGCATCTACCTTTTCCTGCACGGCGGCCGCCATAGCGTCAAAGCTTCGGCTCAGCACGCCGATCTCGTCCCCGCCCGAAAGGCCCGTGCGCTCGCCGTACGCGCCGCCCGCAATGCTTTCGCTCGCCTGTGTCAGACGCGCCAGCGGTTTTGTCAGCCAGCGGGACAGCAGCGCGATCATCGCGCCCGCGCACACCAGCACCACCAGTTCCATTTCCCAGAAGCGCAGCAGCGCACGGTCCCGCGCGGCGAACACGCTGGTCACGTCGTGTCCCGTCAGCAGCGTGACGGGCGGATTGCCCACGGTCTCCACCTCCGCCTCGAACAGCATATACGTCCTGCCGCCGTCCCGGTGCATGCGGTAAGTATCCGTCTGGCCCGTAGGGCCCTCGTCCCAGGGAAACGAGGTATACACCGTGCGCAGCGCCGCGGGCTGCCGCTCTGCATCGGAAGCCGCCTGTGCTTCCGTTTCCGTCTCCGCCGCGGCGGAGGACGTCCCGCCCTGTGCCGCCGCGTCACCGCGGTACAGGGCCACCAGCTTTCCGCCCACATAATCCTCCAGCGAGCTGCCGTAGCGCGCCAGATGGCTGTCCGTCACGGTCTCGCCCCGCGCGGCCACGTCCAACAGGTCGGATTCCAGCGCATAGCATTGCAGCAGATGCTGCACCTCCGCCTGCTGGCCCGCCTCGTTCAGAGCATCGTCGAAGTTTCCGGCCAGTACCACCGCGCCCCCCAGCGAGAGCGCCATGGCCAGCACCAGAAGCATGGCCAGCGTCAGCTTCTGGGCAAAGCCCAGTGCACGGAGCGTCTTTCCGGCGCCGCCTGCCGGGCGGGCCGCGCCGCTTTCCGCCGCCTGCGCGCCCGTCCGCCTGGCGCGGGCGCGCTTTTCTTTTTTCACGGCTCTCCCTCCATTTCCAGAAGATACCCCACCTTATAGACGGTCTTGATATGCTCCTGCCAACCCAGCTTTTTGCGCAGGCGCTGGATGTGCAGGTCCAGCGTGCGCGTGCCGTCATCCATCTCGCCGCCCCAAACATGCTCGAACAGCACGTCGCGGTACAGTGCCGCGCCCCGGTTGCGCAAAAGCTGTTCCAGAAGGTCGAATTCCCGGGGCGTGAGGGCCACCGGCACGCCCGCCTTGGTGGCGCTGCGCGCCACGGTGTCCACCGTAACGTCCCACGCGCGCAGCAGCGCGCCGCCGCGCCCGGTACGGCGCAGCACGCTTTCCACCCGCGCCACCAGTTCCGCCACCTCAAACGGCTTCACGATGTAATCATCCGCGCCCAGGTTCAGCCCGCGCACCCGGTCGCCCAGAGTGCCCTTAGCCGTGATGAAAATGACAGGCGTGCCCATGGGCCGCAGATACTCCAGCAGCTCATAGCCGTCCAGCCCGGGCAGCATGATATCCAGCAGCACCAGGTCGTAATCGTTCTGTTCGATCTTATCCGCCGCCGCGCAGCCGTCGTTGACGGCCTCGCATTGATAACCTGCCCGCGCCAGGCTCATTTCAATGAGCTGGGCGATTGGTACTTCGTCTTCTACGATCAGGATGCGGTTCATGCCGCTTCCCCCCTTGCATCAGTTTCTACCATCAGAGTAACGGATGAATGTATCAGATTTGTTTCATTCCCGGGCTTATACGCAAAAAACAACCGTCGGGAACGGGCATACGCCCGCCTCCCGGCGGCTGTTGTTTCACATTTTTCAGTAAGCCAGCACGATGCCGCCGTCGTAAGCGTATACCGTGGACAGGCCGCTGGTGGGCACCAGGATCACCTCGCGCAGTGCCGCACATTTTTCCAGAAATTCCTTTTTCAGCATCATGGCGCGCTCGGGGCAGTTGCAGTAGCTCAGCACCATCGTCAGGCTGGAGGCTGCGGCCTCCCGCGTGCCTTCGGCGATGAGCTCCACCAGACGGCGCATGGCGTTCTGGGTGCCGCGCACCTTTTCGATGGCCGCGATGCTGCCGTGGCCGTCGTCGCCCATGATGGGCCGCAGCGAAAGCATGCCGCTCAAAAGGCCCGCCACCTTGGAGATGCGGCCGTTTTTCACAAGGTTGGAAAGGTCCTCCAGCACGAAGCGCGTTTTCATCCGCGCAATGAACGCTGTCATCTCGGCGACGATGTCCTCGAAGGAATGCCCGCCGTCGATGCGGTCGCGCAGCATCAGGGCGATGAGCGTTTCGCCTGCGGACGCGCTCTCGGAGTCAAAAATATGAATCTTCTTTTCCGGGCTTCGCTCCAGCACCATCTCCCGGCCAACGCAGGCGGCGTTATAGCTGCCGGACAGCTTGCCGGAGAGCGTCACCACAAAGCTCTCCTCGCTTTTTTCCATCAGCGCGGCGTATTCATCCGGCGAGGGGCAGGCTGTGGAGGGAGCGTTTTTATACGCCTTCATGTCCGCGATGAGCTTTTTTGTGTCGATGCGCTCGTCGTCCACATAGTGGATGCTCCCCACGTCGATCTTCAGGCTTGCGACAGACACGCGCAGCAGGTTGCGCAGCGCGGGGGTAAGGTCGCAGCAGCTGTCTACAATGATCTGGATATCCATTCCTGTTCTCCCTCTACTCTCACAATATATACCATTCTAACTTTTACGGGGCAAAAAGTCAATTGAAAGGCCTCTTCCCTTGTAATCATATCAGAAATTTGTTAAAATTTTATGCGAACGGCGTGTATATTTTACGCGCGCCGCAAAAACGGGAGTGAAAAAGGGAGCGTTTGCATGAAAACCGATATCCAGATCGCGCAGGAAGCTGTTTTGGAACCCATTTCCGACGTGGCCGCGTCGCTGGGGCTGGACGGTGAGAGCCTGATCCCCTACGGAAAGTACAAGGCCAAGGTGGACCACCGCCTTGTGAAAAAGCTGGCCGAAAAAAAGGACGCCAAAGTCATTCTTGTAACGGCCATCAGCCCCACGCCCGCGGGCGAGGGCAAAACCACCACCAGCGTGGGCCTGGCGGACGCGCTGCACCGAATGGGCAAAAACGTCGTCCTCGCGCTGCGGGAGCCCAGCCTCGGCCCCGTGTTCGGCGTAAAGGGCGGCGCCGCGGGCGGCGGGTATGCACAGGTGGTGCCCATGGAGGACATCAACCTGCACTTCACAGGCGATCTTCACGCCATCGGCGCGGCCAACAATCTGCTGGCCGCCATGGTGGACAACCATATTTATCAGGGCAACGCGCTGAACATCGATCCGCGGCGCATCACCTGGAAGCGCTGCGTAGACATGAACGACCGCCAGCTCCGCTTCATCACCGACGGCCTGGGCGGCAAGGCCAACGGCACGCCGCGTGAGGACGGCTTCGACATCACCGTTGCAAGTGAGGTGATGGCCATTTTCTGCCTTGCCACCGATCTGGCCGACCTGAAGGCCCGCCTGGGCCGCATCGTAGTGGGCTACACGTATGCGGGCGCGCCCGTCACGGCGGAGCAGATCGGCGCGGCGGGCGCCATGGCCGCGCTGCTGAAGGACGCTTTTGACCCGAACCTGGTGCAGACGCTGGAGCACACGCCCGCGCTGGTGCACGGCGGGCCGTTCGCCAACATCGCCCACGGCTGCAACAGCGTCATCGCCACAAAGCTGGGCATGAAGCTGGCAGATTATGTCGTCACCGAGGCGGGCTTCGGCGCGGACCTGGGCGCGGAAAAATTCCTCGACATCAAGTGCCGCCTGTCCGGCATCGAGCCCTCCGCCGTTGTGGTCGTTGCCACGGTGCGCGCGCTCAAGCACCACGGCGGCTGCCCCAAGGCAGAGCTGGGCGTGCCCAGCCTTGAATATCTGGAGGCCGGCAGCGCGAACCTGGCCCGCCATGTGGAAAACATGCAGAGCAAATTCGGCATGCCGGTGTGCGTGGCCATCAACGCCTTCCCCACCGACAGCCCCGAGGAGCACCAGTACCTGCGGGACCTGTGCGCCCGGCTGGGCGTGCCCTGCGCGCTGAGCGAGGTGTTTGCAAAAGGCGGAGCGGGCGGCCTGGAGCTGGCCGAGGATGTGCTGGGCATTTTGGAAAAACGTCCGGTGCGCTTCACCTATCCGGACGACGCGCCCGTGGCGGACAAGGTCCGCGCGGTATGCAAAAACATATACGGCGCGGCGGATGTGGCGTTTTCCGCCGCCGCAAAAAAGCAGCTTGCGGAGCTGGACGCGGGCGGCTTTGGCCGCCTGCCCGTGTGCATCGCCAAGACGCAGTACAGCTTCTCGGACGACGCCTCGCTGCTGGCCGCGCCCTCCGGCTTCACGATGACCGTGCGGGAGCTGCGCCTCTCTGCGGGCGCGGGCTTCGTCGTTGTGGTGATGGGCAATATCATGACGATGCCCGGCCTTCCCAAAAAGCCCGCGGCCGAGGGCATCGACGTGGACGAAAACGGCGTCATCAGCGGCCTGTTCTGAGCGCTTTCTGGCAAACGCCGCACAAAAAAGCATATGCAAACAGCGCCGCTCCAAAGGCACATCTTTGGAGCGGCGCTGTTTTTTTGCACTTGTTTTCCGGGCGCTTTACAGCACCTTACCGAGAAAATCCTTCAAACGCGGGTTTTTGGGGCTGCCGAAGAACTCCGCCGGAGCGGCCTCCTCCATGATAACGCCCTCGTCGATGAACACCACGCGGTTCGCCACCTCGCGGGCAAAGCCCATCTCGTGGGTGACCACCACCATGGTCATGCCCTCCCGGGCAAGCTGCTGGATAACGTCCAGCACCTCGTGTACCATCTCCGGGTCCAGCGCGCTGGTGGGCTCGTCGAACAGCATCACGTCCGGCTGCATGGCCAGCGCGCGGGCAATGGCCACACGCTGCTTCTGACCGCCGGAGAGCTGCGAGGGGTATGCATCCGCTTTATCAGAAAGCTCAACGAGCTCCAAAAGCGACGAGATCTTGGCCTTGCGTTCGGCAGGCGTAAGCGTCGTCAGCTTCAGCGGCATTTCGATGTTCTCGGTCACCGTGCGCGAGGGCATCAAGTTGAAGTGCTGGAAAATCATGCCGATACGCTGACGAACTTGACGGAGCGCCTTTTCGTCGAGCTGAGTGAGGTCGACACCGTCGACGATCACTTCGCCTGAGGTCGGCCGCTCGAGCAAATTAATGCAGCGCACAAGCGTAGACTTGCCCGCCCCGGAAAAGCCGATGATGCCGAAAACCTCTCCGGCGTTGATGGCGAGCGAAACATCGTCGACTGCGGTGACGGTTCTGCCGCCCGATTCAAACCGCTTGGTAATGTGATTAAGCTTGATCATTTGATTTTCTTGTGATTCAGGCTGATGAATGAGGGTTAATGCTGTTTTGCGGCCGAAGCCTGACGCACGAGCGCGTCGGCATGATCAGCCTTGATGTCGGCAAGCAGCTGCGGATCCGTCAAGAGGTCGA
>ERZ827037.2920-NODE-2920-length-12696-cov-3.674076_pt1 | contig 12696 bp, 9 predicted proteins | sample MGYA00519924_ERZ827037 | MGnify/ENA primary metagenome ERZ827037 (study PRJEB31778, sample SAMEA3449250) | human gut metagenome | biome: human gut; feature: human-associated habitat; material: faeces | place: United Kingdom | collected 2010/2012 ...
CATATTGAAAAAGCAAAAGAACTGACCGGTGCCGACCGGGTTGTTATCATTATGAGCGGCGATTATGTGCAAAGAGGAATGCCGGCTCTTTTGTCCAAACACCACCGGGCCCATATGGCTCTTTCCTGCGGTGCTTCCGTAGTCATTGAACTCCCCGTGTGCTATGCTTCCGGCAGTGCTGAATATTTCGCCCTTGGTGCAGTTGCAATCCTGGACGGTCTTGGTTGTATTGACAGCTTATGTTTTGGAAGTGAATGTGGAGACTTAGAACAACTCGATCGCATTTCCCGGCTGCTGGTTTCCGAACCCGGTTCATACCGGCTGCTTTTACAAAATGCACTAAAAAGCGGAGCTTCTTTTCCAGCCGCAAGATGTCTGGCTCTTAAAGAACTGACCGGAGACACTTCTATCTCCGAAGTGATGTCTGATCCAAATAATATTTTAGGAATTGAATATTTAAAAGCTTTACAACGACTTAACAGTTCCATTGTTCCAGTTACCCTGAAAAGGCAGGCTTGCAATTACCACGACACAACGCTTCAAGCCCATATGAGTTCCGCATCTGCAATTCGCAATACATTAAAGCAGCTCTCTATTCCACAAATCTCCGGGAATTTCGGAGAAAACGCCATTAATACTTCTTCACAAACCTGGCAGCTTCTAAAATCGCAGCTTCCAGATGAGGTTTTTCAAATTTTGCAAAATGCATGGAATACATCTTGTCCTGTAGAACCAGATGATTTTTCGCTGTTATTAAAGTACCGGCTCCTTGGCGAAACAGCCTCATCCTTGTGTGCATATCAGGATGTCTCTCCTGAACTTGCCAACCGTATCATCCGCTGCCGGAACAATTTTCAGTCCTACGAACAGTTTTGTGAACTTTTAAAAACCAAAGAATTGACTTACAGCCGGATTAGCAGAAGTCTGTTGCATATACTTTTATCTATTACCAAGGAAGATATGGCCCTTTACCGAAGCACTTCCTGCAGTTACGCCAGAGTCCTGGGATTTTGCAGGGAGCATACCGATATCCTGCACAAAATGAAGGAACATTCTTCTATTCCTATTATTACCAAGCTTACGCAGACCGAAAGTCTTTCGCCCGCGGCTCTTCGTATGTTAAATCAGACTACCTTTGCATCCGATCTCTACGAAAGTGTAATCACAGACAAATTCGGCGGTTCCTTTATAAACGAACATCAAAAGCAGCTTATTCGTATATAAAAAACAAACAATCTATGATACCTTTTCTTTTATCCGTTTTACCAGAAGGTGTATCATAGATTGTCTGTTTTTATTCATTTTTTTAATTCTTAAAGCTGTGTACAGGTGCCGGAATTCTTCCTTTTCTGTTCACAAATGCACTACAGTCATATTCATTCACCGGAATGATTGGTGCATATCCAAGCAATCCGCCAAATTCCGCTGTCTCTCCTACATCTTTTCCGATGACAGGAATCAAACGCACTGCTGTAGTTTTCTGATTCACCATACCGATTGCCATCTCATCTGCAATGATACCTGAAATAGTTGTTGCTGTTGTTTTTCCTGGTATTGCGATCATATCAAGTCCCACAGAACATACACATGTCATCGCTTCCAGCTTTTCGATCGTAAGCGCTCCCATTTCTACCGCATCGATCATTCCTTTATCTTCACTGACAGGAATAAACGCACCACTTAAACCACCTACATAGGAAGAAGCCATAACTCCACCTTTCTTTACCTGGTCGTTTAACATGGCAAGCGCTGCTGTCGTCCCTGGTGCTCCGACACGTTCCAGTCCGATCTCTTCCAGAATCTCTGCCACACTGTCACCTATAGCCGGTGTCGGTGCAAGAGACAGATCAATGATTCCAAATGGAATGCCAAGTCTCTTTGAAGCTTCTCCTGCGACAAGCTGTCCTACTCGTGTTACCTTAAATGCAGTCTTTTTGATCGTCTCACATAATTCTTCAAATCCTTTTCCACGCACCTGTTCAATCGCATGCTTTACTACACCAGGTCCACTGACTCCGACATTGATTACTGCATCCCCTTCTGTTACACCAAGAAATGCACCTGCCATGAACGGGTTATCATCTGGTGCATTACAAAATACTACCAGTTTTGCACAACCAAGTGAATCATTTTCCTTTGTTGCTTCTGCAGTTGCCTTTACAATCTCTCCGCACAGACGTACTGCATCCATATTAATACCTGTTTTTGTAGATCCGACATTGATCGAACTGCAGATTCTGTCTGTGCATGCAAGTGCCTGTGGCACAGAACGGATCAGGTTCTCATCACTTTTTGTCATAGATTTTGAAACCAGGGCAGAATAACCACCAATAAAGTTTACGCCGACTACTTTTGCTGCTTTGTCAAGTGTCTTTGCAATGGTCACAAAATCTTCCGGGCTTTTACATGCCGCACCACCAATCAGTGATACCGGTGTAATCGAAATTCTCTTATTTACAATCGGAATTCCAAATTCCTGCTCAATTTCTTCTCCTGTTTTTACAAGATCCTTCGCAACAGTAGTTATTTTGTTATAAATATTTTCATTTAATTTATCAAGGTCTGCATCAATGCAATCCAACAGGCTGATTCCAAGAGTAATGGTACGTACATCCAGATTTTCCTCTGCAATCATCTGATTTGTCTCATATACTTCGTATCTGTTTATCATGTGTCTTTCCTGCCTTTCAGTAACTTTTCTTATAATCTGTGCATTTTTTCAAATATTTCTTCTCTCTGGCAGTGAATGGCAACGCCGATAGAAGTTCCGATTTCTTCCAGTTCTTTTGAAACTACAGCAACCTCTTTACTGCAATTTGTTACGTCAACAATCATCATCATGTTAAAGTACCCATCTACGATGGTCTGCGAAATATCAAGGATATTTACATTTGCCCCTGCAAGATATTCACATACTTTTGCAATAATACCTACGGTGTCTTTTCCTACAACTGTAATTACACATTTTTTCATGATTTGTTTTCCTCCTGTTGTCTTCCACGTTTTTTTCATCGCATTTTACAATGTAATGATATCAGATACCTGATCTCTTTTGGCTACCATCATCGGAATATCTTCTCCTTTATATGGATTATCTCCGATACTGATCTCCAGCTTGACCGTTTCATATGCAAGTTCCTCGTAATTATTTTCCTTACTAAGATGTCCCAGAACTACATATTGAAGATCATCATGTAATATATCGCAAAGAAGCTTTCCTGACAGTTCATTTGATAAATGTCCTTTATCTCCCATAACTCTTCGTTTCAAAGGATATGGATAAGGTCCAACTTCTAACATATGTATGTCATGGTTTGCTTCCAGAACGACCGCATTCAGGTCTTTTAAGTGATCCACTGTATAATCATCATATATTCCAAGGTCTGTTGCTACCGCAACTGCTTTTTTCCCACTGTTAATCCGGTATCCGGACGGCTCATTTGCATCATGGGAAATGGCAAACGGGTCCACATTTAATGTTCCCAGTTCAAACGGATGATCCACTTCTATCTCATGTAAAAGTCCCTCCGGAAGTTTTCCGAGGCTTTTACAATTTTTAATCCCCTGGATAGTTCCAGGTGTCGCATAGATCGGGATCTCATATTTCCTGCTAAACACGCCCAGTCCCTGAATATGATCTATATGTTCATGGGTAACCAGAATTCCTTCTAGTTCATCCCCTTTTATATCCAGTTTTGTCAATCCTTCTTCTATTCTCTTCTTGCTGATACCTGTATCAACCAGAAGATGGGTCTGATCATCTCCTACATAAATACAATTTCCACTGCTTCCACTTGCAATGCTGCATAATCTCATATTAAATAATATCTGCCTTTCTTATAAATCTTCCACGATCTTATTCAGCTGGATCTTTGTCTCTTCAAACTGTCCGCTGTTATCAATCACCCGGTCACAATGGCGCATAAAAAGATCTTTCGGAAGCTGTGCTTCAAAAATCTGATCCACCTTGCTGTCTTCGTATCCTCTTGCATATTTCAAACGTTTTCTGCGGATGGAATCTTCTACATATACATACCACAATTCATCACAGATTTCTTCATAATGATCTTCAATCAGAAGAGCTCCTTCAATCAGCATAAGATTTGTATTTTTTCTTTCTTCTTTTGCAATCTTTTTCTGAATTTCTTCTTTTACTCTCGGGTGCACAATTCCATTTAACACAGACAGTTCCACACGGTCTGCGAATACGATATCTGACAGTTTCTTACGATCAAGTTCACCTTTTTCATCTAGAATCTCTTCTCCAAAATGTGCCACGATTTCATCAAAGCATTCTGTTCCCTTTTTTTGCAGCTTTTTTCCCACTTCATCAGCCATGCAGATCGTTGCTCCATATTTGTTGTTCAAATACTCCAGAATCTGTGTTTTTCCTGCTCCTACTCCTCCGGTAATTCCAATAATTTTCATCTCTTACACCTCTTATTTTGCTTCGTACCAGTTGTCTCCTGTATGCATATCTATTTCAAGCGGTACTTTTAAATCAGCCGCATGTTCCATTTCTTCTTTTAAAATTGTCTGAACTTCTTCAAGCTCTGGTTCATATGCTTCAATTAAAAGTTCATCATGAACCTGTAAAACCAGTCTTGACTTCATCTTCTGGTCCTTTAATCTCTGATTCACCCGGATCATTGCAATCTTAATGATATCTGCAGCCGCACCCTGAATCGGGGAATTCATAGCCACACGTTCTCCAAAAGACCTTTGCATAAAGTTGCTGGAAGAAAGTTCCGGAACCGGTCTCCGTCTTCCAAATAATGTCACCACATAGCCTTTTTCTTTCGCATGTGCCACTGCATCATCCAGGAAAGTCTTGATTCCCGGATAAGTTGCAAAATAATCATCAATATATTTTGCGGCTTCTTTTCTTGTAATACTAAGATCCTGGCTCAGTCCAAATGAACTGATTCCATATACGATACCAAAGTTTACCGCTTTCGCATTGCGTCTCTGCTGCGGTGTTACTTCGTCAAATGGTATGTGGAATACCTGAGATGCAGTAATACGGTGAATATCGCTTTGTTCTTTGTATGCCTGGATCAAATGTTCATCCCCTGAGCAATGTGCCAGTACACGAAGTTCAATCTGCGAATAATCTGCATCCACAAACCGGTATCCATCTTCCGGAATAAATACTTTTCGTATCAGACGTCCAAGTTCCATCCTGACCGGTATATTCTGAAGATTCGGTTCTGTACTGCTGATTCTTCCGGTTGCTGTAATCGTCTGATTAAATTTACCATGAATCCTTCCATCTTCCTGAATGTAATTCGCCAGACCGTCCGCATATGTCGACTTCAATTTTGTGTATTGCCGGTACTCAAGAATCTTCGCTACCACCGGATATTCCGGAGCCAGTTTTTCCAGTACGTCTGCTGCCGTAGAATAACCAGTCTTTGTCTTTCTTCCTCCCGGAAGTTTCATATTTTCAAACAGTACAACTCCCAGCTGTTTCGGAGAATTAATATTAAATGTCTCTCCGGCTTCCTGATAAATATCTTTTTCTAATTCATTGATTTTACCAACCAACTGGTCGCCATATTGCTTCAAGGCATCTGCTTCTATACGGATACCATTTTGCTCCATATCATATAATGTAAATACCAGCGGCATCTCTATATCCTGGAACAAATGATCCATCTGTGCATCCTGCAATTTTCTGTTCAAGATCTCTACTGCTGCAAAATTAACATATGCTTCATAGCAGACTTTCATATCCGTTTCTATCTTTTCATCAACCATAAGATCCAGATGCTCTCTCGCAACATCTTCCCATGTATAATTATTCTTAAGTGGATTCAGCAGATATGCCGCTACATTTACATCAAAACAATTTTTCTGATTCCGGATCTGAATTTCCCGCATCTTTTGTTTTATGTCAAACATTGCAAATGTACCAGCTTTTTCAGCCACCTCTGCTAGCTCTTCCAACAGCCAGTCTGCTGTTATATCCTTTTCTACTTTGATGCAGTAAATATCTTCTTTTGAAAAAGAGAGTCCGACGCCGCCTATCCCCGCCTGATTAACAAACAGCGGCAACACATTCTCAAGATCTTTAAACGTAACTGCACCTACCGTTACAGCAGTCTTTGCTTTTTCAAAAACCTTTTCAGCCTCTTCTTTTGATGCGATCACCTGAAACCCATCTTCTATCTTATTGGCCGGTGCCGCAATATCAAATCTGGAAAGAAGATTCTTAAATTCCAGTTTTTGAAAATATACATATGCTTCTTCTGTATACATATTTCCATGCTTTGCTTCTTCCAGATCATATGGAAATTCCGCTTCTATATTAATAGTAGCAAGTTCTTTACTAAGCACCGCAAGATCCCAATGTTCCTTCAATGCTTTTGATGCTCTTGGCGGTTTTAATTCTTCCACATGCTCATGTGCTTCTTCTATGGAATGATACTGTGTAATGATTTTTGTCGCTGTCTTTTCTCCAATACTTGGCACTCCCGGAATATTATCTGCCGTATCTCCCATCAGCGCCTTCAGATCAATAAATTCTTTTGGCGTCACCTGATATCGTTCCAGTACATCTTTTGCATAATAATCTTCAATTTCTGTTCTGCCTTGCTTTGTCTTTGGAATTCTGATCTTAACATGTTCTGTTGCAAGCTGCAGAAGATCTCGGTCACCTGAAATAACCGTTACATCCATTCCTTCTGTTTCACAACGTTTTGAAAGCGTTCCAATCAGATCATCTGCCTCCAGACCAGCACATTCAATCGTCTTAACACCCATTGCATGAAGTACTTCTTTGATCACCGGAACCTGCTGTCTGAGTTCTTCTGCCATTGGCTTTCTGGTCCCTTTATATTCTGCATACATTTTATGTCTGAATGTCGGGGCATGAACGTCAAACGCCACCGTAAGATATTCTGGCTTTTCTTCTTCAAGAAGCTTAAACATTATCGTCAGGAATCCATATACCGCATTTGTATGAAGACCATCTGCATTCGTAAGATCCGGCAGTCCATAAAAGGCACGGTTCAGAATACTGTGGCCATCAATCAGCATAATTTTACTGCTCATTTTGTCTCTCCACCTAATAGTTCTTAATAGTTCTTTTTTCTTATAAAATCACTATCTTACTATACACCAATCCAGGCATTTTTAAAAGGTTAATTTTTCTTTCCTCCTTTTCTTCTCATTTTTTCAAAAAAGGATTGACATATATTAAATTTATAGTTATAATTTATTTTGTTGTGTAGCAACATATGCCATGCGGATATGGCGGAATGGCAGACGCACAAGACTCAAAATCTTGCGGGGGTGACCTCGTGTGGGTTCAAGTCCCACTATCCGCAGTGAACTTAATCGAAAAGCACCGGAAACCATCTGGCTTCCGGTGCTTTTTCCTTTTTATTCTTTTAATTTTTCTTTCGTCTACGCGTTATAATTCCTGCTATCATCAATATTCCAAGAGAAATTACCGATACCGCACATAACTTTCTAACATCCACATCACCTGTTTTTGGAGTCTTGCTGATTTTAGTTTCTCCTGAACTCTTTTTAGAATCGTCGCCCTTTGGCTCTTTTAGCCGTTTATAAATTACCGTCTGTTCCTGATTTGATATATTTTCTTCTCTGGCAATCAGATTCTCTGCTTTATCATATATTTTTTCAAATACTACTACAGATTTTCCATCCAGCTCTGACGCATCCAATTCGAATGTCATATCAACCGTTCCATTTTCCTTTTCCGGTGTAAATGTTATGCTGGATGTAATACTCTTTCCATTTTTATCTGTCAGTTCTTTTCCTTCTTCCTTACTCATCAGCACGCCTTTTAAAACATACACTTCCCCCGGAACCAGATTCTCGTAACTAACCTGATCTGTAATCTTCTGCTTTGCCTTCGCCACGCCTTCCTGCGTTCTCGATTCAGCATCCACTGCTTTTGTGCCGATTTTAGGGAAATATATACTCTGTTCTTTTGACTCTGGATCTTTATGCACGGCTACGCTTTTTCCTTTCTGTTTTAATTCCTCGTATACCACTATTGTTTTCCCCTGCATTTCTGATCCATTCAGTTCAAATGTCATCTCTATCGTTCCATTTTTCTTTTCCGGAATAAATTCAATTGCTTTTTCCTCTGTAAGCTCTTTTAAAGATTTCTTTTCTATAATAGTTCCATGCAATGTATATGTTTCTCCCGGCTGTAAATTTTCATATTTTACAACATCTGTAACCGTTACATTTTCTTCTGCATATGCAAGTTTTGATTTTGTCTTTGTATTTACTGCAGTTGTACCAATTTTCGGTATATAGATGGTCTGCTTCTCATCTTCGAGATCTTCATGAACCGCATACAGCTTTTCTCCATAATACAACTTTTCAAATGCCACCATTGTCTTCCCGCCAAGTTTTCTTCCATCAAACCGGAATTCTACCTCTACCGTTCCATCGGATGTCTCTGCTGCAAATTCTACCGTTGATGTTACAGCATCGCCTTTTGCATCTTTGATTTTTTCTCCTGTTTTTTTATCTATCAAAGTTCCTGTAACTTTATATTTTTTCCCTCTTTCAGGTTCTTATATTGTACTGTATCGAGGATTACAATATTTTTCTCTGCTTTTGTCACATTCTGTCCTGTCTTCTGATCTTTTGCTTCTGTCTGCAGCGCCGGAAAATGAATCATTTGATTTTTATCCTCCAGGTCCTTATGCACTGCAATCAGATCATTTTCAATATAACACTCTTCGAATACTGTAATATCTTTTCCTTGCAGTGTGCTTCCATCAAATGTGAACTCCACTTCTACATTTCCTTCTGCTGTCTTTGGTTTGAATCTTCGAACAGCGGTTATCTCTTTTCCTTCTCCATCTTTTATACTTTCTCCGGTTTTCCGATCCATCAGAATTCCCTTCATGGTATACTCTTTTCCTTTTTTTAATCCGGTATAACTTACGGTATCGATAATTGTCGCAGACTTGTCTGCTTTGGAATAATGTGTACCTGTCTTTTCATCTTTTGCCACAGTTGATATCATAAGATCTGGATTCATAATTGTGCCAAGATCAACCACATACTGATCTTTTGTAATTTTAAATGTTCCTTTATAAAGAGACTTATCCCTGTTTTTTTCGCATCTTACTTCCTTCAATTCGTATGTATCATACGGCAGTGCCCCATAAGAATCATTTACTTCCAGTGTTTTTCCCCCACTGTTCCTGCCAAACCAAAGACCCGTTTCCGGCTGTCCTGTATTGGTATTTTCACTGTGCTTCACATACGCACTTTCTGATGAATAATACCCATTGGCATCTGTCATGATCCGGTGGCTTTCCCCGGTTGTCATAGATGTAATTTCAAACGGAATCCCTGCCATTGATGCCTGGCTCTCTTCATCTTTTTTCTTAAACTCAATATCTCCTCTGATAATCTGGTTCATTGCTTTATATACTTGCCCATTTGTTATCTGTGCCTGATCCCCATCTTGCCGGATAGCTGTAACTTGTAATTCACTGCTTCGTATGTACCCTTCCGGCGCTTTTGTCTCTTCAATCGTAAGTGTTCCAAGTGGAAGTACCGGCTTTCCTGCCCCTTCCGAAAGATAAAACTCATCACCGCTTACTTTATAAGAATCTTCTAATTTTGCCACGTAGCGTTCTTTTTTCTGCCCGTTTTCTTCTACCTCCTCTTTTTTAGTCTTTAATACCCATGTTTTTTCCGCTTCATCCGGTAAGTTTTCTTTGATATATTCTCCCGCATAATATCTTACAGTGAATTCCGCACCTTCCAGACTTCCTGCCCCCAGTGGATCTCCATATCCTTTTTCCTGATCCAATTTTTCAATCTCGAATCCGGTTGTTACATAAAGTGGTATATCTTTTACATGCACCTCTGTCGTCTGGCCGGAACGTACCTGCACCGGATATACTTGTCTGTCTAATTTATATCCAGATGGTGCTTTCTTTTCCTTCACATAATACTGGCCTTCTTCAGTCTCGATAGTATTGGCATTTCCATCTGCATCTGTAATAAATTCAGCAATTTCCTGCGTTGTCTGTTCATCCTTATACACTCCATATACGGCTCCTGCCAGTGAATAACAAATATTACCATCTGTTAATGTGGTTTCTGTTTTTCCCTTGGTCAGTCTGGCAAATCCACTGTAACTTCTATGTATCAACGCTGATCCACTGATTCTCTGATATCCGATCAGACGTCCGTTAGCATCTTTTGTCACTCCGTCTGTTGCCCCTGTCACACTGGTGCAATATAGATTTCCAGTTACTTCCCCGGTACTTTTATTCACACCTGTAACCGTATAACGGTATGTATATTCCTGTCCTACATACGGAGCCGCTGCCGTGTGATCCGCACATCCTCCAAAAGCTGTTGTTCCGGCAAGAATTCCTGTAAATCCACCTATCGTAACGCCATGTACTGTATGTCCATTTCCGCCATCTACCGCTTCGATTACACATTTACCGGTAAATACATTCCCCACTTCTGGCTTTTCTTCACTATTTCCAGTCTGTCTTTTGCTTCTTCTATTTCGCTCTACTGCCACAGGTTCCTCTCCGAACGTAATTACAACTTTTTTCTCAATCCCCATTGCTGTAATATCACGCCAGAATTCCTGACCATTCACGCTTGTTCTGTCCTCCAGCTCATATTTCCCCTGCACATCCATTACCTGCATTGTAATGGATGTCTCTTCCGGCGCATCCGCCGATACACGGACACACATTCCCTCCGGAACTTCAAAAACCTCTTCCGATGCAACCTTTTTACCTTATCATTCACATCTGTTACTGTAACATTTCCTTCTCCAACGACCTCAAATTTTATCTTTTGCGCCGCTTCTTTCGCATCCGCCTTTAGGGTAATACCACCCGTAAAAGCTCCCTGCAGCAAAAACATACCCGCAAGGAATGATGCCACTGCCTTTTTCTTTCTATGAAGTTTTGTCATAGATCGTCCTCTCTTTCTTATTTTTGTTTTTCATTTGGGATTTGATGTAATTTTTTCTGATTTGAATTTTGATTTGTTTTTATAATATGAATCCGGTGTCTACTTCCTCCTTTCCTGTTCTTATCATTGTTTTACCGGATCAATTACCTAGATTTGTTTAGAAACTTAAATTTTTCCATTCGGAATGGATTTTAATATAATAAATAGCATTTTCAACTTTATAGTATTAAAAAATTTAATAATGAAATATGACAACATCATATAAGAATTATGATCTGTCTGATTGATTACCTAAATGAAAGAATATCATTCTTCCAGTAGAAGTCTGGCGACTTATTTGACTGTTATCATACATTACTGATTCAGGATAGTCAATCCCAAATCAGGAATCTATGATTTTTTGTGAATTATTACTTTTATTTTGCTTATGTCTGAGGGAACAATTCAGAATCTATGTTTTCCAGATCTTTTGCCGGAATATAATACACTTCATCGTCATTCATTTTCACGCGAATCTGAACTGTCTTTTTCTTATCGTATGTTGGCTGGTCTACTTTTTCATTCATTAGTTCATACATCTTCTGCATGATTGCTTCATTCAATTCCTCATTACTTGGAACTTCTGTTGCATTTGCATAAGTTTCCCTCACCCATGTATTCAGTTCTCCTGACACAGAAGAGAATGCTGTAAATGGATACACAGTTACTTCCACAACGTATGTCCCCTTTTTTCCTTTCTTTGCTTCACCCACTTTGTATTTTGCTGATTTCAGCATTTTTTCATATAATGATCTATATTGTGCTTTTAGTTCATCTGAGATATCCATCTCATCTAGTCCGGACTCCTTCATAATATCATCCAGATTGTCTTCATATTCTTTCCTGGCTGCTTTTTTTGTAGAATTTGTCACTTCTATATATTCCTTGAATTGGGCCTTATATCCCGCATCCAGTGTCGCTTTTACATAATTCTGTGCATCTTCCTTTTTCATTCCCGAACATGCCGATAATATCATCACTGTACAAATAAGTATCAAAGTAAGAATACTCTTTTTTTTCATATATTTCCGCCTCCTAAAAAAATAGCACCTCACTTATCTGAAATATATAAATAAGAAAGGTACTATTATTATACTGTGCAATTGTTAATCACACAATCTATTTTTTAATCAGTTTTTTTCCAATGTCAAAACAATCAAATGTTGCAAAATAATCTGCCGGTGTCTCTGCTCTTCGGATCAACTGTGTAGAACCGTCTTCTTTCAGAAGCACTTCGGCTGATTTTAATTTACCGTTGTAGTTATATCCCATAGAAAATCCATGCGCACCTGTATCATGAATCACAAGCACATCTCCCATATCAACTTTTGGAAGCATACGGTCAATTGCAAATTTATCATTATTCTCACACAGAGAACCTGTTACATCATATTTATGATCACATGGTGCATCTTCTTTTCCCATAACCGTAATGTGATGATATGCCCCGTACATAGCCGGACGCATCAGGTTTACTGCACACGCATCTACACCGATATATTCCTTATGTGTATGTTTTTCATGAATGGCAGTTGTTACAAGGCATCCATAAGGTCCCATCATAAAACGTCCCATCTCTGTATAGATTGCAACATCGCCCATACCTGCCGGTACCAGAACTTCTTCATATACACGACGTACGCCATCTCCGATTGCGCGGATATCATTCGGTTCCTGATCTGGTTTGTAAGGGATTCCAACACCACCTGA
>ERZ827037.2936-NODE-2936-length-12592-cov-6.461115_pt1 | contig 12592 bp, 9 predicted proteins | sample MGYA00519924_ERZ827037 | MGnify/ENA primary metagenome ERZ827037 (study PRJEB31778, sample SAMEA3449250) | human gut metagenome | biome: human gut; feature: human-associated habitat; material: faeces | place: United Kingdom | collected 2010/2012 ...
TTATCCTACATAAGGGGGCTTTTTGTCATTGTCCGTTTTTACTGGTTCAGTTCAGAGATTTTGTGCTTTTTTTGTTTCTATGATAAATTTTGGTGAGTTGACTTAATTATCCCAAAGGATGATTTCGCCTGTTTCCAGTGATTTTTTTACGTCGATAGTACGCTGGTTTTTGCTGCCCTTGAACCTGAGTTCCAAAGAACGCTGATCCATAAGAAAAGGTCCATCTACCAGAACATCGGTGCTTTTCAGCAGCATCATTCGTTCAGGATTGTTTTCTTCCAGCAGGGCTTCCCATGTGTAGCCTGTGTAAGTCCAGACGTTCAGCCCCATTTTATGTGCGCCTTCTGCAAGAGCAGTGCAGGGAGCAGGCTGTTCCATAGGATCACCGCCGGAAAGGGTAATGCCGTCCAGCAGAGGATTTTCCGCCGCTACGTTCAGAATATCTTCTGTATCAGACCAGAAACCGCCTTCGGGGTCATGGGTCTGAGGGTTATGACAGCCCGGACAGTTGTGATGGCAGCCCTGTGTAAATACCGTTAAGCGAAAGCCTGCGCCGTCAACGATGGAATCGTTGACAACGCCGCTGATTTTGATTCTCATATTAATCTTCCTTTGGTGTCAGTTTTACTTCTGTTACGATGGAATGTTTTACTCTGTCCCGTACTTCCGCACGTTTTGCGTTATTGAAACGATTCAGTGTACCTACCAGATAACCGGTGATACGACGGATTCTCTGGAAGCCTACTTCGCCTTCATCTTCTTTTCTGCCGCATTTCGGGCAAGTGTCGCCGATGATGCCGTTATAGCCGCAGATGGGGTCGCGGTCAACGGGATGGTTGATGGAGCCGTAACCAATGCCCTGAGCCTTCATGTAACGGATGATCTTTTCGAAGGCATCCAGGTTTGTAGACGGATCACCATCCAGTTCCACATAAGTGATATGACCTGCGTTTGTCAGTGCGTGATAAGGTGCTTCCAACTGGATTTTCTTATAAGCGCTGATAGGGTAGTATACAGGAATGTGGAAGCTGTTTGTATAGTATTCCCGATCGGTAACGCCTTCGATGGAACCGAAACGTTTCCGGTCGATTTCTACAAATCTGCCGGACAGACCTTCCGCAGGTGTTGCCAGCAGGGTGAAGTTCAGTTTTGTTTCCTGGGACAGTGCATCCAGACGGTTGCGCATGTGGCTGATGATGTCCAGACCCAGGTTTTGTGCCACTTCGCTTTCGCCGTGGTGTACACCAATGAGGGCTTTCAGGGCTTCTGCCAGACCGATGAAACCAACGGAAAGGGTACCGTTTTTCAGCACTTCCCGTACTTCGTCATTGCAGCCCAGTTTATCGCTGTCAATCCAGATACCTTCGCCCATGAGGAAAGGATAGTTGTGCACTTTTTTCTTTGCCTGGATTTCGAAACGTTCCAGCAGCTGTTCCACAACCAGATCCATTTTGCGATCCAGTTCGTTGAAGAACCAGTCAATGTTCTTGTTTGCCATAATGGCAATTCTAGGCAGGTTGATACTGGTGAAGCTCAGGTTGCCTCTGCCCGGAGTGATTTCTTTTTCAGGGTCATGGACATTTGCCATAACACGTGTGCGGCAGCCCATGTATGCGATTTCTGTTTCAGGATGACCTTCTTTGTAGTATTTCAGGTTGAAAGGCGCATCCTGGAAAGAGAAGTTGGGGAACAGACGCTTTGCGCTGACACGGCATGCCAGTTTGAACAGGTCATAGTTTGGTTCACCGGGATTGAAGTTGACGCCTTCTTTCACACGGAAAATCTGGATAGGGAAGATAGCTGTTTCCCCGTCACCAAGACCTGCTTCTGTTACCAGCAGCATGTTTTTCATAACCATTCTGGCTTCTGTGGAAGTATCCATACCATAGTTGATGGAGGAGAAGGGTGTCTGTGCGCCGGCACGGCTGTGCATGGTGTTCAGGTTATGGAGCAGAGCTTCCATTGCCTGATAAGTTTCTTTATCTGTTTCTTCTGTGGATTTTTTTACGGTGAAAGCCTGTGCTTTCTGATAGATTTCCACAGGAATGCCGATTTCTTCTGCCAGTTTGGTTTCTTCTGCATCATATGCTTCGTTTTTGTCCAGTGTAGGTACCAGACCCATATCTTCCAGTTTGGCAAAAGCTTCTTTTATGGCTTTTGCGTGTTCTTCACTGTCCATCACTTCGATGAGGGAAGCCAGATTGGAACGATAGCGTTTTTTGTATGTCTTTGCAACGCCGGGAGCCATGCTGTAATCAAAGTTGGGTATAGACTGACCGCCGTGCTGGTCGTTCTGGTTGGACTGGATGGCGATACATGCCAGAGAAGCATAACTTGCAATGCTGTTGGGTTCTCTCAGTACGCCATGACCTGTGGAAAAACCGCCTTCAAACAGTTTCAGCAGGTCGATCTGACAACATGTAGTGGTCAGGGTATAGAAATCCAAGTCATGGATGTGAATGTCACCGTTGCGGTGTGCTTCAGAGTGCTTGGGGTTCAGCACATAAGATTCGTAGAAATGTTTTGCCCCTTCAGAGCCGTATTTCAGCATGGAACCCATGGCTGTATTGCCGTCGATATTGGCATTTTCACGCTTGATATCACTGTCTGTTGCATCTTTGTATGTGATGTCCTCGAATGTTTTCATCAGACGGTCATTCATGTTACGGATACGGGTACGTTCCGCACGATACAAGATATAGGCTTTTGCAGTCTGCACAAAGCCATGGTCAATGAGTACCCGTTCCACTCTGTCCTGAATTTGTTCTACAGAAGGGGAATCCATATTTTCATTTTCAAAATAATCAGATACTTCCTGAGCCATTTCCAGACAAGTTGCATAGCTTTTTGCACCGCTGGTTGCCTGAAAGGCTTTTTCGATGGCATTGGCGATTTTATTGATGTCAAAATAAGCCACACGTCCATCTCGTTTCGTAATCGTTGTAATCATGTCAATCCCTCTTTCTGCCTCATTCCACCTGATTGGTTGTAAGTTTTTTTCGTCCGCACAGAGCGCCATGACTGAAACCATGGGCTTTTCGAATTCATAGAAATACAATATATTGATTTTTGTGCGGTGATATCGTGCATATATTGTATTACGATTTCTATAGAGCGTCAAGGGGCAAAAGTCACACTTTTGTAATTTTGTGCAAGTATTTTTGTAAGGAAGGCATAAAGTAAAATAAGACCAAAAAGGAGGAAAACTCAATGGAAAAATTCTCCGATTTGCAGGAAAAAGAAGTCATCAACATTTGTGATGGCAGACGGTTGGGCTTTGTGGGAGACTTGGAACTGGACATTCCTTCCGGGAAGATACGCACATTGATTATTCCCATGGAAGGCTGTCGATGGAACCCCTTTGGCAGAGGCAGAGCCTATTATATCCCTTGGCGATGTATCCGTCGTATCGGGGACGATATCATACTGGTGGAAGTGGATGCGGACAGCATGGAACGGGATGAGACCCTATAGGACAGAAACTGCCCTTTGTGCTTGACCTGCGGGCTGTTCTGCTTTATACTAAAAACCAAAGAAATTGAGAAACACAGGAGGAGGATTGGGCATGAAATGTCCTTTTTGTAATTTTGCGGATACGAAGGTAATTGATTCCCGGGCGCAGGACGATAATTCCGTGATTCGCCGCCGCAGAGTCTGCGAAAAATGCGGCAAGCGTTTTACCACATATGAAAGGGTAGATATGATTCCCATTACCGTCATCAAACGTGATGGCACCAGAGAAATTTTTGATAAGGCAAAACTTCAGAACGGGATCATGAAATCCTGCAACAAACGCCCTGTCACCGCCCAGCAGATTCAGAAGCTGGTGGATGATATTGAAAATACACTGGCAGGCAGCGGCGAAAGAGAAGTGGAAAGCAAACAGCTGGGGAATATGGTCATTGAACGGCTGAAAGACTTGGACGAAGTGGCTTATGTACGCTTCGCATCCGTATACCGTCAGTTTAAGGACATCAACAGTTTTATTGACGAACTGGAAAAAATGCTCCATGAAAAGAACGGCAATTCCTGAGAAAAGAGGCGGCACAATATGGAACAGAAAGTAAAAGCAGTTTTTGCTGCCCATCCTGATGGACAGGAAACAGCGGCACACATTGCCAGAGCGTATCTGGCGGCAGGGATGGAAGTGCTGGAAAGCCAGCTGGAAGGTCTGGAGGAAAATCAGGCACTGGCAGTGGAAAAAGGCATGAGCCATCTGCTGTACTTCCATGATGCGGAACATATCACCATGGTGAGCCTCATGGACGAAATGGGTGGTTTTACTGTGGACATTTTGGTTTCTGATCTGCAGCTTCCCCGATAAAAAATTTTAAGTAGACAGGCAAGAAAGCAAAAAAAACCTCATAAGATTAAATTGTAAGTCGATACAATTTACTTAAGGAGGTATTTTTATTATGTGTGGATTTGGTGGTTGCGGTAATGACAGTTTCATTTGGGTAATTCTGCTGTTGTGCCTGTGCGGCAATAACAACAACAGCAACTGCGGCTGTGGCAATGACAATTCCTGGCTGTGGATTCTGATCCTGCTGTGCTGCTGCGGCAACAACAACTGCGGCGGTCAGCTGAACAACTGCGGTAACTGCTGATACCCTCAGGGATCAGACAGGACAAATGCGGGCGGCGGTGCACAGCCGCCTGTTCTCTCAAAAAGAGTGTTTTCCTAAGCGAAAATGCTCTTTTTTTGTTGTCATTTGCGGTGAAAACCCTCCGTGAAAAGGAAAGCTTTCTTTTACAATAGAAAAAGAAGGAGGAATTTTCATGCAGTTACATATCAGACAGAAACAGGACCCTGTTACCCTTTATCTGGAAGGGCAGAAAGATGATTACCTTGCCAGAGCGGCACAGGAAACACCTTTTTATGAAGCATACTATATGCAGTGTATCGAAAGTACCGTAGCCGATGGCTATGAGATGTTTTTGCTGGATTTCAGCCGGGAGAATTATTTCAGAGCCAATGTGGAACGACTGGATCTGGAAAGCGGAAAGCGGTTTTTTAAGCTGGCTGGCATCCATCATACTATCCGTGTGGTACGGCGCAGGAAAAAACAATTGGATTGGGAGGAAATGTCCGCGGCAATGGCAAGGGTCTATGAACTGGACGAAAAAGAAAGACAGATGGCGGATATCCTATACCGTTGCGCCAGTTTGTATCAAAGCGGCTTTGCAGATTTATTTGCCCGCACCACAGCGAGGTATTTGTTTCACACCTTAGAGATGACCCCTCAGACGTTGGCGTTTTTGCTGAACTTCTGGTATAATTCTTACAGTAGCTTTATGGCGTCTTTTGTGGGGTATGTGCCTTTTCATATCCGCCTGCAAAAGGCGTCTGGTTCGTAAGAAAAGATGAGGTGAAACAGCGTGGGAGCAAAGTGGACAACACAGCAGAAAGAAGCCATTGACGCCAGAGGAAGCGATATCCTTGTTTCCGCGGCGGCAGGCAGCGGCAAAACAGCCGTATTGGTAGAGCGTATCATTCAGCGGATTACAGCCGAAGAAGACCCACTGGATATTGACCGTTTGCTGGTGGTGACGTTTACAAAAGCGGCAGCGGCAGAAATGAGCCAGCGAATCGGTGCTGCCATTACAAAAAAACTGGAAGAAAAGCCTGATGATGTCCATTTGCAGAACCAGCTCACCTATTTGAGTCGGGCAGACATCAAAACCATTCACGCTTTTTGCCTGCAAGTTATTCGGGAGTATTATGACAGACTGGATATTGATCCGGCAGTGAAAACGGCAGACCCAGCGGAAATCGCTTTGCTGCAAAAAGATGTGCTGGGGGAATTGTTTGAAACCCTTTACGAAGCAGAGGATGAAGGTTTTCTTCGTTTGCTGGAAACCTATGGAGAAAATACAGGGGATCAGCGGCTGAAGGATTTGATTTTGCAGGTCTATAAATTCTCTCAAGGGTATCCTGACCCGGAAAAGCTTCTGAAAAAGATGGCAGAGCAGTTTTATATGGCTGATGGCGATACCATTGACCAGTGCGCATGGATGCCGCTTATTGGAGAAGGCATCACCAATGGGGTGGACTATGCCCTGTATAACTTGCAGAAGGCTTATGCCCGCATCTGCGGCAATGGGGAATTTACTGCCTATGGAGAACGCTTAGAGGCGGAATTGGAAGGCGTAAAAGCCCTGCGGCAGGCATTGGAACATCCCAGCTACGCGGATTGGCACCAAGCCTATGTTGCCGTTGATTTTGCTCGCATGCCTGCTTACCGTGGGAAGGATAAAGATACAGCGGAATGGGTGAAGAACCTGCGAAACGAAGCCAAGGCGTCTATCGGCAAGCTGGGAGAAACTTATTTCTGCTATGGCGCGGAAACCCAGACAAAACTCATTTCCTCTCTGTATCCCATTGCCAAAGCCTTATCGGAAACAGTTATTCGTTTTGCAGAAGCTTTTGCACAGGCGAAAAAAGAAAAACTCTGGCTGGATTTCAATGACTATGAACATTTTGCCCTGCAAATCCTCACGGAACCCGGAAGTAGCAAAGACAACATCATCCCTACCGATGCCGCAAAACAAATGCAGCAGAAGTATGATGAAATCATGATTGACGAGTATCAGGACAGCAATGTGGTGCAGGAAATGCTGCTGACGGCTGTATCCGGCGCTTATGAAGGCAATAACAACCGCTTTATGGTAGGGGATGTGAAGCAGAGTATTTATCGTTTCCGCCTTGCCATGCCTCAGCTGTTTAATGAGAAATACCGTACCTATCCCGTGGAAAAAGGTGGAAAAACCCGAAAAATTATCCTTTCCAAAAACTTCCGCAGTAGGAAAAATGTGCTGGATGGCATCAACTTTATTTTCCGCCAGACCATGTCGGAAGCTTTTGGGGATGTGGATTATAATGATGAAGCAGCATTGTATGCCGGAGCGGATTTCCCTGACTTTGATGGGCTTTGCGGCGGCGAAAATGAAATGATGCTGCTGGATTTGTCCTCGGAAGAGACAGAAGAGCAGCTGACAGATTTGGAAGAACTGGATAAACGGCAAATGGAAGCTACCATGATTGCTGGAAAGATCAGAGAAATGATGAAAGCTGGCTATCAGGTTTATGACCGTGGGTTGGAAAGCTATCGCCCTATGGAATATCGGGATGTGGCAGTTTTGGTGCGGAGTATCCGCAGTTGGGGCACGACGCTGGATGATATTTTCGGCAAAGAAGGCATTCCGTATTATGCAGAAACAGCAGAAGGATATTTTGATGTGCCAGAAATTGATACAGTTTTGAATTTCCTGCGCCTCATTGACAATCCCTATCAGGATATTCCCTTGCTTTCTGTGCTTCATTCGCCCCTTTATGGCATCAGTGCCGATGCTTTGACGGAAATCCGTCTTTTTGGCGGCGATGGATTGTTTTATGAATGTGTCCTGCGGTATCTGGCAGAGGGTGCAGAGGAAGAAATTCTGGAAAAACTGGAACGCTTCCAGACCGACCTGCTGCATTGGCGGGAAATGGCAAAAGAATTGTCCCTTTGCGAATTGCTGCGGTATCTCTATCAGCAAACAGGATATTATGATTATGCGGGCATGACCCCCGGCGGCAGTCTGCGACAGGCAAACCTGCGGCTGTTGCTGGAAAAAGCAGAAACTTATGAAAATAACAGCGGAAAAGGGCTGTTCCATTTCATTCGATTTGTGGAGGATATGAAGACGGCAGAAACAGAATCCTCTGCCGCAAAACTCCAAAGTGAAGCGGATGATCTGGTGCGTGTCATGACCATACATAAAAGTAAGGGGCTGGAATTTCCTGTGGTCTTTGTGGCAGACCTTGGGAAACAGTTCAACGAAGCTGATACCCGTGCCGCTGTCATCACCCATCAGGAATGGGGATATGGCATGGATTATATGGATTTGGACCATCGGGCTTCTTATCGGACGTTGTCCAAAACTGCTTTGGCAGAAGCCATCAAGTTGGAAAATCTGTCAGAGGAAATGCGTGTGCTGTATGTGGCATTGACCAGAGCAAAGGAAAAACTGATTTTGACAGGTACGGTGCGTAATCTGCAAAGATCTGTGGAAAAATGGGCAGAAACAGCAGATTCTGTGGAAGAATTGCTGCCTGTATTCCGTCTGCGCCGAGGAAGAAGCTATCTGGATTGGATTATGCCGGCACTTCTGCGACATCCCCAGGCAAGGGTATTGCCGGAGCCTTGGGAACCAACAGATCAGGGAGAGGCACGACAGTTTTTGGATGAGCCTTCCAAATGGAAATTCACCTTTTTGGAAAAAGGCGATATCTACGGAACAGAGCAGGAAAAACAGGAACTGGCAGAAGAACAGCAGAATGTCTTTGAAAATTGGGATACAAAACCGGATTACAGCGGCAGAAAAGAGGAGATTTTCCGTATCCTGTCATGGAAATATGATCACGAAACAGCAACCATGCTGCCTACAAAAGTTTCCATTTCTGAAATCAAACGGCGGTATCAGGCGGAAATTTCTGGCGAAGAAGCACAGGTGCCGCAGGAATTGCAGATTCCCCAGTTTGGGCAGAAAAAAGAAGGGCTGACAGCGGCAGAAATCGGTACAGCCATGCATACGGTCATGGAAGCGGCAGACCTGCGGAAAGCTTATGATGCCGATGCTTTGGAAGAACTGCTGACAGAGCTGCAGCAGCAGGGCAGACTGACAGAAGAAGAAAAAGCAGCTATTCGCAGAAAAGAACTTCTGACTTTCTTTTCTTCTGATTTGGCAAAACGGATGCAGAAGGCGGATGAAATCCATAAAGAACAGCCATTTGCTATGTTGGTGGAGCCGAAAGACGTTTTTCTGGATGATATTTATCAGAATATGGAGGAATTTATCCAGATTAATGGTATCATCGACTGCTATTTTATAGAAGAAAACGGCGTTGTGCTGATGGACTATAAAAGCGACCGACTTTGGCAGGAAGATGCTTTCCGTGAAAAATATAAAATTCAGCTGCGGCTTTATAAAGAAGCGTTGGAGCGTGTAACGGATTTGCCCGTGAAGGCATGTTATATCTACGCCTTTGCACCGGGAAAAATGATTCCTATGAATTTTGATTAAAATATAAAAACCGGAAATACCTGAATGAATCAGGTGTTTCCGGTTTTTTTGTGAGAGATAGCGGACAGCTTCCTGTGGGGAAAGGGCATAAGCCCTATGGAAAGGAGACTGTCCTTTTATATTTCGTGCGAGTTGAGGTGGAAATTTATCTATCTCTTATAGATCGTATGATTATTCAGCAGTTTCAGCAGATTCTGCTGTTGCTTCCATGAAACGCATGATTACAGAAGCGATTTCTGCTCTGGTTGCTGTGCCCTGAGGAGCCAGCTGGCTGTCGCCCATGCCGCTGATATAGCCTTCAGCTACTGCCCACTGCATTGCAGGCTGTGCCCATGTGGATACACTTGCGTTGTCAGCAAATTTGGACAGGTCTGCGGAAGCAGTTACATCATAACCTCTGTATTTTGCGTAGTTGTACAGCATTACTACCATCTGTTCTCTGGTGATTTCCATATTAGGAGCAAACAGATCTTCGCCCATGCCGCTGACGATCTTCGCGTCATTTGCCCAGATAACTGCATCTGTGTACCACTGACCAACAGGAACGTCCATGAATGCGTTTTCAGCATCATATGCGGGACGGCTTTCCATGTTGTAAAGCATCTGTACCAGCATAGCACGTGTCAGTTTGCCGCTGGGGTCAAACTGATTTTCATAAACGCCGCTCATAACGCCCTTGTCTACAACATATTCAACACCTTTGAAGAACCAGTCAGTTTCCTTCACGTCTGTGAAGTTCAGTTCTGTTGTTTCTGTGGATTCAGTGTTTTCTTCGTCCTTGTCTTCGTCTTTGTCAGTATCTTCTGTTGTTTTGCCTTCTTCTTTGAATGTTACGGTAACAGTTACGTCACAGTTTGCCATTCTGAAGGTATATTTGTTGTCTTCGTCGTCTACTTTTTTCGCATCGATTTTATCGCCTTCATCGTCAACGATTTCGATCTTGTCTACTTCGTAACCATCATCGGGTGTGATAGTCAGAGTGATCTTGTCGTCTTCGTAAGCCCAGTCATCGCTGACAGAAACTTCACCGTTTTTGGGTGTGATGACTGTGATGTAGTTGTCGTCACTGTGGGAAGAGCCGGAGGAGGTGCGTGTCCATTCTGCATGAATAGTAGTGTTTTCGCTGAATACGGTATTTGTAGTTACTTCTGTACCATCTGCAGTGAACCAGCCATCAAAACGATATCTGCTGCGTTCGGGTGTAGGCAGTGTGTCCAGTTTACCATGTTTATTGGTTTTTGCTCCTTTTACATCATCTGCCAGTGTACCACCCTGAAGGTCAAAAGAGATGGTGTATGTAGCTACAGCTTCATCTGCAACCTGCAGATTTGCGCCGATTACATAATCTTTATCAATTGCATCAGCGTCTAATTTAGGATGATTCTGCTGGATTCTGTCAATTGTATTCTGATCTGCGTAAACCAGATAGCAATCTGTATCAGCTGTTACATTTTCTACAACAACTTTAGGTACTGTTGTTACATTTTGACCTACACCATATTCAATGTTTGCATACGCACCATTGTCTGGATTCAGAATGCTGTCTTTTACAGTTACTTCTGCGCCATTTACCAGAATGGAAGTATAGCCGCCGCCGTTGATGGTAGCGCCAGTAACTTTGCCGCCTGTTGTGTTATAGAAATGAACAGCGGATTTTTTCACATTTCCATTGCCGTTAATAGTAACATCCTGCAAAGTGAAATCGTTTCCGTTTACAGTGATCAAGTTGTCAGCAACCTTTGCGATAACGTTGATTGCATGATTGTCGCCGTCAATGGTAACATTTGCAGCATTGATTACAATTGCACTGTTTACAGTTGCGTCAGCCAACAGTGTGATGGTGTCGCCTTTTGCAACATCATTCAGAGCGTCTGCCAGAGTGGGGTATTCTGTATCACCAATCTGTGCTACAGCTGTACCGTAATAGATGCCATTGCTACCTTCCATGGAAGAACCAAGAATACCTGCATTGTCGGTAATAACAGGTGTGTCTTTAATTTCAGTCCAAACTTTAGTGGGTTCATCTAATTTGCAATCTTCACCGGACAATGTAAAGGATGGTGTATCATTTGTATTTCCGCTTGCTTTGTCTACATTAACTGCGCCCCAGCTATTTCCTCTTGTCTTCAGATCAGTTGCAGTTACGGTTGCGCTGTTTACCTGTAGAGCAGCATTGCCGCAATTCTGGATTTCTACATCAGTCAAAGTCAGGTTAACGGTAGAACCGTCACCCTGCCAAGCAACGATACCGGATTTTGTTTTTGCATTACCAACAATGGTAACATTTTTAATGGCAACAGTACCATCTGTTACACCCAGAATGTGATTTGTATTTTCGGATACCCATTTTTCATCAGCATAAATGGTGCAACCGTCACCGTCCAGTGTTACATTATCAGGCAGTGCTACTGCAGCAGCACCGTAAGAACCACTTACAGCATCATTGCTTACAGTAACATTTCCATTTAAAGTGATTGTAGCATTTCCGTAATCATTTTCGCCTTCGGCTTTAGCAGTGATGCCTTTCAATACTTCATTGACATCTTCCAGATCAGTATAGTATGTCTTGCTGTCTGTGCCAGCAGTTTTCATGGTTACCCAATCGTCAACATCAACATCGATAGTTGCGTTAGATGTGTTTTCACTCCATACTTTGTTGGCTTCTGCAATGTCACAATCGCCTGTCAGAGTGAATTTCCCAGCTTTGTCTACATTGATAGCACCCCATGCGTTATTTTCTGTGTTGATATCAGTAGCAGTAACAGTTGCACCGTTTACTACGATACCTGCTGTGCCACAATCTTTTACTGTGACATTTTCAATATCCATAGATGCGTTATTGCCAAAAACGTTGATGCCATGTTTGGTTTTTTCATTACCGACAATAGTCAAATTACAAATTTTTGTGTCTTTTGCATTTACAATGCCAATGATATGATTATTGGCAGACTTGTCCCAACTATCATCAGCGGTGATGATAGTGTCATTGCCATCCAGTGTTACACCTGCAGGCAGTGTAAACAAAGCTTCATTATTTGCAATGCCTTCTCCATAATTTGTAACATTAAAGGAAGCTGTCAGTTTGATGGTATCACCGGGTTGTGCTTTCTGGATTGCTGTTTCCAAAGATTCTTGGCTGTTTGCTTCGTGAGTTGTAGCTTCACCAAAAGTTACAGCTTCTTCTGCTTCCGCATCACCAGCAGTCAAAGCACCATCCACAACTGGAGCAGCCACCACTGTTGCAGGTTCCTCTTCCTCTTTTGTATCAACGGTTGTTGTGTCTGTGTCTGTTTCTGTTTCCCCTGCGTTCTGTGCAGTTGTCAGTACGGGTTCATCCACTGCCAGTGCAGTTACAGGAGCTGCAGTCACAGCCAAAGCCACTGCAAGAGACAGGGAAATCATTTTTCCTGTACGTTTTTTCATGATATTCCTCCTTAAAACATAAATTTTTTCTTGTCACACCGTTACACTTTTGAACTGAACCCAAAAAGTTAGACAATATTTTCAAATTAAAATTGTTTAAGAA
>ERZ827037.2940-NODE-2940-length-12581-cov-4.101788_pt1 | contig 12581 bp, 12 predicted proteins | sample MGYA00519924_ERZ827037 | MGnify/ENA primary metagenome ERZ827037 (study PRJEB31778, sample SAMEA3449250) | human gut metagenome | biome: human gut; feature: human-associated habitat; material: faeces | place: United Kingdom | collected 2010/2012 ...
TCTGTCTTTCGTGCTTTTTTGTCAGAGTACTGTCCTTTCTATAGGTACCATTTTATTGTTATCCTCTGAATATAATCGTACCTTCTATTGGGCCTTCTGGGTGGGCCATGATGACCCGGCCCCCGGTCCAGTTAATGAGCGCAATCCCCCCTTGGCGGGGGATGCGCTCTTTTTCACAGCAGCCGATAGAGGTTGGAGGTACAGCCACCGTTTTTTCGATACCGTGGTTTTTTCTCTACGCGCCCCTGGCGAACAAGATCGCCAAGGGCACGTTTCACTGTGGAGCGGGATAGACCAAGATCTGACGCGATGGTATTGATGGCATACCAGCTCTCTCCCTCCTTGTTAGCGCGGTCGTGGAGATACATACAGACCGTTTTGGCACGGGGAGACAGCTCATGGTCCGCATAGACCACATCGAAATAGCTCATATCAACCCCTCCCGCTTGGTGTTATAGATCCCGCGGCCTGACCTGCTGGCCATGATGCTGTTGACCAGGTCCTCCTTATTGGCATAGGCAATTTTACGATTGGCTCTCTCCGGCATTTGGTAAGGTTCGTCGAATGTGATGCCCCAGTCCAGGAAGAGAGGCAGCCTTGTCTGCATAGGATGGGTACCGGTTTTCATCACGATGAAATGCCCCTTCGGAATGGACTTCAATTCATCCGGTGACATCAGTGGTCGCTCCATCATCTGCAGCGACTGGCTGGGATCATTTTTTCCTCTGGAAACACTGCCGGAGAGGACTGTGCGGTTTCCCAAGGCACGAGACACAGACTCCGCAGTTTCGCTTTGAGGGGTAAAGCCGCCGGCAACCGTCAGCTGGCAGTTATCAATCAGGATTTCGCTGCCCGTTTTCTTATAGTTGTCCTCCAGCTGCGCGACGCTCTGAATGATGGGCACCATCGTCAGCTTCCGGGATCGGCCAGCTGAGAACAGTGCCATGACATCGAATGGCGGCATGGTACCGAACTCGTCACAGAAAAACACGACTCGGTTCTTCAGCTTTCCTTCATTCCTATCCGCAATGGCAAACAGCTCGTTGGATAGGTTCTGAATCATGAGTGTCGCCATGAAGTTTTTCGTCCGATCTTCTTCCGGCAGGATCAAAAAAATCGCACATCTTTCCGAGGCAAAGGTCTCCGCATCAATGGAGTTACCGCCGTTCCCTGCTGAACAGAGACGGCGCTTCGCTGTCATCTTTCTTCGGCTTCTCCGTCCCCGTGACATCTGGCTCGATCTCACCTGCGATCTCATCTGACTCTGACTGGACCAGCTCTTTCGACATCCGCAGCGTCTCCCGGATGACCATGTTGCGCACGCTCTTGAATTCCTTCTGTGCGGACAGCGGAAGGCGCGGCGGGAGGTCCTTCGAATATGTGCTGAGGACTTTCTCCCGCAACTGTTGCCAGAGCTCATAGGCATGGGAGACATGCGGGTCCTGGGCCAGCTCCTCAACGATCTGATCCACCGTGAGCTTCACATCGGGCGGTACACAGATTCCGATTGATTCCATCGCTGCCATCGACAGTGCTTGTTTCTCTGCCCTCGAAAGGGGAACGGATTTTGAACGATAGTTGCCGCCACAGATCACTGTTCCTGTGAATCATCCCTTTTCAGGATCGTCCGCAGACAGCGGCCGTCCTCTCCCCAGTACAGGAATCCGTGGTCAGGATAAAGACAGTCCTCACAACGAGTAAACTTCCGGCAAACCGGCTTCTGCTCCTTAATCTCCCGCTACCTGGATTTTCTAGGTCGTTTGGGCTTAAAGGTGACATGATATCTGCGGACTGAACTCTTCAGCGAACTCATGGACATTACGGTGCCCTTTTTCCCGCCACTGCTAAATTTTTTCATTTGCCTTGCTCCTCCTTTTTTTGATACACGCCTTCTGTTCCCATGCTTCTGGCAGACGACTCCCCCTTTTTGACTGCTTAGTTCTTTGAAATGAAAAAGGGCGCCGGATCGGTGTTTCTCTGAAACCACCAATTCGGCGCCGTAATATTTGTATAGGATTTTTGAAAAAAATAGCGCCCTTTTTGCTTTCAAAAAGGGCGCTGATAGTAGGATTGGCCTTAATACCATCAAAACCACTGTTCGAATCCCCTCAGTTGGTTGAAAACCCTTGAAGCGATCTATTGGAAATAAGGTCAGTTTTGGGGACATAAAAAAGCCGCAACACTCTGATTCCCTAAGCCTTCAGGTTAGGAGATCTAGAATGTTGCGGTTTGATGGAGCTAGTGGGGTGACTCGAACACCTGACCTGCTGATTACGAAACCCATTCCGGCCGTAAGCCATTGCAGCGCAAGGGTTTGGAGACGTTTTTCATCAAAAATCAGCAGGTCAGGAAACTTTTTCAGAGTGCCGCTCCCGCAAGATTTATCCCAGCGCTCGGCAATGTGGGTCGCCGTGTGCGTCTGGTTTTTCAAACGCCAAAACGCTCAAAATCTGCGCCACTGTAAACAATGTAGGAAGCCTCCGAAAATTGAACAGAAGTCTGGCTTCCACGATCAGGAAGCCCTCCGTCACCGCGTATGAGGGGCTGTGTGGTCCCAGAGCCAAGGACGTGGCGTTCGAAGGCTATGGGCAGAGTGCGGCCAGTGTGGGCGGAGATCTGGAGAAGAAGTTTTATGGGAAGTATCTCCAGAGGAAAAACGGTGCGGTGGGCGGATCTGGCGGCAGCTTTTGGTGGCAAATCCGGCGGTTTCGGCCAGCCGAAAAAAAAGCACAAGATAAAGGGAGGTGGTCGCAAAGCGCCCACCCCCCGGTCACACCGGCCCGCAACGCGGGCCGTGCCAAAGGATTGCGAGATTTCCCCTCTCCTCCGACCTGGGTGGTCGGTTTTGAGGATTTTCAAATTCAAGGTGGTCGGTAGGACAAGAAATCCAGCGTTCCCAAGCGGTTGCGCTGTGTCGGGCTGAGGTCGAGGTTTTTTCCCTCTGAAAGTTCAAACCTTGCGTCGCTATATCAAAGAAAAGGGCTGAGAGAAATAGCCGCCCGAGGAGTTCTTAACAAACTGATAACTCGGCCCTTTTGCCCTGGCTATTCTCCGCAAGATAGGGTATTGTGTGTCGCTGAATAGGAGGTGATACACGATGAAGGATTACATGATGGCCCTGCACCAGCGGTTCTGCAAGGAGCCGGAATGCCGGGAGGCCAGGAAGGAGTTGGAGGCGGTCCATCAAGACCTGTACCAGGCGCTGGACCGGCAGGGGCAGGAGCAGCTTCTGAAACTGGCGGACCTGGAGAACGAGCTGCGGGAGGATGTCTCCCTGGAAAGTTTCCTCTCTGGATTTAAACTGGCCCTGGGGATCGCGGCAGAACTGGCTCCCTCCTACTCCTTCGACGATGACGAGGAGCAGAGAGCCTGTGAGGCCCTCCAGCAAAGGAGGGGTGAATAATGGCAAAGAAGCGTGCCAACGGCGAGGGAAACATCCGAAAGCGCAAAGACGGCCGCTGGGAAGGACGATACACCGCCGGGTACGATCAAGATGGCAAGCGGATCATCAAGAACGTGCTGGGCAGGACCCAGGCCGAAGTCAAGAGCAAGCTGTCCGTGGCCATCGCGGAAAGCCAGCAGCTGGACGTGTCTCGCTCTGGAGAATACACGGTAGCGGAGTGGCTACGAGTCTGGTTCGAGCTGTACGCCAAACCCAGCATCCGGCCATCCACGGCTGGCTACTACCGCCGGGCAATGGAGGAATACACCATCCCCCGGATTGGGAGCGTTAAGCTCAACAAGCTCACCAGCCGGGAAATTCAGAAACTGTACAAGGACCTACTGGAGAATGGACGGACGCGGAAACAGCAGAGGAAAAAGAAGCCCGGGCTCAGCGGGTCCACCGTGCGAGGCGTCCACATCATGCTCCACAGTGCCCTGGACCGGGCGGTGAAAGAGCGGCTGCTGATCCGCAATCCCGCCGACAGCTGCGTGGTGCCGAAAGTGCAGCACCAGGAGATGAAAACGCTCCGTCCCGAGGACCTGAAAGCCTACCTGGACGCAGCAGAGCGGCGAGGCGCCTTGGTCATGTTCTATCTGGAGTTAGTCAGCGGCATCCGAAAAGGCGAACTGGTAGCCCTGCGATGGGAGGACCTGGATGTGGAGCAGCGAACCATCTCCGTCAGCAAACAGGCCACCAAAGACGCGGACAACAATCTCATTGTGGCAAGGCCAAAGACAGAGAACTCCATTCGGCAGATCTCCATCCCCCAGGAGGCGGTGGACCTGCTTATCCAGGAGCACGCCAAGCACCCGGGCAACCCCTGGCTCTTCCCTTCCTCCCGCACCGGAGGTATGTACCACCCGGATTCGGTGGCCACTCTCCACCAGCGAATCCTGAAAGACGCCGGGCTGGAACACCTCCGGTTCCACGATCTGCGCCACACCTTCGCCACCCTGGCCCTCCAGAATGGAGTGGACATCAAGACCGTCTCCGCCATGCTGGGACACTACGACGCCGGGTTCACCCTGCGGACCTACACCCACACCACCCGCCAGAAACAGGACGAGGCAGCGCAAACCATGGGCAACCTCATGGCACAGATGCGGTAACACACCATCACCTAAACAGAACAGCGCATCGGTCGGGAAGCCGAACTTCCCCGCCGGTGCGCTGCGTTTTTTCACCCGTGTGGGTCACGGTGTGGGTCAGATTTTTTTACTCTCTGAAAGTTATAACTGTTTGCACAACAAAACGCCCCGAAAACCATTGTTTTCGGGGCGTCCTGTGTGTAACCGCTACAATCTAGATTTCCTATTTCTCGCAAATTTGCTTTCTTTCCGTCGGCCAAGTTCACACTCACAGTTCTATCTGCATGTCTGCCGTGCGTTTGATTTGTCCCTTCATCTTCTGCACTTTGTCAAAGGTCTCCTGATCAATGATCGGCTCATGAGCATTCTCCACCAGGTACATCTCCTTTTGCCCTGTGTTCTTCACCTGCTTCCCCGTCAAGAAATCCGGCGTGTAGGTCTTCTGCATCAGCACTTGGCCCACATATTTTTCATTGCTCAGCATCCGGTCAATGGTGGAGGTACTCCACTCCGTCTTTCCGGTGACCGTCTTGATGCCGTGAGATTCCAAATACTTTTTGATCTTCCGCACACCGTTTCCCTGGATGTAGAGCTCAAAAATCTTTCGGACGATCTCGGCCTCCTCCGGTACGATCTGCAGCACTCCATCCGGCCCCTTGGTATACCCCAGAAACTGCCTGTGATTCAAAATGGTTTTCCCGCTCCGCATGCGATTCTGAATGCCAAATTTGATGCTCTCGCTGCGAGTCTGGCTCTCTGCCTGCGCAAAGGCAGCATACAAATCAATCACGCTGTCTGGTGTCTTCATGGTAAAGATACCTCCTAACTCAATGTAGATTCCTACATTCATTTGTTTCAGCTTTCTGATGGTGGCAATGGCTTCCCGGGCATCTCTCCCAAAGCGGCTGAGTGATTTGACGAGGATCAAATCGATCTTCCCTCTCCGGCAGTCTCTCAGGAGCTTCCGATAGCCTGGACGGTTTTTCGTGTGCAGCCCCGATGCTTGGTCCGCGTAAGCAGCCACGAATCGCCACATGGGATTACTCTGAATAAAAGCTGTATAATACGCGATCTGGTTTTCCAGGCTTGAATTTTGTTCCTCCTGATTCGTGCTGGTACGGCAATAGGCTGCAACCCGCAGCTGCTGATCCCAAATAGGGTGGTCCTTCTGCGTCTGGGGAATCTCGATCACATGCTGAAACATAAGAAGCCCTCCATGATACATACTGTCAACCAGTTTATCATGGAGGGCGGAAAAATGAAAAAGCTACATTCCGGTTCAAAGAACCAAAATGTAGCTTTTAACATGGAGCTAGTGGGGTGACTCGAACACCTGACCTGCTGATTACGAATCAGCTGCTCTACCGACTGAGCTACACTAGCATCAAGATATATGAACCTTATCCAAAGCGACTGATACCACTCCAGACAAGATTAATCATATCACAGTTTTCTTGCAGCGTCAACACCTTTTTCCCTCCCATCTTATATGCACTCCACCCTGTATATTACGGCTCGTATTTTTGCAGGGTATCCTGCAAAAATACGAGCCGCCATTTATTGTATCCCGTCGAATTTTGTAAGAACTACGGGAAAGTCAACAGATAAAACGCCGGTTTTTTTCGCTGATTTTTGATATTCCTCGACCTCTCCTCCAGTTTTATTTCCACTTTCTCCACAGAGTTCTCCACTTTTTAAATTCACATAATTTTTCCGCTCCATTTTATTTACAAATTGTTATCCACATTTTCCACACAGTTTTCAACAGCTATATATTCTTTTATTTTCAACACGTTTATCGATTTTTGTAATTTTTTAACAATCGCTGTAAATGGTGTTTTACACAGTTAACTCCAAGCTTTTAAATTTACATAATATTTTTATATTTCGAGCAGCATCGTTGATTTGCCGTTTTTTTTGATTGTGTAACCAGATTTGCAAAAAACTTTAAGCCTCCCTTCAAAAAAACAAGTCAATTTCCTTTACGTGAGGCTTACATTTTTTTACATATTCATTTTCCTTTTGATCTCGCAGGGATTCTTTCAAAAAAGAGCGGCTGCCGCAGCAGCCGCTCTTTCAATCTGCATTTATCTCTGCCTCAATGGCTCTTGTGGCATACGCATTGAGGGACATATCCGCCACATGTCCCGCCAGGTACTCATAGTATCCCTGGGCGCCGATCATGGCGCCGTTGTCTCCGCAAAGCCGCAGCGGCGGCAAATACAGGCGGCACCCCGCTTTCGCGCAGGCCCGTTCCAAATCGCTTCGGATGATAGAGTTGGCCGCCACACCACCTGCCGCACAGAGGACCTTTCGTCCCGTCTGACGAAGCGCCTCCATCGTGCGGGGCACCAGCGTATCGCTGACCGCTTGGGCAAAGTCCCGGGCAAGCGCCGCCCGGTCCAGCTCCTCCCCCACTTGCTGGGTATGATGGGCCAGATTCACCACCGCCGTTTTCAACCCGGAAAAGCTCATATCCAGCGGCGCACCGTCTACATGGGACAGCGGCAGCCGGTATACGCCACCCTGAGACTGCTGGGCCAGCCGATCCAGCGGTGCGCCGCCGGGATACGGCAGCCCCAGTACCCGGGCAGCCTTATCAAAGCACTCCCCCGCCGCGTCATCCCGGGTGGCACCCAGAATGTGGAGATCCGTATAATCCCGCACATCCACGATCAGGGTATTTCCCCCGGAGATGGCCAGCGCCAGGAAGGGCGGCTCCAGTTCCGGAAAGGCCAGATAATTCGCGGCGATATGTCCCCGCACATGATGGACCGGGATCAGCGGTACCCCCAGCGCAAAGGCCATGGATTTTGCAAAGCTGAGCCCCACCAATACTGCACCGATCAGGCCGGGAGCATAGGTCACCGCCACGGCATCAATATCCTCCCGGGTACACGACGCCTGACGCAGGGCCTGCTCCGTCAGAGCGGCGATCACCTCTACATGCTTGCGGGATGCAATCTCCGGCACTACGCCGCCATAAAGCGCATGCATATCCGCCTGGGAGGCAATGGCATCGGAGAGCACTTTTCGACCGTCCTCCACCACTGCCACAGCGGTCTCGTCACAGGAGGATTCAAACGCAAGGATCTTCATCGGGACGTATCCCCTCTCTCTTTATTCATTCCAGGCCACCTGGGGCAGCGGCTTTGCATTGGGCTCCCGGGGAATCCGCACATACCGCGCAAATTTCTCCGGTGAAAACCGCTTGAGATAAATGGCCCGGTGCGCTTCGATCAGCCGCTGATCTGAGATGGGCGCATCTGCCCAATAGAGTGTTTTGTACGGCACGCCGAACATCTCCGTGTCATATCCGGCCAGCCGGGCGTGATTGCGGGCATAGAAGCCCAGCCGCCGCTGTGCCATGGCAGGGTCCGGCGCGTATTCCGGCATCTCGCTTTCTCCCAGAATGACCACTCCAGGCTCTGCTTCCAGCATCTTTTCCAGCAGCAATGCCCCAAGACCGCCGTTGCGGCAGCGGGGAGAGATGCACAGATAGTCCAACAGTGCCCAGCCCGGTTCTCCCAGCCATAAAAAGCACTCGCCGACGATCTCCGTCCCGTCAAAAAGGCACCAGGGACGATAATATCCATCCTCCAACATCCGCTGGATGATTCTAAGCGGCTTGAGCTCCGCCGCGGGGAAGGAAACCTTCAGATCCGCATCATACACCGTCTCCAGCTGTTCCGGTGTCGCCAGTCTCAACTCCATACGCAAACTCCTTCGTCATGATGATGGCATCCTCCTTGGGATGCTCATAGTAGTTTTTACGCCGTCCGACACTGCGGAATCCGCGGCTGCCGTAGAGCGCGATGGCATCATAGTTGGACGCCCGTACCTCCAGCGTCAAAAACGCCAGATGATTGCCCTGGGCAAAGTCCAAAAACACCTGCAGCAGCTTTCCTGCGATTCCCTGTCGGCGGCATTCCGGGCGCACCGCCACGTTGGTGATATAGCCCTCATCCAGCACCACCTGGAGTCCGGCATACCCCACTACTTTTCCGCTCTCGTCCAGCGCCACCAAAAACGCGGAGAGCGCATTGTCCAGTTCCTCCGCCAGCATATTCCGGGACCAGGGCGTGGAAAAGCAGATCCGCTCCAGCTCCGCCACCTCGTCCAGGTGATCGGCAGTCATGGGGACGATGCGCACATGCAGTTGTTCTCTCATTTATGTTCTCTCCTCTCCCGGCTGATCCGTCTGCCCGCAGCTGTCCGCCCACGACTGCAGACGGGAAAAAAGCCGCCCCACATGGAATCCGTCCGCCGCCGCGTGATGCACCTGCACCGCCAACGGCAGCAGCGTCCGCCCATGTTCCGTCCGGTACTTGCCCAGCGTAAAGATCGGCGGCAGATAGTCGTATCCCTTCTGCAAATTCAAATTGAACCCGGTAAAACTGGTCCACGGCACCGCCGAGACGTTGAAGATCCCCTGCCCGGGCTCCGGAACACGGGCCACGGGGCCCGGCACCGTGCCGAACCGGGCCATATCTGCCTCCCACGCCCTGCAAAACGCCGTAAGATCCGGCGTATAGGCGGTCCAGAGGCTGGAAAACGTCTCGCTTTCCTTGTGGAAAATCGTATAGCTGGGGTCCATACGGTCGTGATACCCCACCGCACCTTCGGCATCTATATCCATGCAAAACGCCGGATCGGCGTTGACCGCACGGGCAAGTCCAAAGATCACCGCAGGATAAAACCGCATGCCCTTTTCCCTGAGCCAGGGCAGCAGCACGGTAACATCCACATCCGCCGTCATGCTGTAGGTGCAGGGCAGGGTGTGGAAATAGTGTTCAAAATATGGCCGTCTGGGCCAATTCTCCAAATCAACCCGATGAAAACTCATGGCATTACCCCTTGGCCTCCAGCCAGTTTTTTCCCCAGTGGGCCTGAGCCGTCAGCGGGACGGACAGATGGACCACATTTTCCATCTCCTCTTCCAACAGGCGGGCCACCGCTTCAGCCTCCGCCGCAGGGCACTCCACGATCAGTTCGTCGTGTACCTGCAGCACCAGATGCGCATCGGGCTGTTCTGCCCGCAGCCGGCCGGCAACCGCCACCATGGCAAGCTTCATGATGTCCGCCGCCGTGCCCTGGATGGGCATGTTCAGCGCCACCCGCTCCCCGAAGGCCCGAAGGTTGTGGTTGGAAGAGGTGAGCTCCGGCAGGTCCCGCCGGCGGTGGAACAGCGTTTCCACATAGCCCGTCTCCTTGGCCTTTTCCACCACGTCATCCATATACTTCCGCACACCGGGGAAGGTGGCAAAGTACGCATCCATATATGCCTTGGCCTCCGCCACGGTGGAGCCGATGTCCTGGCTCAAAGAGAAGGCGGAAATGCCATAGACGATGCCGAAGTTCACCGCCTTGGCCCGGCGGCGCATCTCGGGCGTCACGTCGGCCCGGGCCACATGGAACACCTTGGCCGCCGTCTCCGCATGGAAATCTCCCCCGGAGAGGAACGCCTCCTGCATTCCCGTGTCTCCGGAGATATGGGCCAGGAGCCGCAGCTCGATCTGGGAGTAGTCCGCGTCCACCAGGACACAGCCGTCGGCAGGGATGAACATCCTGCGGATCTCGCTGCCCAGATCCGTGCGGGTGGGAATGTTCTGCAGGTTGGGTTCCGTGGAACTCAACCGTCCGGTGGCGGTCACCGTCATCTGGAAGGAGGTCCGCACCCGGCCGTCCGGGTCCATGGCCTTTAAAAGCCCGTCTGCATAGGTGGACTTGAGCTTGGTGAGCTGGCGGTACTCCAGCACCGCCCCCACGATGGGAGCCTCATAGCGGAGCTTTTCCAGCACGTCGGCATTGGTGGACCAGCCTGTCTTGGTCTTTTTCCCATGGGGAAGGCCCAGCTTTCCGAAAAGGATCTCTCCCAGCTGCTTGGGGGAATTGATATTGAATTCCTCCCCCGCCAGATCATAGATCTGCTGCTGGATCTCCCCCGCCCGGACGGAGAGCAGATCTCCGAAATCGGACAGCGCCCGGGCGTCCACCCGGCAGCCGGTCCGTTCCATTTCCGCCAGCACAGGGCAAAGGGGCAGCTCCACCGCCTGCAAAAGGTCCCACAGGCCCTTTTCCCGAAGCTTGGCAGTCAGGGTTTCGTAAAGCGCATTCACCGCGGCAGCATAGCTGTCCAGGCTGGCCTCCGCAGCCGCCGGGTCGCCCAGCAGGGAGAACGCGTCCTGTTCCAGATAGAGCGGCTTGGGCAGCTCCTCATTATAATAGGCAACAAACAGCCGCTGGAGATCATAGCTCCCCGCCGTGGCGTCCAGCAGGTAGGCCGCCAGCGCCGTATCGAAGATGAACCCCTCCGCCGGCAGGCCGCTTTCCAGCAGCGTGCGCATCAGGTCCTTGACATTGTGGGAAACCTTTTTGATGTCGGCGGAAAAGAGCGCGGTCAACAGGGCGTTCCAGTCCCCCTGGTACTTGCTGAAAAACAGCTCCGCCGTCACAGCGGTATCCTCTCCAGTCCCGCAGACCACCGACACGCCGGTAAAATCCGGCAGCGTTATCAAAGCCACATGATCCGCCTCACGCCACAGGGAGAGCAGCTTCTCCGCCTGCGCCGGTTCCGTCACCTGCTCTACCGTCACGGTCACCTCGCGTGCAGGAGCTTCCTCCGCCTGCCGGTCCGCCGCCGTGAGGCCGAAGCGCTCAATGAGCTTGGTGAACTCCAAACGCAAAAAGAGCGGATACGCCTCCGGTCCCGGCTCCTTGCGCAGATTATCTTCCGGTCGGAAGTCCAGCGGCACATCTGTGGCAATGGTAGCCAGCCAGTAGGAATGACGGGCACTCTCCTCTCCCGCCTGAAGCTTTCGGATGGCAGCGGGCTTGGCCTCAATATCCGGCAGCTTTTCATAGAGGGTCTCGATGCTGCTGTACTTCTGGATCAGGTCCATGGCCGTCTTTTCCCCCACGCCGGGAACACCGGGGATATTGTCGGAGGTATCCCCCATGAGGGCCTTCAGGTCGATCATATGGATAGGGTCAAAGCCGTACTGCTCCCGGAATGCCTCCTCCGTCATATCCTTGGTGGTTGTCTGCCCCATGCGGGTGGAGACCAGCTTCACTTTGGTCTTGTCCGTGATGAGCTGCAGGGAGTCCTTGTCCCCCGTCACCACCACGCACTCCCAGCCGGCGGATTCGCACTTGCGGGAGATGGTCCCGATGAGATCGTCCGCCTCCCAGCCCTCCAGCTCGTAGCGGGGGATGTTCAGGGCATCCAGCACCTCCTTGAGCACCGGCACCTGCATGCGCAGTTCCTCCGGCATGGGCTTGCGGGTGGCTTTGTAGGTCTCATCTGCCGTGTGGCGGAAGGTGGGGGCATGAACGTCAAAGGTGACGCACAGCGCGTCCGGAGCCTCCTCCCCCACCAGACGCAGCAAAGTGGTCAGAAAGCCGAAGATCGCATGGGTATAGAGCCCTTCCCGGTTGGTCAGAGGGCGGATGCCGTAATAGGCCCGGTTGATGATGCTGTTGCCGTCGATGACCATGAGTTTCATGGAAGCGACCTCCTGTTCTGGATGGAAGATTTCTGATAACTAAGAAAGTATACCCTATTCTCCCCATTTCCGCAAGGCTGGCTTGACTTTGCCCGCATTTCTGGTAGACTAAACGCAAAAAGCGGGCAATTTTCCTTCCCGTTCAATTCACAAGGAGCACTTTATGAAACAACCCCATTTTCAGCATCTCATCCTCAAAGCCGTTCGTCTGCTGGAACTGCTCTTGGCCGCCGCCATCGTACTGATCATCATTTACGGCGCGGTCTATCTCCTGGGCACCACTGTCCAGTCCCTGCTGAGCGATCCCGGCAGCTTTTCCGTCAGCACCTTTCTCTCCCATGCCCTGCTTTTGGTGATGGGGCTGGAGTTTGTAAAGATGCTGGCGCTGCACACCGCCGGTTCCGTGATCGACGTGCTGCTTTTCACCATCGTCCGCCAGATGATCGTCAGCCATGCCGGTTCTCTGGAGACGCTGCTGGGCACCGCGGCCGTGGCCGTGATCTTTGCCGTGCGGAAATTCCTCCACCCCGACCAGTATGATGA
>ERZ827037.2950-NODE-2950-length-12489-cov-3.989464_pt1 | contig 12489 bp, 14 predicted proteins | sample MGYA00519924_ERZ827037 | MGnify/ENA primary metagenome ERZ827037 (study PRJEB31778, sample SAMEA3449250) | human gut metagenome | biome: human gut; feature: human-associated habitat; material: faeces | place: United Kingdom | collected 2010/2012 ...
AAGCCGTCCATAAAATGGGTGGAGGACGTGAAGATGTTGGCATACCACTTCAGGGAAAAGCCCTGAGGCGGGAAGGTGACCAGCGCAGTGGGGGTAAAGGAGGCCAAAACGATGACCACCAGCGGCGCCACCAAAAAGAGCATCACCAGCACTGCCACCAGCCGGCAGAGCCAGTTCACATGGCCGTCACGCATTCTTTCCGCCTCCCATCCGTTTCATGTATTTTCCGGTGGTCAGCACCACCACGACCTGGACCGCCAGGATCACCGCCAGCAGGATGTAGCTGATGGCAGCGGCGGCACCCCAGTCAAAGCTGACGTTGATCTCCTGCACCACCATGGTGGCCATCATGCGGAACTTGGACCCGCCCAACAGCTTGGGGGTGACGTAGGAGGTCATGCTCATCGTAAACACCAGCACGCAGCCGGAGATGATGCCCGGTGTGCTCAGGGGGAAGATGACCCGGGTGAACGTGGTCATGGGAGATGCGCCCAGGCTGTACGCCGCGTACTCCACATTGGGATCGATGCTCTGCAGCACGCCCACCAGGGAGAGGATCATGTAGGGGATCAGCAGATGGATCATGCCGATGATGACCGCCGTCTCCGTGTTGAGGATCTTCAGCGGCTCAGAGATGAGCCCCAGGCCCATCAGGAACTGGTTGAGCAGGCCGTTGGTGCCGAGAATGACCATCCATCCGTAGGAGCGCACCACGGCGCTGACCAGGAAGGGGAACAGGATCACGATCACCATGGCCTGCTTGAGCCGGGACGGCGTCCGGGCCATGTAATAGGCCGTGGGATACCCCAGCAGCAGCGAGACCGCCGTAGAGATCAGCGACACCCGCAGGGTCGTCCAGAGGATGTCCAGGTAAAAGGGATCCGTAAAGAATGCGGTGAAGTCCGCCGTTCCGTTCTCCGCCAGCGTGCGGATCAGAATATAGATCATCGGGAAGATGAAAAACAGCAGCAGTGCCAGCGACGCGGGCAGCGCCAGCAGCAGCGCCTGCTTTTTCCGTTCCATCAATGCTCCCCCTTTCTCTTCTCAATGAGCGGCAAAAACCGCTTGTGTGCCACATCCAGCAGCCCCCGGTCCGTACATTTGATCTCCGGGGAGACCGCCAGCGGCATAATGGTGAAAAACGACATCAGATCTGCGTGGGAGAAGCCCATCTCCCCACAGTCCGTCAAAAAGACCGTCAATTCTTCCAGGAGTTCCTCCGGCGGCAGCGTGGACATCAGCCCCGCCAGCGGCAGCGGGATGCAGCGGCGGACCGTGCCGTCCTGCGCTGCGCAGATGCCGCCCTGGGCCTCGATCACCGCGTTGGCCGCCAGGGCCATGTCGGCGTCGTTCCCTCCGTACACCGTGAGGTTGTGGGCATCGTGGCCGTAGGTCAGCGCCACGGCGCCCCGCACCTGGCCCATGCCCTCGATCAGCGCCAGGCCATGCTGGGTCTTTCCGTAGCGGTTGAAGACCGCCATCTTCAAATAGCCCCGGCTGTCCAGCACAGCGCCGCCGTTTTCTCCCGGAATCGCGGGAAGCTCCCGCTGGACCCGGGTGGTGTGCAGCGACACGCCGTCCTGGGCGATCACGTTCACCACTGCCGTTCCCACGGCAGGCGCGGCGATCACCAGATCTTCCGGCCGCACCGGCGCGCACCGCACAGAGCTGCGCAGCACATCCGACAGATCCGGCTGGGGCATCGCCTTTGTCAGCCGTCCCTCCCGGCACACCACTTCCCCGCCGCAGAGCACCAGCTCCGGCCGGGGCGCGCGCAGATCCCGCACCAGCTGCAGATCCGCCCGCATGCCCGGGGCGATCCCGCCCACGTCGTAAAGCCGCAGGCGGCGGGCCGGGTTGATGGTGGCAAAGCGCACCGCCCGCACCGGGTCCAGCCCCAGCGCCACGGCCTCCGTCACCACATGGTTCAAATGCCCCTGCCGCATCAGTCGGGGCAGCGGCACATCGTCCGTCACCAGGCAGATGCGGTCCTGGACCGGAGCGGCATTCATGGCCGCCACCAGCTCCCGGTTCAGGGCGTTGGCCTGGATCTGGACCGTAAAGCCCAGAGCCAGCTCCTCTTCCAGCTTCTCCGCCGTCCGCAGGGTGTGGTCGCTGTCGATCCCGGTCGCCCGGAAGGCCTGCAGGTCCCGGCCCGTCAGCAGGGAGGCATGTCCGTCCATGATGCAGCCACGCCGGAGCGCTTCCTGCGCCACGGAGAGGATCCGCTCCTCCCCGTCGGCCACGCCCCGGAAGTCCATCACCTCGCCAAGGCCCCATACGCCCGGCAGATCCAGCAGCTCCGCCGCCTCCGCGGCCCCCACGCTGTATCCGGAGTCCTCAAACCCCGGAGCGGAGGGGATCGTGGACGGCGCCATCATCAAGACCCGCAGGGGAAGTCCCCGGGCCGCATCCATCAGCGCCTGCACGCCCCGCAGTCCCAGCACATTTCCGATCTCATGGGGGTCCGCCGCCACCGTGGTGGTCCCGCAGCAAAGGGCCGCCCGGGCAAAATGAGCCGGCGTCAGCATGCTGCTTTCCAGGTGCATGTGGGAATCCACAAAGCCCGGCAAAGCGTAGCAGCCGCCGCCGTCCAGTATCTCTGCCGCCTCATAGGGCGGCTCCAGAGGGCCAACATACGCGATACGGTCTCCTTCGAGGCCAATGCACCCCTCTGAGACCGTATCGTTAAACACATTCACGATCCGCACGTTGCGGATCAAGCAGGAAAACGGACGACGCCCCTGTGTGGCGCCGACAACGTGCATCAGCGTGGACAATCTTCTCTCTCCTCATTTGCAAATGGCGGCTGCAGCCCGCCAGTGATACTACCTTTCTTTCCGTGTATCATATCCTAATTTCCCCCTGTCTGTCAACAAACCCTTGCAAAAATGCGCAATTTATATAAAATATTCAAAGTGAATCATCGGTTTCTGCCGGAATTGGCAAAACCAGCCCGAAGGAGGACACAATATGACAAAGGAAGCACTCAAAGCCCGCTGTCTGCAGCTGATTGAGGACAACAAGGCTGCCATCATTGACATCGGACAGGAGATTTTCGCCCATCCGGAACTGGGCTTTAAAGAACACAATACCGCCGCACTGGTGCGCAGCACGTTTGAACGTCTGGGGATCCCCTACCGGGATAAGCTGGCCATCACCGGCGTCCGGGGCGATCTGAAGGGCCGCAGCGACGGTCCCCGGGTCATGGTGATGGGCGAGCTGGACGCCGTGGTCTGCCCCCTCCACCCCCAGGCAGACCGGACCACCGGCGCCGCCCACTCCTGCGGTCGCAACGCCCAGATCGCCTCCATGCTGGGCGCGGCCATGGGCCTTGCGCCGCTGGCGGACCAGCTGGACGGCAATGTGGCCTTCGTGGCGGTGCCTGCGGAGGAGTATGTGGAGCTGGAGTACCGGGAACGGCTGCGTCAGGAGGGGCAGATCCGCTTCTTCGGCGGCAAGCAGGAATACTTGCGCCTGGGTGTGCTGGACGACATCGACATGGGCATGATGATCCACTCCCACGCCGGCGTCCGGGACCGGCATTTCCTCATCAACTGCGACAGCTCCGGCTTCCTTGGCAAGCTGATCCGCTTTACCGGCCGGGAGGCCCACGCCGGTGCCCGGCCCTTTGACGGGATCAACGCCCTCAATGCCGCCGCCCTCTCCCTGCTGGCCATCAACTCTCAGCGGGAGACCTTCCGGGAGAAGGACCGGATCCGGGTCCACCCCATCATCACCAAAGGCGGCGACCTGGTGAACATCGTGCCGGCGGACGTGCGGATGGAGACCTATGTCCGTGGCACCAATCTGGAGGGCATCCTGGACGCCTCCGAAAAGGTCAACCGCTCCCTGCAGGGCTGCGCCTATGCCATCGGGGCCAAGGTGGACATTCAGGAAATGCCCGGCTATCTGCCTCTGATCCAGAACCCGGTGCTCTCCGACCTCTTTGCGGCCAACGCAGAGACGCTTCTGGGCGCAGGCACCAACATCTACGGCCAGGAGCTGATGGGCGCCACCGACGCCGGAGACGTCAGTTCCTTCATGCCCTTCATCCACATCTCCACCGGTGGCTATGACGGAGACGCCCACAGTCAGAACTTCACCGTGTGCGATCCTGAGATGGCCTATGTGATGCCCGCCAAGGCCATGGCTATGACGGTCATCGACCTTTTGTGGGACGGTGCCGCCCAGGCCCGTGCCATCCGGGACGCCGCCGCGCCGAAATTCACCCGGGAGAGCTATCTGCAGTTCTGGGACAGCGTCTGCGCCGGAACCGCGCAGCCGGACAGTTTTTAATTATTAATTATTAAAAGGAGGAACGATCTGATGATTTCCAAACAGGTTTTGGATCTGGAGCCTCAGTTTATCGCCTGGCGGCGGGAACTGCACGCCGTCCCTGAGCTTTCCTTTCAGGAAGTTCAGACTACGGAATTTCTGCTAAAGCACCTGCGCAGCATCCCCGGCCTGACCATTGAGCAGCCCACCAAGACCGGTGTGGTGGCAGTTCTGCGGGGCGCGCACCCCGGCCGGACCATTGCCCTGCGGGCCGACATCGACGCCCTTCCCATCCAGGAGGAGACGGACCTTCCCTTCGCCTCCAAGACGCCGGGGGTCATGCACGCCTGCGGCCACGACGGCCACGCCGCCATGCAACTGGCCGCCGCCCAGATCCTGGCCGGAGAGCGGGAACAGCTCCACGGCGAGGTACGCTTTCTCTTCCAGCACGCGGAGGAGCTGCCCCCCGGCGGCGCCGTGGAGATGGTGAAGGCCGGTGTGATGGAAGGCGTCTCCGAGGTCTACGGCATGCACCTGAGCTCCAATTTCCCCACCGGTACCTTCGGCGTCCGGGCCGGTGCCCTCACCAGCGCCACGGACCGTTTTGACATTGAGGTCATCGGCAAGGGCGGCCACTCCGCCTTCCCGGAGACCTGTGTGGACCCGGTGGTCACTGCCGCCCAGATCATCACCGCCCTGCAGACCATCGTCTCCCGGCGCGTCCGGGCGGTGGAACCGGCGGTGGTGTCCGTGTGCATGGTCCAGGGCGGCCAGGCCTACAACATCATCCCCGGAGAGGTGACCCTCATCGGCTCCACCCGGACCTTTGATCGGGAGACCCGCCGTACACTGCCCCAGACCATGGAGAACATCGTCCGGGGCATCTGCGAGGCGGCCGGTGCGTCCTATACCTTCCGTTTCTCCCAGGGCTACGCCTCCGTCATCAACGACGCCGCCCTGACCCAGGCGGCCCGCCAGACGATCCAGACCACCTTCGGCGAGCAGGCCGTTCTGGAGATCGAGCCGCTGATGCCCGGCGAGGACTTTTCCGCCTTCCAGGAAAACTGCCCCGGTTTCTTCGTGGAACTGGGTGCCCGGAACGAGGCCAACGGATGCACGTTCCCCCATCACAACAGCCGCTATCTGATGGATGAAGCCGCGCTGAAATACGGTGTGGAATATCTCTGCCAGTTGGTGCGCAGCCGTCTGGGAGAGGCGTGATTCTCCCTGCTGCCGGCGGTGCGCCGTAAGATGATTTCCCAGCTGCGGCAGCAGACCTCCGAAAAAACCGGCAGCGCCGGGTGTTCGGCTTTCCACGAAAAAACACCAGCCGTAAGGCTGGTGTTTTTTTCTGATGTTTTTCAGCGCACGCCCTTTTGCAAAATCACACAGCCATAGGGCTGCTCCTCGCTGGTGGACAGCGTGATGTACGCCCGCCGCGCATGTTCGTAAAACTCCGTCCGGGTGACAAAGCCCACGCCGGCCTGCGGCTCATAGGCTGCCACTGTCTCCCGGACTGCATCCCACAGCGCCGGCCGCTCCTTCAGTTTCTCCTCAAAGCCCGGATCCGGTTTCATCAGCTTCACGGGATACTCCTCATACTCCACATCCAGGGGAATCATCTGGAGAATGGAACGGAGCATGTCCAGCGTACCGTTTCCCTTTGCGTCGATCACGATCCCTCCGGCACCCATCGTGGCGGCAGGGTAAAAATGATCGGCGATCACGATCGTATCGCCGTGGCCCATATCCGCCAGTGCCTTGAGCAGCGCAGAGCTGACATTGGACGGAATCCCCTTCAGCATCTCAAATCCCTCCTTTAAATTTGGGACGCCGCCTCGCCGGCATCCCGGTTCTGTTCAAACGGATACACGATCCCTGCCGCTGCCCGGACCCGGTCACACAGGCCGCTGATGAGCAGGGTTTCCTCCGGCGGGGCCTCAGGGCTGACCGTCAATCCTGCCCGGACCCACTCCTGCACCGCCGCAGCCTCGTACTGAAAGCCCTCCCCGGGGAAGGGGAAGCGCATCACCCGGTGATCCTGCCAGTAACTCTGGTCACAGTGGATCTGGGGTCTGGAACCGACCAGCACCATATCCGGATTTCTGTGACGTGGGATCAGGATGCTCCCCTCCTCGCAAGTGATGACCGTCCGGAACTCCCTGCGGTACAGGCCGCACATGAGGTTTGCCGTCATCCCGTCCGCAAAGCGCAGAAACAGTGTGGACTCGGCGTCCACGCCCGTGGAGGCCGGCAGCACAGAGCTGAAAAACTCTGTAGGCTCCTCCAGCCGCCCCATGGCCACCGTCATGGCCGCAAGGCTGTAAACGCCGCCGTCCAGCAGCGCTCCGCCGGCCAGAGCCGGGTCCAGCAGACGGTCCGTAGGAGGCAGCGCCTTCGGATCCACGCCCCACCCGGTCAGGGATGTAACGTTCACCACTCGCCCCAGCTCTCCGGACCGGAGCAGCTGACGCACATAGGTCCAGGCCGGGAAAAAGCGGGACCAGAGCCCCTCCATCAAAAACGTTCCGTTGGCGGCGGCGTGTTCAAACATGGATGCCGCCTGTGCCCGATTCACCGCAAAGGGTTTTTCGCACAGCACCGCCTTGCCCGCGTCGGATGCCAGCTTCACGGCAGCCTCGTGCATCGGATGGGGCACGGCCACGTAGACGATGTCCACTGCCGGATCCTCCACAAGCTCCCGGTAACTCCCGTAGGCGGTGCCGCCGAACTCCCGGCAGAAGGCGCGGCTACGCTCCAGGCTCCGGGAACCGGCCGCCGCTACATAGCCGTCCGGCACATACCGCAAACTCGCGGCAAAATCTCTTCCGATCCGGCCGGGGCCCAGAATGCCCCAGCCGATTTTCTTTTTTTGGCTGACCATGGCAAATCTCCTATCGGTTCCGATGATGGATCTCCACGTCAAGACGCTCCCCGGCCCGGGGCACAGCACAGGGCACATCCGGATACTTCACGTGCAGATAGTCCTGAAACAGCAGCGGATTTTCCAGATTTCCGGCGTAAGCGTCATAGTGCATGGGGATCACCAGCCCCGGCTTTACCACCCCTGCCAGATCCGCCGCCTCCTGATACGTCATGTTCCCCAGGATCCCCCTGCGCAGGCGGGAGGCACTGCGGCCGTTGATGGGCAGCAGCATCACATCCAGCCGCCCCAGCTGCCTGAGCCGGGTCTCCAGTCCTTCGTAGATACAGCAGTCTCCGGCGTGATACACCGTCACGCCCTGATAGGACACCGCATATCCCACCGCCGCGTACTCCCCGGTGACCGGGTCCCGCTCCAGCAGTTCATGAGCCGAAGGGATCGCCTGCACCCGGAAGCCGTCCTCTTCAAACGGCGTCCCGTCGCCTACGCCCGCCAGACGGCCGGCCACTGCCGGCAGTTCCCGGCGCAGTTTTTCCAGGTGATACCGGGGCACCAGCATTTTCGCCCCCGGCGATGCCTTTGCCAGTGCCGGCCAGACGGCGCGGTCGATATGGTCCAGATGGTCATGGGTCCCCAGCACATAATCCAGCCCCGTCAGTTCCTCCGGACGCACCGGCGGAGGGACCACCCGCTCCGCTGCCGGAGACAAAAAGAGGTCGATGGCAAAGACCTTCTCCCCGATCCGGATCACAAATCCCGCCTGGTGCAGCCACCAGATGGAAATGGTATCCGGCGGCCCCTTACGGGCCGCCGGGTCTGTCCTCAATTCCATAGTTCCTCCCGGCTCCGGCTTCACACCGGCTCCGCCGCCGGCGGATACTCATTGCACAGCAGGCGAATCGGCGGCACGTCCTCTTCGATCTCCGGGAAGCGGCCCACCGCCTGCCAGAAGCGGTTGTCCGATTCGTCGTCATTGCACTGGCTGACTTCGCCGATCAGGACCGGTCCCGTGCCCCGCTTGGCCCAGAACGCATGGTACACCTTCTGGGGCAGCGTCACGCTCTGACCCGGCTGCAGCTCCAAAAGCGCCCCCGGTTCCAGCGTCATCCGGACTCCGTCCGAGACGATTTCCACAGCGGCGTTCCTGTCCAGTTCTTCCTGTTCGTCGGAGCAGTAGAGCTGCATCACCAGCGTCCCGCCGCCCCGGTTGATGATGTCTTCCATCTTGTTCCAGTGGAAGTGCATGGGGCAAAGCTGGCCCTCCTGACTGATGAGCAGCTTTTCCGCATAGGGCTTTTTGTACTGGGGCAGTTTCTGGTTCCCGTTGCGCAGTGTAAACAGCACCAGTCCCACTTCGTCCATGTTTCCGCTGCCCCAGTCGGTGATGTCCCAGCCCAGCATATTGTCCCGGATCTCATCACACTCATGTCCCTTTTCCCGCCACATCTCCGGCGTCCAGGACGCAAACGGGGGCAGAATAAACTGAAAGCTCCGAATAAATTCCTCGGAGCGCAAGATGATCTCATTGATTTCGCTTCGTTTCATGACTTCCTCCCGAAATTCCCGCCGCAGGGCGCCGCCTCCCGCTGCAGGAGCGCCGCTGTGCAGCCTTCAGGGCGCGTTTTCCCAGCCCCCGCTTTCGCGGGGGCTGCGGGACACCGCCCGGTTACTGGAATTCAAAGTACAGCGAGATCTTGTCTCCCCGGAAATACTCCGTCTCCGTACAGTAGACATGACCTTCCAGGTTATAGGTCACGCTGTAGTCCGTCAGCATGGGCTGACTGGGCTTGATCTGCAGCGTCTCCGCCACCCACTTGGGCGCCCTGGTGGCGTTCCAGGTCTCAGAGACGGTCCCCCGGACCAGGCCGTAGGACTTCTCCAGGATCATGAACAGCTGGTTGGACTCCATCTCCTCCCGCTTTCCATCCAGGTCCGGCGCAAGAAACGCCGGGATGTATGTAACATGGACGCTCATGGGGCTGTCGTTCATATAGCGCAGGCGCTTGACCTCATAATAAACACAATCCGCCGGCAGGGAGAACACTCCTGAGAGTTTTGCATCCGTCTTTCTCTCGATCTCCAGCACCTTCGTGGTGATGGTGTAGCCCATCTTCTGGAGCTGGGAGATGATTCCGTCAAACTTCAGGTTGCCGCCCCGCATCTTGGGCGAGCTGACATAAGTCCCCTTTCCCATCACACGCTCCACCAGGCCTTCCTGCTCCAGCTTCGCGATGACGTTGCGGACAGTCATGCGGCTGATCCCATACTCCTGACTGATCTTGTTCTCCGAAGGGATCAGTTTGCCCACCGGCCACTCATTGCTGGCCATCTTCTGGCGCATGATCTGCTCCAGCTGAGCGTGCAGCGGCGTCGCGCTTTCTCTATTTAACATCATACCCTCTACTCCTTATCCGTGACTACCAGACGTAGTTCAGGCAAATAGATTACATGTATCACCATGATACCCAATTATTGGAGAAAAGTAAAGAAAGCGCGCAAAGCAGACGCTTTATCCTCTTTTTCGACATGGACGCCGCCGGATCGGCACAGCGTTCACCGCTCATCCTCCCGCAGCTGCCCCAGCCGCCCCGCGGGGTGCCACCGGACATATTGGGTGCTGGTCAGGCCGTAATCCGCCTGAAGCACAATACTGAGCCTCTGCAGTACCATCATCTCCGCCAGCACCGAGAGCCTGGGCGCCCGGTTCAAACTGTCTCCCTCCTGCGACACCCCGGCAAACAGGTGCACATCCGCGTTTTTCGCCAGCCACGACGCGGGATTCCCCGTGATGGCAACGATGCGGCCGCCGTTTTCCCGCACGGCCTGTACGGTGGCTTTCAGCTCCGCGGTCTCGCCGCTGTTGGAGATGCAGATCACCACATCCCCCTCCACCAGCTGTCCGCAGGAGCCGTGAACGGCCTCCGTCCCGTGGAGATAGTAGGTGGGCGTGCCGGTGGAAGAGAGCAGCGAAGCGGCGTATCCGCAAAGATGCGCCGGCTTGCCGATCCCCGTAGCATGGATCCGCCCGCCTCTGCGGCGGCACGCGGCAATCAGGGCAGCTGCCTGAAAATACGGTTCCTGCGAATAGGGTTCCAGGCACCGGTCCAGCTCCGTGCGGCAAATGCGGTTAAACTCCGCCAGATATCATCATCAATTGTGATTATAATACTATCTGGATGCTCTTTGATTGCATAATAATATTTTTTGTGTGGTTTTATCCTTCCACCTCTCTTTTCAATTCGGACCTGCCGGTCTGCTCCAGCAGCAGCAAAACCTGATTGAGACTAGGCAGGCTGGGCTGCGCCCCCATACGCGACACGGTGAGCGCCGCCGTGCAGTTGGCAAATTCCAGCGCCGCTGCGGCATCCAGACCCTGGCAGACCGCCACGGAAAAGGCGGCGATAAAGGAGTCTCCCGCAGCGGTGGGATCCAGCACTTTTTCCACCGGCACGCAGGGACTGTGGAAAAACTGTCCCTGCCGCAGCAGCGCCGCTCCGTTTCCTCCCAGTGTGACCAGAACGTTTTCCACACCTCTGCGGGCCAATGCCTCCGCCGCCATCCGGGCCGCCGGCCGCCACGTATTTTTCCCTGCGGAAGGAAACCGCGCCGTTCCCGCCGTCGCCTGCTTTAATTCTAATTTTCGCAATGTCTACGAACAAGAGCGCCACCTCTTTCTTTCTCTTATTATCCGCCGCCCGCCTCTTTTTATGTGCAAAAAGAAATCCCCCGGCATCTTCAAGCGGCCCGGGGGATTTTTTATTCGCTTTCGGATTACTGTTCCACCGCGTAAACGCTGACGCGCTTGCGGTCGCGGCCCTGACGCTCAAACTTGACGTTGCCGTCGATGAGAGCGAACAGAGTGTCGTCGGAGCCGCGGCCCACATTCTCACCGGGATGGATGTGGGTTCCGCGCTGCTTCACCAGAATGTTGCCGGCCAGCACGAACTGTCCGTCGGCGCGCTTCACGCCAAGGCGCTTGGATTCGGAATCACGGCCGTTCTTGGTGGAGCCCATTCCTTTTTTATGAGCAAATAACTGAATATTGATCTTAAGCATCGTTACACCTCCGTATAATTTACATGAATGTTTTCAGGATACTGTTCTTCCAGAGAAAGCAGATGAAGCTTGAGTCCCGCCAGCAGGTCGCCGCATTGGGAAACGCTTTTCTTCGGCAGCCGCAGCGCCATTTCCCCGTCGTCCACAAAAACGGAAGCATCCGCGTGGAGGATCTCAGTGATCGTGTTGGCGGTCAGATAAGCCGCCGAGGAAACAGCCGCGCAGACGATATCTTCTCCAGAAGCAGCCGAGCCGGAATGGCCCTTTATTTGGAAGCCGTTCAGCCCGCCGTCCTTTGCGGTAAAAAAATCAACCCGGATCATCTTAAGCGTTGATCGCTTCGATTTGAACCTTGGTATAGGGCTGTCTATGGCCCATCTTGCGTTTTTCACCCTTCTTGGGCTTGTAGGTCATCACGGTGATCTTCTTGCCCTTGCCGGTCTTTAACACTTTACCGGTGACGGAAGCGCCATCCACATAAGGGGTGCCGATCTTCAGACCATCTTCTCCTCCCACAGCGACTACTTTAAAGTCCACGGTGGAATCGTCGGCAGCAGAAAGCTTTTCCACGAAAACAATATCGCCGTTTTCTACCTTATACTGCTTGCCGCCAGTTTCGATTACTGCGTACATATTGGTACCTACCTTCTTTTGAACTCGCTACTGTCAGGCGGAGCGTAGGCTCGCTTAAAAAGCCCGCAATATGCGGCTTATCAATGATAGCATAACCCTAGGGGAAAGTCAAGCGTTTCCGGGAGAAACCAGCGTTTTCCCGGCAAAAGTCACAGTATTTTTTTCCCTTTGACGCAAACATCGGAAAGGTTGCGGAATAGCATTGCCCCGCTCCATCCGGTATAATATAAGCGGAATCGCATATTCGGCCGTCTCCTTAGGCCTTGCCGCTTCCTTCGCTGTCCTTCCGCGATCGAACGCCTATCGCCGCAGAATTTGACTGGAGGCTGAAATGCAAGTGTCTCGCGCATTGCGGAATTCACGGATTTCCAACGATAAGGCCATAGTGATTCAATGACCTTTGTTATGGCCTTCAAGCACTGCCGACAGCGGCCGCGGCTTTTCCCTTCGGCATGGGTTCAAAGAAAAATTTAAACCTTCACATTGATAGAAAGGCGGTAATTCCTATGATTCGGCTGATCGCTTCCGACTTGGACGGCACCCTGCTCAACAGCCAAAGACAGCTACCCAAAGATTTCTTCTCCGTGATCGACCGGCTGAATCAATTGGGCGTTCTGTTTATCGCGGCATCCGGCAGG
>ERZ827037.2957-NODE-2957-length-12452-cov-10.019440_pt1 | contig 12452 bp, 10 predicted proteins | sample MGYA00519924_ERZ827037 | MGnify/ENA primary metagenome ERZ827037 (study PRJEB31778, sample SAMEA3449250) | human gut metagenome | biome: human gut; feature: human-associated habitat; material: faeces | place: United Kingdom | collected 2010/2012 ...
GAGCATTTAAACCGCCGCGACTAAAGTCACAAATATAGGGTATCGGTTCTCTTCCTGGGCGTCTGTCTCTTAATGAATTAAATAGAAAAATGTGCTATAGTGGAGTATATTTGATATAAATAAAGGATGGACAAAATTATGAAAGCAGTATTACAAGTAGTCACCCACGCCACCGTCCGAGTAGACGGCGGCATCACTGGTCAGATTGGCCCAGGATTATTAGTTTTTCTCGGTGTAGCAGAAGAAGACGAACAGGCAGATATTGATAAAATTGTAAAGAAAGTTACGGAACTTCGAATCTTTAAAGATGATGCAGGAAAGACGAACCTTTCCCTTCAGGATGTGAATGGAGAACTTTTGATAGTTTCTCAGTTTACCTTACTTGCGGATTGTAAAAAAGGAAGAAGACCAAGTTTTGTAAAAGCGGGAAACCCACAGAAGGCAGAAGAAATGTATGAGGAGTTTATACGAGTATGTAAGGAAAAAGTGCCGAAGGTAGAACATGGTGTTTTTGGAGCGGATATGAAGGTAGAATTGTTAAATGATGGTCCGTTTACGATAGTTTTAGACAGTAAAGAGTTGTAAAAAAATGAATTGTCAGACAAAAAAACTTGCATTTTGTATGTGCTTTACTATATAATAACGAATAGCAGGTTTTGAAGAATAATTTGCTGTTTTAGGAAATTAAGTGAGAAGTCTGGGTAATGGCATTCTAGATAAAGCAAGTTCCAGGAGCTTCACAAGTTCAAATGAATGAAATGCAAATAATTGAGTGATATGGAAGGGAGATATACAATGGATAAGATTAAGATGACAACTCCATTAGTGGAGATGGATGGAGACGAGATGACCAGAATTCTCTGGAAGATGATTAAGGATGAGCTTCTGCTTCCTTTTATTGATTTAAAGACAGAGTATTATGATCTTGGTCTTGAATACAGAGATGAGACAAATGACCAGGTTACAGTAGATTCTGCATTGGCAGCTAAGAAGTATGGGGTAGCGGTTAAATGTGCTACCATTACTCCAAATGCAGCCCGTGTAAAAGAATATAATTTAAAAGAAATGTACAAGAGTCCTAACGGAACCATTCGTGCAATATTAGATGGTACAGTATTTCGTGCGCCAATCGTAGTAAAGGGAATCGAGCCTACTGTAAAGACATGGAAGAAGCCAATCACGATCGCAAGACATGCTTATGGAGATGTTTATAAAGCTTCTGAGATGAAGATTCCTGGGAAAGGTAAGGCAGAGATTGTATATACTGCAGAAGACGGAACGGAAACAAGAGAGCTGATTCATGAATTTGATGGTCCTGGTATCGTACAGGGAATGCATAACCTGAATGGTTCTATCGACAGTTTTGCGAGATCTTGTTTTAATTATGCATTAGAAACCCATCAGGATTTATGGTTTGCGACAAAGGATACAATTTCTAAGAAGTACGACCATACATTTAAGGATATCTTCCAGGATATTTACGATGCGGATTATAAAGAGAAGTTCGAGGAAGCTGGTATCGAATATTTCTATACATTAATTGATGATGCGGTTGCCAGAGTTATCCGTTCTGAAGGTGGATATATCTGGGCTTGTAAGAACTACGATGGAGACGTAATGAGTGATATGGTTGCGACTGCATTTGGTTCTCTTGCAATGATGACTTCCGTACTTGTTGCACCAGACGGAACAACAGAATACGAGGCAGCACACGGTACAGTACAGAGACATTATTACAAACATTTAAAAGGTGAAGAAACTTCTACAAACTCTGTTGCAACTATTTTTGCATGGTCAGGAGCTCTTAGAAAGCGTGGTAAGTTAGACGGAATTGATGAGTTAGTGACATTTGCAGATAAGTTAGAAAAAGCAACGATTGATACAATTGAGAGCGGAACAATGACAAAAGACTTAGCATTAATCACAACTTTAGAAAATGTAAACACAGTAAACAGCGAAGACTTTATTAAAGCAATCCGCGCTACTTTAGAGAATCTTTTAAATGCCTAAGGGTGTTTGAAAGATCATTTCCACAAATTGTAACGCATATCTGCAGAAAGCATTTTTCAAACAAGCTCGAGTAGAAAAGGTATTGTAATTTGCGGAAAAATAAGTTATATATAGTAAGATACATTTTGCACATGATTTATTGCATGAGTTACGGATAGATTTATATGTAATCCGTTTGGTGATTTGTAATCCAATATAATAAAAACCATGGTATCCTGAATTGATATAGAATGTAACAACGAAGAATACCGTGGTTTTATGTTGTAAATAACAAAGAGAAAATAGTAGAAAAGAGGTAGACTATGGATTTTCAGCCTGTAAAGGCAAGTGATAAAGAGATTATTGATAAATATATGAAAAAGGCAAATTCTCGAAGCTGCGATATGTCTTTTGCCGCAGTATATCTGTGGAAAGACTTTTATTTATTAGAGTATACAGTGTGTGAAGATATGCTGATTTTCCGCACAACGGAAGATGGCAGCAGTTACAGCTTTCCGATAGGGGATGCCAGCCCGGAAAAGGCTTTGCTTGCATTAGAGGCACATTGTAAGGAAAATGAAGAGCCTTTAAAGCTACATTGTGTATACAGAGAGAATGAGGCATGGCTTGAAGAACACATGCCAGGAAAGTTTGAAATCGAATTTGACAGGGATAGTGCAGATTATATTTATGAATGTGAGAAGCTGATTGGGTTAAAAGGAAAGAAATTTCATGGAAAAAAGAACCATGTTAATAAATTTATAAAGACTTATGACTGGGCTTATGAAAAAATAACTGATGATAATATTGATGATTGTCTTGCAATGTTATATAAATGGAAAGAAATAAACTGTGAGCCAGGGAATATAGAAAAACATGCGGAAGCCTGTGTTTCTGAGAATGCATTAAGAGAAAGAGAATTCCTTGGGTTAAAGGGAGGACTGATTCGTGCAGACGGAGAAGTGGTTGCTTTTGCAGTTGGGGAGCAGATTAATGAGGATACATTGGTTGTTCACATTGAAAAAGCATTTTCTGAAGTGCCGGGAGCATATGCGATTATTAACCAGCAGTTTTTGGTCCATGAAGCGGATGGGCTGAAGTATGTGAACAGAGAAGATGATGTAGGAGAGCCAGGACTTAGAAAGGCAAAATTATCCTATCATCCGGAATTTCTTGTAGAAAAAGGTTTTGCAAGATTAGAGCGTGTTTGAAAAATCATTCCTACAATCTGCACGCCCCAATTTGCGTTATATTTTGCCTTCATTCAGTTGACGTAGCCCGCTACGCCGCCCTCATTCAGGCGAAATCTCCCGCAAATTGTAACGCACATCTTGCAGAAAGCATTTTTCAAACACGCTCTAGTTTAAAAATATTGATAATTGTTTTGAAAATAGAAAGAAATCTGAATATTAACTGGATGGTAAGGCGTATTTGAAAAACTGCCCCGGCAATTTGTAAGATACAGTTTGTAGAAGGGGTTTTCTAAAATGAAAAGGAATAAAAATTCAAAAGAGTTCCCTTGACAGGAAAAGAATAAAAAGGTATATTAAAAAAAATTAACTGGCAAGGGCGCTGGTCACAACGAAGGAGGTCATTATGAGACATTTAATAGATCCGATGGATTTATCTGTAGAAGAAATTAATCATTTATTAGATTTAGCTGACGATATTATTCTTCATAAGGAGAAGTATCAGGAAGTTTGTAAGCATAAGAAATTAGCGACTTTATTTTTTGAACCAAGTACAAGAACCCGACTTAGTTTTGAAGCTGCCATGATGGAGCTTGGTGGTAATGTACTTGGTTTTTCTTCTGCCAATTCCTCTTCTGCCTCAAAGGGAGAGAGTGTTTCTGATACAGTAAGAGTTGTATCGGGTTATGCGGATATCATTGCAATGCGTCATCCAAAGGAAGGTGCACCATACGCGGCAGCAAGAAAACTTTCTGTACCAATTATTAATGCAGGTGATGGTGGACATAACCATCCAACACAGACTCTGACAGACCTTATGACAATTCGAAGAGAAAAGGGAAAACTTGATAATCTGACAATTGGTATGTGTGGAGACTTAAAGTTTGGTCGTACAGTGCATTCTTTGATTAAAGCGATGTCCCGTTATGAGAATATTAATTTTATTATGATTTCTCCAGAAGAGTTACGTCTTCCAGATTATATTATCAAAGATGTTTTTGAAAAGAAAAATATCAAGTACAAGGAAGTACGCACAATGGAGGAAGTTATGCCAGAGTTAGATATTCTTTACATGACAAGAGTTCAGAAAGAAAGATTCTTCAATGAGGCAGACTATATCCGCTTAAAAGACAGCTTTATCTTAGATGAGCGTAAGTTATTAGATGCGAAAGAAGACCTTTGCATTATGCATCCACTGCCACGAGTAAATGAGATTTCAACAAAGGTAGATGATGACCCACGTGCATGTTACTTCAAGCAGGCACTGTATGGTAAGTATGTAAGAATGGCATTAATCATGACTTTATTGGGGGTAAGCGCAGATGAAAATAGATAGTATTCAGAGTGGAATTGTTCTTGACCATATTAAAGCAGGAAAGAGTATGCAGATTTACAAATATCTTGGTTTGGATGATCTTGACTGTAGCGTAGCAATCATTAAGAATGCTTCCAGTAACAAAATGGGAAAGAAAGATATTATCAAAATCGCAGATAACATGGATTTAAATCTTGATGTTTTAGGATATATTGATCCAGATATCACAGTGTGCTACATAAGAGATGGCAAGATTGTTAAGAAGAAACATCTTGAATTACCAGAGAAGATCGTGAATATTGTTCACTGCAAAAATCCAAGATGTATCACTTCTGTAGAACAGGATTTAGATCAGGTATTTAAATTGACAGACAGAGAAAACAGAGTATACCGTTGTGCATACTGCGAATCGAAAAAAAGTGAATATTAATTCTTAAGGTTCTAAATGGGAGGTCACGCATGAATGTGTGGCCTCTCTTGCATATTGTGACGATTTGGTGTACAATTATTCTACTTTTATTTTATTATATCTTATGAGAAGCGTGGTGAGAAAGTAATGGAGGCCCAGAAACAAAAGTTAAAACGAACACAAAAAGAAATCAGTAAGCCGGAAGATTTCACCGATCCGGAAGTCTTATATGAGAAGTTGATAAATACCATTCGGGAATACCATCCATCTACCGACCTCTCTATGGTGGAAAAGGCATATAAACTTGCCAGAGATGCACACAAGGACCAGAAGAGAAAGTCGGGAGAGCCATATATCATTCATCCACTCTGCGTAGCAATCATTCTTGCAGAGTTAGAGCTTGATAAGGAGACAATCGTAGCTGGAATTCTTCATGATGTAGTAGAAGATACTACGGCAACTCTTGAAGATTTATCCAGAGAATTTAACGATGAAGTTGCTCTGTTAGTTGATGGTGTAACAAAACTGGGACAATTATCTTATTCTCACGACAAGATGGATCTGCAAGCGGAGAATTTAAGGAAAATGTTCCTTGCAATGGCAAAGGATATCCGTGTTATCCTGATTAAACTGGCAGACCGTCTGCATAATATGCGTACTCTGCAGTATATGAGACCGGAGAAGCAAAAGGAAAAAGCCAGAGAGACGATGGACATTTATGCTCCAATCGCTCACAGACTTGGTATTTCCAAAATAAAGACAGAGCTGGATGACCTGTCTTTAAAATATCTGCAGCCGGAAGTTTACAAAGACTTGGAGGAAAAGCTCCAGACAAATAAGGAAGGCAGAGAGAACTTTATTCAGTCAATTATTGATGAAGTCAGCAAGCATATTGAGGAAGCGGGAATCCGGGCAGAGATTGACGGAAGAGTGAAGCATTTATTCAGCATTTATAAAAAGATGCGTAATCAAAATAAGACACTCGACCAGATTTATGATATTTTCGCAGTAAGAATCAAGGTAGACACAGTAAAGGACTGCTATGCTGCGTTAGGTGTCATTCACGAGATGTATAAGCCGATTCCGGGAAGATTTAAGGATTATATCGCGATGCCAAAGCAGAACATGTATCAGTCCTTGCATACAACGCTGATTGGTTCTTCTGGAACACCTTTTGAGATTCAGATTCGTACCTTTGAGATGCATCGTACCGCCGAATATGGTATCGCGGCGCACTGGAAGTACAAAGAAGGCGGCGGCAACATTAATAAAGAAGAAGAGAAGTTAAGCTGGCTTCGCCAGATTCTTGAGTGGCAGCAGGATATGTCGGATAACAAAGAGTTTTTAACGATGTTAAAGACCGACCTGGATTTATTTACAGAGCAGGTATACTGCTTTACTCCACAGGGAGATGTTAAGACGTTGCCGGCAGGCTCCACACCGATTGATTTTGCTTATATGATCCATACAGCAGTCGGCAATAAGATGGTCGGTGCCAGAGTCAACGGCCGTCAGGTGCCGATTGATTATAAGCTGCAGAATGGTGACCGCGTTACAATCGTTACTTCCCAGAATTCAAATGGCCCAAGCCGTGACTGGCTGTCTATCGTAAAGAGTTCTCAGGCGAAGACGAAGATTAATCAGTGGTTTAAGACGCAGTTTAAAGAGGAGAATATCTCAAAGGGTAAGGAATTACTTGACCGTTACTGTAAGGCTAAGGGGCTTGTGATGTCTAAGTATATGAAGCCAGAATACCAGAAAAAATGTATGCACAAGTATGGACTGAAAAACTGGGATTCCATTCTGGCAGCAATCGGACATGGCGGATTAAAGGAAGGCCAGGTTATTAATAAACTTGTCGAGGAATATGACAAAGAGAATCGGAAAAATCTGACAGACCAGGATGCACTCAATGAAATTGAGGAAAAGAATAAAACAAAAGCTGTCGAGAAAGCACGAAGCAAGTCAGGAATTACTGTAAGAGGAATCCATGATGTTTCGGTACGCTTTTCTAAATGCTGTAGTCCGGTTCCAGGAGATGAGATTATTGGTTTTGTCACAAGAGGAAGAGGCATTTCTATTCACAGAACAGACTGCGCGAATATTTTAAGTATGCCGGAGGGCGACAGAGCAAGACTCATTGACGCAGAATGGGAAGAAGAAGCAGTAGAAAAAGGTGGCGAACTCTACATGACAGAAATCTGTCTGTATGCACATAACCGTACCGGAATTTTACTGGATATTTCTAAAGTATTTATGGAACTGAAAGTAGATATCAAATCTGTGTCAACGAGAACAAGTAAACAGGGGTTAGCAACGATCGTACTTTCTTTCGAAATTGGAGGAATCGACGATTTAAATCATATTATTAAAAAACTTCGAAACATTGAAAGTGTTATCGATATAGAAAGAAGTGCTGGTTAACCAGCGGAGGTATTTATTTATGGGACAGTTAAAAATCGTTTGTGCACAGTTAGGACCAATTGATACAAACACGTATATTCTAATGGATGATGAGATTAAAGAAGCAATTATCATTGACCCGGCAGGAAGCCCGGAAGAACTGATTAAGTTTTTGGAAGATGAAGGTTATTCTTTAGATGGGGTTCTTCTTACGCATGGACACCATGATCATATTGGAGCGTTAGAAGGATTAAGAGAACATTATGATCCGTGGAAGCTGCGCGTATATGCAGCAAAACCGGAACAGGAAGTTCTTATGGTAAAAGATTATAATTTAAGCACGATGTTTGGAGAAGGCTATACAACACATGCCAATATGATGATTGATGACAAACAGATTTTTGAGGTAACCTCAAAACATAAGTGCCAGTGTTTGTATACACCGGGACATACACTTGGAAGCTGCTGTTACTATTTTGCAGAAGAAGGCTGGCTTTTCTCTGGTGATACTCTTTTTGCAGGAAGTGTTGGAAGAAGTGATTTTCCTACCGGAGATGCACAGGCGCTTTTAAAATCTCTTAATCATGTAGTGATGAGACTGCCAGATGAAGTAATCGTATATCCGGGACATGGCCCATCTACTACAATCGGAGAAGAGAGAGAAACAAATCCATTTGTAGAAAGATAGAAGGAAAATGATTTATTTAATACAGAATGACCGTGAATATGATTATGATGTGCGCGCAATCGCATTGGCATTTTATGAGCGGACAAAGATTGTAGAAGTTACAAAAGAAGAATTTGAAGAGCAGGAATGGGAGAAGGATGACCTTCTCCTCACGCTTGTTTATACAAAAAAACGTATTCAGGGCTGGTTAAAAGGTAAAGTAGGAATAGAAGGAACAGAAGAAAGAGCAGTTTCGGAGGAAGTAGTCTGTGACTATGAAGATCACAAAGGCAGCCGTAATGCTGTATGCCGCTTTTTATACCGTTTGTTTGAAAAGTATACTGGAAGAAGTCTGCCATGGGGGATGCTTACAGGAATCCGTCCGACGAAGATTATTATGAAGTGGATGGAGGAAGAAAAAGATTCGGCAAAGCTTGAACAGCGTTTTCGGGAAACGTATCTGGCTGACCCGCAAAAAGCGAACCTTTGCCGCAGAGTGGCGCAGAGGGAAAAAGTATTATTAGAGTCACGACCATTTGAGAAAGAGTATAGCCTGTATATTGGAATTCCATTCTGTCCGACAACCTGCCTGTATTGTTCCTTTACTTCATTTCCAGTCTCTCGTTTTGGAGACAGGATGAGGGCATATTTAGATGCTTTATATAAGGAACTTGCCTTTGTGGCAAAACATCATAGAGATAAAAAGCTCACCACAATTTATATTGGTGGTGGAACACCGACTGCTTTAGATGAAGAATGCCTGTCAAAGTTAATGAACATGATTCATGAACTTTTCCCAGTAGAAGAAAGTGAAGAATTTACGGTAGAGTCCGGCAGACCGGATAGTATCACAAAAGAAAAGTTCCGTATTTTAAAAGAAGCGGGTGTTACAAGGATTTCTATTAATCCACAGACGATGCATCAGGAGACTCTTGATTTGATTGGCAGGGCACATACTGTAGAACAGACCAAAGAAGCATTTTTACTTGCAAGGGAATGTGGATTTGATAATATTAATATGGATATTATTACAGGACTTCCCGGAGAAAGCCTTTCCTATGTTCATGAAACTTTAGATGAGATATTTAAACTTCGTCCGGAAAGTCTGACAGTACATTCTTTAGCGATAAAAAGAGCAGCACATCTGAATATCGAGATGGAAAAATACCAGGGTATGGTGAAGGGAAGCACCAATGAGATGCTTCGACTTGTTGATGAATATGCCAGCAATATGGGAATGGAAGCATACTATATGTATCGCCAGAAAAATATTCCAGGTAACCTTGAGAATATCGGATATTGTGTTCCAGACAAAGAATGTTTATATAATATCTTGATTATGGAGGAAAAACAGGATATTATTTCCTGTGGGGCAGGAGCTAGCAGCAAATATGTATTTGAGCAGGGCAGAATTGAAAGAACAGAGAATGTGAAAAATCTGGATCATTATATTAACCGAATTGATGAGATGATTGACCGAAAGAGGAAATATCTCTAGTGTACTGACTCATTGACGAAATGTGAATGAGACAGCATACTAAATTAAAAGAGGAAATACTATGGCATTTGATTATGATGGGACGCATGATTTAGAGACTTCGCTGCAGGATTCTTTTGGAGAGGCGATTCTTCATGGGGTTGTTGTCAGTAATCTGGCATCATTTGTGGCCAGAGAGATGGCACTTTCAGAAGAACAGTGCCATAATCTTGCGATAGCGGGAATGCTGCATGATATAGGCAAATTGCGTCTTCGTTCTTATGTATATGAGGAAAAAGAGGCAAAACTGAATATAGATGAACTTAGATATGTAAGACTGCATCCTTCTTTAGGTTATGCCATTTTAAAAGAACATGGTTATACAAAGGAGATTTTGACAGCGGTATTATATCATCATGAAAATGCAGATGGGAGCGGTTATCCCAATAACCTGAAAGGGGAGGAGATACCATTAGGAGCCCGCATACTTCGTGTATGTGATGCGTTTGGTGCGCTAATTGCCAATCGCCCTTATAGAAGTGCGTTCGACATTGAAACTGCAATATCTATTATGATTGAAGAAGTGAAAAACTTTGATATGAGAGTTTTTTTAACTTTTCAAAAAGTAACTCAGTCAGAAGATATGAAAAATATGCTGACAAGACTGGGGATATCTTAATATATTATTTTACTATTTTAGGAGGAAAATAAAATGGCTGAATCCATGAAAGGATTGAAACGATCCCATAGATGTACAGAAGTTTCCAACGAGAATATCGGGGAAACTGTCACCCTGATGGGATGGGTACAGAAAAGAAGAAATCTGGGAAGTCTGATTTTTGTTGACTTACGTGACAGAAGCGGCTTAATCCAGTTATATTTTGATGAGGAGACAATCGGTGAAGAAGGTTTTAAAAAAGCTGCCTCTTTAAGAGCTGAATTTGTTATCGCTGTAACCGGAACTGTAGAAAAACGAAGCGGAGCAGTGAATGAAAACCTTGAAACAGGAGACATCGAAGTGAAGGTAGACAGCATTCGTATTTTATCCGAATCTGAGACACCGCCTTTCCCAATTGATGCAGATATCACAGTAAAAGACGAACTGCGTCTGAAATATCGTTTTCTTGATTTAAGACGTCCCAATATCCAGAAAAACCTCATGATGAGAAGCAAGGTGGCAACACTTACAAGACAGTTCCTTGCTAATGAAGGGTTCTTAGAGATTGAGACACCTATGCTTACAAGAAGTACACCAGAGGGAGCAAGAGATTATCTTGTACCAAGTCGTGTACATCCAGGAAGTTTCTACGCTCTGCCACAGTCACCACAGCTCTTTAAACAGCTTTTAATGTGCTCTGGCTATGACCGTTACTTCCAGCTTGCAAGATGTTTCCGTGATGAGGATTTACGAGCAGACCGTCAGCCGGAATTTACACAGATTGATATGGAGTTATCTTTTGTAGATGTAGATGATGTTATTGATGTAAATGAAAGACTGCTTGCATATTTATTTAAGTTATGTCTGAATGAAGAAGTATCTTTACCAATTCAGCGTATGACATGGCAGGATGCTATGGACTACTATGGTTCTGATAAACCAGATCTTCGTTTTGACATGAAGATTCAGGATGTATCTGAACTTGTAAAAGACTGTGGATTTGGTGTATTTACAGGAGCAATAGAAAATGGCGGTATGGTTCGTGGGCTTTGTGCCAAAGGACTTGGTGATGTTTCCAGCAAAAAGATGAAACACATCGAAAAAACAGCAAAAGATTATGGTGCAAAAGGATTAGCTTATATTCAGCTTAAATCCGATGGAACTGTAAAATGTCCATTTTCTAAATTCATGTCTGAGGAAGAACTTCAGGCTCTGATTCAGGCTATGGGTGGAGAAACAGGAGACTTATTAGTATTTGCAGCGGATAAGTTTAAAGTTGTTTGCGATGTACTTGGTGCGCTCCGTCTTAAATTTGCAGAAGAACTGAATCTTCTTGATAAATCTGAATATCGCTTTGTATGGATCACAGAATTCCCATTACTTGAGTGGTCTGAGGAAGAGAACCGTTACACAGCAATGCACCATCCATTCACTATGCCTATGGAAGAAGATTTAGATATGATTGACTCTGAACCGGGCAAAGTGCGTGCAAAAGCTTATGACATCGTTTTAAATGGTACAGAAATCGGTGGAGGTAGTGTCAGAATCCACCAGAACGACATTCAGGAGAAAATGTTCGAATGTCTTGGTATTTCCAAAGAACAGGCACAGGAGAAGTTTGGCTTCCTCTTAGAAGCGTTCAAATACGGTGTACCACCACACGCAGGGCTTGCATATGGTCTTGACCGCCTTGTAATGCTTATGACTAAGGAAGATACTATTAGAGACGTTATTGCATTCCCTAAAGTAAAAGATGCTTCCTGCCTGCTTACAGATGCTCCGAATACGGTGGATGATAAACAGTTAGAAGAACTCTGCTTGGAAATCGAGATTCCGGAGAAGGAATAATAATTTGCTGAAGGCAAGACAGACGCCCTCAGAAAGATAAAGGAGCCCTATTTGTGACTTTAGTTGCTGCAGGTAGAATGTTCGCTTAAAGCGTTTGCATCCAACCCGCAGTGATAGAGTCATAAATATAAGGTATCTGCCCACTTTGGGAGCGTCCCCTTTGCCTGCGGAAATTATTATTAAAAAGTGCTTGACGTAATGGCTTGCTTGTGATAATATAATATCCGTTGCACATGAGAAACACATTTTTGAAAAGAAAATGTAACTGATTTGAAAAGAAAATTAAAAACTTCTTGACAGATTAGAAATCGTGTGTTAATATATAAAAGTTCGCATCGCAAAAAAAGCAAAAATCTTCGAAAAAAGATGAAAAAGTTTTTTAAAAAAATTCTTGACAAGAATGAAGTGATGTGATAAAGTATAAAAGCTTTCGCAAAAAAAAGAAAGCTAAAAACCTTGATAACTGAATAACAAAACAACCTTGAACGTTAATTCA
>ERZ827037.2985-NODE-2985-length-12244-cov-20.229715_pt1 | contig 12244 bp, 9 predicted proteins | sample MGYA00519924_ERZ827037 | MGnify/ENA primary metagenome ERZ827037 (study PRJEB31778, sample SAMEA3449250) | human gut metagenome | biome: human gut; feature: human-associated habitat; material: faeces | place: United Kingdom | collected 2010/2012 ...
TTTGACCATCTCCTTTTTTCACTTCCCCCCTTGACTTTTAATAGTTAATCTTTCTGTCTCGCGAGCACCAGTATACTGCTGGGATGGGAAAAAGAAAACGGTCAATCGGGGGCTAAATGGGAGATATGGGACAGATCCGCGCAGTTGTGGGGAAAGATACCGGACAAGCGGGGTGTGTCTGTCCCTTGAAACGCATATGGGTTCCCTGTATAATAAGAACCAATACTAAAAGGGGGAGTCTTATGACAAACGAGGAATTGGCCTTTCGAACGAAACAGGCCTTGGCAACTGCTTTGAAAGCTGCGCTGAAACACAAAAAGCTCTCCAAAATCACGGTTAGCGAACTGGCGGAGGTATGCCGGGTTAACCGCAAGACTTTTTATTACCACTTTCAAGATGTATACGCGTTGTTCCGATGGATGCTGGAGCAAGAGGCCATTGATGTAGTAAAGAACTTCGACTTGGTAGTGGATACAGAGGAAGCCCTCCGCTTTGTGATGGAGTATGCGGATGAGAATAAACACATTATCAATGGTGCGGTTGACTCTATGGGGTACGAAGAGATCAAACGTTTTTTCTACCATGATCTTATTTCTGTACTGGATGGAGCCATCAGCCAAGGAGAAGCGAACCTGGGCGTTCGTTTAGAGCCGGGCTTCAAGCAATACCTGGCTGCCTTTTACACAGAGGCTTCTGCGGGGCTTTTGATTGAGTGGGTCAAGAACCGGGATGCCTATGACAAAGAAACCGTTTTGGAAAACCTCCTGTCCATTTTTAAAATTTCCATGATGGCAATCATATCTCAAAAGGGTTGTCCTGAAAAGTGAAACAAACTGCAAAATAGGAAAAGATTCCTAAATAGAAGCCAGGAACACCTTACCGGGGGCATTGTGCTTGCGGTATTTGCGGCCATGAGCTCGTGAGCCGCTAAAATGCTCATGCGGGTTGGCTGGCAAGAGGCTGGTTGAGAATAGAGTTTTTATGCGAGGGCTGGGAGAAATCCCAGACTTTTGCTTGTCCGAAAAAGAGGGCCGGGGTTGAGGCAGTTTTTCCAAATATCAGACAGCGTGAACCCCCGCTCATTGTGACGTTGAACGGGGGTTTTGTGCAGTTAAAATAGACCGGAAGCGGAGGGCGCCCCGGTGGAGAGGGTGCTTTCGCCAAGGAATTCTTATGAAAGAGAGATAAATATGGGCGAAAAGTAGATAAAAAGTGTTAAATAATCATAAATCCAGCCATTTTGTTTGCAGGATTTGCTCTTTATAATAGCGACATAACGATCCAATTTGACGAGGGCAGGCTTTGTCAGAGGTATTGGAGAAAGGAAGATGAAGTTTATGACAGGAAATTCAGTGGGAAGACAGCGGTCGGGTTGGCAGAACAAGCTGTACCACACTTGCAGAGGGATTCAACGAAACTGGGGGTTGTACGTGTTGCTGCTTCCAGCGGTCCTGCTGGTGTTTTGCTTCAATTACTTACCCATGTATGGTGTGCAGATTGCGTTTAAAGATTTTTCTCCCTCACAGGGAATTGAGGGAAGCCCCTGGGTGGGATTTGCGAATTTCCAAACGTTTTTTAACTCGTTCCAGTCGAAAAACCTGATCTGGAACACAGTGACTTTGAGCTTGTATAACTTGATTGCCGGTTTCCCGTTCCCCATCATTTTGGCTCTGATGGTGAACCAGATCCGGGTGAAGCGGTTCAAGCAGGTCCTGCAAGTTGTAACCTATCTGCCTCACTTTATCTCCACGGTGGTTATGGTGGGCATCATGCTGATCCTTCTCTCTCCCAGCAACGGGATCTACGGGAATCTGGCCCATTTGCTGGGGATTCAGAACCCGCCCAACATCATGGGAGAGGCGGGCGCTTTCCAGCACGTCTATGTGTGGAGCGACGTATGGCAGCACGCTGGCTGGGACAGCATCATCTACATCGCGGCGCTGGCTGCGGTGGATCCCTCCCTGTATGAGGCGGCAACAGTGGACGGCGCCAGCAAGTTACAGCGGCTGCGGTACATCGATTTGCCCTTCCTGATTCCTACAGCGGTGATCCTTCTGATTATGCGCACGGGCAATGTGATGAACCTTGGGTTTGAAAAGGTGTATCTGATGCAGAATCCGTTAAACACCACTGTCAGCGAGATTATTTCTACCTATGTGTACAAAATTGGTATGATCAGCAACCAGTACAGCCTTTCCGCGGCAGTGAACCTGTTTAACACGATTGTCAACTTTATTCTGCTGGTCCTGGTCAACGGAGTTTCCAAAAAACTCGGCGACACAAGCTTGTGGTAAGCAGGAAAGAGTGCTGGAAATTTTAGGAGAAAGAGGCGGATACATTCATGATTGCATCAACAACAAAAAAAACAAAAAAAATGAATAAGGCAGATATTGTTTTCAATATTGTCCTATACGGAATCTGCGGCTTAATCTTGCTGATAATCGCGTACCCTCTCTATTTTATCATCATTGCGTCTTTCAGCAATCCTTCCGAAGTGGCCAATGGCAATGTGTGGTTTTGGCCAAGCCAGTTCACCTTGGACGGATATAAAGAGCTGCTGCGTCACAATGATATTTGGCTGGGTTACTGGAACACCATCCTGTACACGGTGGTGGGAACAGCCATTGGCTTGATCGTCAATATTTCTGCGGCTTACTCCCTGTCCCGCAGGGATCTGGTGGGCCGGAAAGCGATCACGTTCTATTTCATCTTCACCATGTTTTTTAACGGCGGCTTAATCCCTACCTACTTTACCATTCGGGATTTTCATTTGGACGACACATTCTGGGTCATGGTGTTGCCTTTCTCCGTGGCTGTGTACAACATGATTGTGGCCCGAACTTTCTTCGATTCCAGCTTGCCGAAGGAATTGCTGGATGCGGCGCAGATTGATGGATGCGGGAACCTGCGGTTCTTTTTCTCCATTGCCCTGCCCCTCTCCAAAGCGGTAATCGCCGTGATTGCGTTGTACATTGCCGTGGCGCAGTGGAACTCTTACTTCAACGCCTTGGTCTATATCCGCAGCGAGAACTTAAAACCGCTTCAGCTTGTGGTGAGAAATATCCTGATTACCAACCAGTCTTTGGTGGGCGCCGGTGACGGCCTGGCTGCCCAGGAGGCCATGCGCCTGTCAAATCTGATGAAATATGCCGTCATCATCATTACCACCGTGCCGATTATGTGCTTGTATCCCTTTGTGCAGAAGTACTTCAGCCAGGGCGTGATGATCGGCGCGATCAAGGGGTAATTTCCCCCTATCCCACAGTGACGTAGCCTTGGGAAAAACGGCCTGAGGATTTACCGTCAAATAAAAAAATCCGAGAGTAAGGAGATGCGAACATGAAAGAAAAGTGGACGAAACTAGGGAAAACCCTGCTCAGTCTGACCCTGGTTGCCTCCCTGCTGGCAGGCTGCGGCGGCGGTGGCAACAGCTCCAGCGGCAGCAATTCCGGCGGCGAGCAGAGCAGCGGGGGCTCCGGTGTTTCCAGCGAGGTTGCGGCGGAGGACTCCAACTTCAACGAGACGGGCTTGCCCATTGTCAATGAACCCGTGGAGTTGACCTTCCTGTATGTCAAGGGTGCAAACCTGGCGGATCTGAAAGAAAACGCCATGTTCAAGCAGATGGAAGAGGACACCAACGTCATCATCAACTGGCAGTATGCCGGTGACGCGGACTGGTCCGAGCAGAAGTCCCTCTTGCTGGCCAGCGGTGATCTTCCCGACGTGTTCTTCGGAGGCAATTCCTTGAAGGACATGGACATTGCCACCAACCTGGACCTGTTCATTCCGCTGGAAGACTATGTGGAGAAGTACTGCACCAACATCAAGGCCGCATGGGAGGCGGAGCCCACCATGCGGAAGTTGGTCACCAATCCTGACGGCCACATCTACACCTTGCCTGGCAAGAAGCCGTTGCGCCCCAAGGGCTGCGACACGCCCTATATCAACCAGGCATGGCTGGACCGCCTGGGCCTGGAGATGCCCACCACCGTGGACGAGTGGTACGAAGTGCTGAAGGCCTTTAAGGAGCAGGATGCCAACGGCAACGGCGATCCTAACGATGAGATCCCCCTGACCGGCAGCGCCAAGCAGAACTTGTTTGACTGGATCCGCTTTATCAATCCCTGGGGCATCACAGACAGCCTGGAGGAAAACTTCTTGGCTCTGGATCAGGAGACCCTGGAGCCCATCTTTATCCCTGCCGACGAGCGGTATAAAGAAGCGGTGGCCTTCTTCCACAAGCTGTATGCGGAAGGCATCATGGATCCCGAATTTATCACCCAGGACGGTTCCATGTCTGACGCCAAAATGAAGAATGAGGAAGTGTCCCTGGTGGGCACCGGCATCGCTTGGGAAGTTACCTCTGGTACTCAGCCCCATCAGGACGAGTATGTTCCCATGCCTCCTCTGGCTGGCCCCAACGGCGACCGTTACATCCGCGGCAACGATGAAATCATCACCTATTCCCGCAACGAGTTCACCGTTACCACTGCTTGCGAGCATCCCGAAGTGGCTATGCGCTGGGCGGATTACTTCTCCACCGATGACATTTCTGTCCAGTCTTACTGGGGCCCCTATGGTGTGGTGCTGGATAAGGACGAGGACGGCAATGTGACCTTCCTGGATCCCCCCGAAGGGAAGACTGGCGACCAGTGGTACTGGGAGGTTTCTCCCCGCGACCATGGCCCCAAGTATGTGAGCCCTGAGTTTGAAGAGAAGATCATCCTTCCCGAGGACAGCGGCGACGGCGCCAAGCTGAAGGAAGACGAGATCATGAAGGAATTCGTGGCAAAGCCCTATCCCATGGTGAACTACACCAGCGACCAGGCCAAAGAGATCTCCGCTTTGACTGTGGATATTTACAAGTATGTCAACGAGAGCTGGGCAAACTGGATTGTCAACGGCGGCATCGAGGAACAGTGGGATGCCTATGTGGACCAGTTGAACAAAATGGGCCTGGAGCGGTTGATGGAGATTTATCAGGAGGCTCTGGACGTCTATAATAACGCGGGCTGATAACGACGTTTTGAGATTTTAGAAAGGCTTTCGTGCAGAACCTGGAAGCTGTTCTAGTCTCTGGGTTCTGCTCATTTTTTATCGGTAAAATCGAATTCAGACAATAACAGTCAATGTTGGGAGAAGCTTGTATTATGGAGAAAAAAGTGTTTCGCGTGGGAAGCGTAGGAATTGGAGGAATTTCTCAGGGAGTCCACCTTCCGGGAATTCACAAAAGCCCGGATCTGGAGCTGGTTGCCGTGTGCGACTTGAAGCCTGAGCGCATGGAGTATGCCAGGAATACCTACGGGATCCGTGAGGACCATTGCTTTGCAGACTATCACGATTTGATCGCCTGCCCGGATGTGGATGTGATCGACATTTCCACCTCCAACAACGCTCACTTTGAGGTGGCCAAAGCAGCTATCGAGGCTGGGAAGCCGTTTTGCTTGGAGAAACCCGTCACCCTGACTGCGGAGGAGGCAGACATCTTGGCCAAAGCGGCCCAGGAGAGGGGAGTTCCCAACATGGTGTGCTTCTCCTACCGCTTTAAGGCTGCTGCCCGCTACGCTAAGGAATTGGTGGAACAGGGGATGCTGGGTGACATCTATCACGTTTATATGCAGTATCTTCAGGGTGGCGGTGGGCCCTCCTATGACCTGCCCCGCTCTTGGAGATATCAAAAAGAGCTGACCGGAACTGGTGCTCTGGGCGATTTGGGTTGCCATGCCCTGGACCTGGTGAGTTTTGTCACCGGTAAAAATTACCGGAAGGCCGTGGGCCATGTGGATACCTATGTGACCCAGCGCCGCCTGGAAGAGGGCGAAGGGTATGGTCCGGTAGATGTGGACGATTTCTGCCACTACCTGATGGAGATGGACGGGAAAACCTCGGCGAATTTCTCTGTCACCCGCTTTGCCTATGGCCGGGGAAATTACCAGCGCATGGAAATCTATGGGAGCAAGGGCGGTTTGGTTTATAGTTTGGATGTCACCCCTGGCGTGGATGAATTGGAGGTCTGTTTTGGCTATCCTTATGACAGGTCCGGGATCTACACCAAACTTCCCATTCCCCAGCGTTTTCAGTGCGATCAGATGCAGTCCTTTGCGGATATCCTCAATGGCTGCGGCGACGGTATGGCTGCCACTATTCAAGACGGCTGCCGCATTCAGCACGCGTTGGATGTGATCATCCGCTCTGCGGAAGAAGAAAAATGGCTGCCTTGTGATTGATCCAATTCTTTTTGAGAGGAGTTTTTGAAATGGCAATTCGAGTAACTGTATGGAACGAGTACCTCCATGAGGTTCAATTCCCGGAAGTAGCTGAGGTGTATCCCAAGGGTATCCACGGCTGCATCGCGGATTTTCTGAAGGAAGCCGGTATGGATGTGCGCACGGCCACTCTGCGGGAGCCGGAACACGGGCTGACCCAAGAGGTTGTGGACAACACAGATGTGCTCATCTGGTGGGGGCATATGGCCCATCATGAAGTGGCGGATGAGATTGTGGACCGGGTCTACAAGCGTGTTTTGGAGGGAATGGGGCTGATTGTCCTCCACTCCGGCCATGCCTCCAAAATCTTCCAGAAGCTGTGTGGAACGGACACCTGGAAATTGAAGTGGCGCGAGGACGGCGAGCAGGAGATCCTCTGGGTTGTGGATCCAAGCCACCCCATTGCAGATGGTTTGGATGAGAAGATCATGATCCCCCATGAGGAGATGTACGGTGAACGCTTCGATATTCCCCAGCCGGATGAACAGGTGTTCATCAGCTGGTTTGAAGGCGGCGAAGTGTTCCGCAGCGGCTGCTGCTGGCATCGTGGGAAGGGGAAGATTTTCTACTTCCGCCCGGGCCATGAGGTGTTTCCTATCTATCATCAGCCGGAAATCCAAAAAGTGATTGTCAATGCAGTGAAGTGGGCAGCGCCCATCCGTTTCCCCGACACCACCTTTGGAAATCCCGCACCCATCATGCCTGTCAAGGGAAAAATGGAACATAGTATCCAGGGGCTTCACGAACAGAAGACCCTCTGATAAAAAGTGGATGTGTTTCGCACCAAATAGCTAACTGAAGGACCAGTTTGAAGAGACAAAGGTTCTTGCGGGGAAAGCAGGGGTAACGGAAATGCGCCTTCCACCAGCATCTGCCGTTGGAAGGCGCATTTTTTTCTAAAAAATTATTCCCCGGCGAGCGGGTCAGGGGAAACTGGTTCGCCCTGCAAAATGGATATCGCCTTTTGATACTGCTGCTTTTTCCAGGTGTCTAGCCGCTGATAGTCGCCGCTCTGCAATTCACTGACCAAACGAGTATAGGCCGGTGCGACTTCTTCGGCAGAACAATCTTCCACCAGATTCACCACCTGGTTTTCCAGAAAGCTCTGTTTCCGTTCGGCTACCGTGGCCAGACGTGTGTTGGAGTAGAGGGAAAACAGGATTTCATAGTGAACGGCCGGGACTGTATCCTGGTTGTCAATGCCGATGGCTTTTACCGGTTTCGCATCCGTGAGAATGCTCCCAAATCCAGAGCTTTCCAAAGCGCTTTTCTGTTGGGAGGAAAGTTCCATGTTCTGCAGGTAAAAGGCTGCCACCAGTCTGGCTTGGGGCCGGCTTTGAGTGCTGTCCTTGACAAATAGGGTGGAGGCGTACTGTTCCTCGAAATTGTTGGTGAACGCCGGTTCCCGCCCGGAATCCGAGAGAATGGGCGAGAGGACTTCGTACTGCTCTCGAATGGGGTGATCTTCCGGAAGAAGGGAGAGAAGCCTGCCCAGCGAGGGGGAGGCTGCCAAAAAGATCTCGCCGTTTTGCAGCTGCCTTAGCAAGGACTCTTGGCTGAGGGTGAACACATCATGGGAGAGCAGCCGCTCACGGAACAGATTGTTCATGAATTCCAATGCCTCCAAAGTGCCGGGATGGAAAAAAGGATCCTCCCACGCGGCACCGGTGTCGGCGGTGACCCCAAACATCTGCTGAAGGCTGGGCAGTTCCACATAGCAGGGAATCAACTCTGGGTAGGCTTTCCGCACGTTTTTCAGCTGTTCTAGGAAACGCTCTTTGGACAGGGGTTCCAAACTGTCCCAGCGGATATTTTCCAGAATGTCCTTGCGGCCGATCATAGCAGCGTCGGACTTGAGGGAGGTGTCCTCAGAGAGGATAGTTCTGGTATGGGGATAAGCGTACACCTGGCCCTGAAAATTACCGCACCACTGGACAAAGTCCTCTGGCAGGGTGAAGCCGGGAATTTCCTTGTTCAGCAAGTCCTGCAAAGACCAGTTGTCCCCTGTGGCTTCCAATCGCTTAAAATTGGAGTTGGTGTACCAGCAGGTGACCACATCCGCAGGGATGCCCGCTGCTGTCATGTTCAAATATTTTTCCATGGTGCAAAAGGAGAGATCCACAGGCGTCCCAGCCATACTGGCACAGTCCTCCTGGGAGGGGAACAGGGCGTTGTAGGAGGAATCGGTCTCGCCATAGGGCGTGATAAAAACCCACTTCAAAGCATTGCCTTCCTCGGATGCCGCCAGCTGAAAGGGAGAGGGCTTGGGGATTGAGAACGAGAGAATGACAAAACAAAGAAAACAGACAGCGGTCAATCCGACAAGGAGCGGAGCAACCTTACGGGGAATTTTGCGCTGTTTCTTGCTGTGTGGAGTGCTCATGGCAAATCCTTCCTTTTAGAGTATCACTGCGCCAACTATTATTTGATAGGGATCATTGGCATTTTCACTACATTAAATCTTATAGGAAGAATCCAAAAATGTCTAGTATTTTTTTACACCACCGTCATGAAAAGGCGATTTTGGATTCTTTGACGTTTTAGAAAGGGGAAAACGGGTGAAACAGTGGCTGGGCCGGTTGAAAATAGCTCACAAAGTGATTCTTGGGTTTTGGGGACTCACCGCACTGCCGTTCACTTTGCTCTTGGCGTGCAATTTTGCCTCGTTTACGACGCAGTATGAACATCAGCTGACGCAGAATGGGCAATACATACTGAATATGCTGGTCAGGGATGTGAACGAGAAAATGGACCAAGTGGAAATGCTGGTGCAGGTATTGTGTTCCAACCGCAGTCTGATCTCTTTTCTATCCCACGATTACGAGGGTTCCGTCTCTTACGAGGAGTATACGCAAACCGTGATGCCGCTGCTGGAAGGTGCGCGTAACACAGTGTCGCCCCCTCTGGAACGCATTTATTTGCTGACAGAAAACACCTCCATCCCAGAGGGTTGCAGCACAGTGTACCATTACGATTCTATTCCGGAGAGCCTTCCCGACGAACTGTTGGAGAACGGGGGAAACGCCACTTGGTATCAGTCGGAAGAATCGGGGACGGACGTGTTGTACTACCTTTGCCCCATTGTCTCCTCGGTGTACAAAAACCAGGGGTACATTTTGGCCAAGATGCGGGTGGAAGAACTGTTCTCCGAAATCGGAATGCCGCAGCAGGGCGGGACTGCCCTGTTCCTGCTGGATGAGGAAAACCGGCCTGAACTCAGCAACGCTGTTCTGGATCCTGATTTTCTCTTTCCGCAAACCCCGGTTTCCCAAGGCCCTGTTCGGTATTTTTCCGCGGAGATCCAGCGAGTCCCTCTGCGGGTGGGGGTTGCGCTGCCGGCATCGGAACACGGATATTTGCAGCAGAATTCTCTGCTCACGTTGATCTTTATGGGAATCCTTTCATTCCTGTTTTTGTACCTGTTCTTTTCTATGCTCCGTTCCATCATCTACCGCCTTCGGAAATACGGGGATGAGATGGAGCGCATTGCGGAATCCGATTTCAGCGGGGAGCTGGCAGTGGAACGCCAGGATGAAATTGGGGTGATTGGGGATCAATTCAACCGGATCCTGGGCAGAATGCGCACCTTGATGCGGGAGAATATCCAAAAGGAAACCGCCTACAAAGATGCCCAGCTGAAAGCCCTTTTGCTTCAGATCAACCCTCACTTTATTTACAATACCCTGGATATGTTTGCCGGAAGGCTGACCTTGGACGGGGAGTTTGAAACCGCGGATTATATCTGCGACTTTGCCCAAATGATCCGCTATAACACCATGACGTCTACCACAGCGCTTCCTTTGGAGAAGGAGCTGGAGCACGTGATCAATTACGTGAACCTGGAGAAGTGCCGGTATGGCGACAGCGTGGTGCTGCGGATCCATGCCTCAGAAGAGCTCCGCAAGATTACCATCCCCCGGTTTTTGCTTCAGCCAATTGTGGAGAATGCCTTTGAACATGGGTTTGCCGGGATGGCCCCGGAAGAGAAGAGGCAGATCGTCATCAGTGCCCGCAAGGTGGGCAACCGGCTGATCCTCCGTGTGCGGGATAACGGCAGAGGCATGAGCCTGAAACAAGTGGAGGAAATGAACCGGAAATTCGCCCAGCCCTATGACGCCATGGCCCTGCACCATCAGAAAGAGCGGGGGATTGGGCTGGAGAACATCAATGACCGGCTTCAGATTTTTTCCCATTCCAACGACCGTTTGATGCTGAGGAGCCGGGAGGGTAAGTATACCAGTATGTTCATTTTGCAGACATTATAGCGTTTTTGCAGAAAGGGTGAGCGCTAAAACCGGCCCAGGACGGATGTGCCTCCCGCCGGCGTTGGCTAAGTGGGAGGGATGGTTTGAGAAAAAGAGGAGGATACGGATGCTTACAGTGATGGTAGTAGATGATGACCCCTTTTTGTGTACAGCCATGCGGCGGAAGATAGAGATGATTGACCGGGAAAGCCAGTTAGGGATCCAAGAGACGCTGATTGCCCATTCGGCCCAAGAGGCATGGGAAATTTTGCAGATCAAGCCCATTGACGTGCTGATCAGCGATATCCGAATGCCCTATCAGTCGGGTCTGGAACTGGTGGACAAGGTGAACAAGGCATTCCCTGGGATCCAGTTGGTGATACTGAGCGGTTATGATGATTACGAGTATATGCGGGGCGCTCTCCGCAGCGGTGTGGTGGATTATCTGCTTAAGCCTGTAAAGCTGGTGCAAATTCAAGAGGTGCTGCTCAAGTGCCAGGAGAATCTCCGCTGCCGGGAGGAACAATCCACCCGCAAGGACAACGGCCAAGAGGCGTTGGAAAACTGGCTCAATGGCTTGCTCATGGGACGGACTGGCAAGCCGCCGGTGGAATTTCCCCATCCGGTGTTCTGGGTGGCATGGACGTTCGGCGGGGAAGGGGAATCTGTTTCTCAGGCCGCGGAAGTTTTTGCCGGGGAGCAGAGGGAAGATGTGACGGCGTATTTTTCGCGCAGCGGATCCCAGGACTCGGTTGTGTTGTTTAACACAAAAAGCAGCCGGGAGGACGTTGTAGAAACGTACATCAAGACGTGCCAAAAGTCCTGCGCTAGGCAGGGAGTGGGAAGGCTCTGTTTTGCGGTGAGCCGGCCATTCACTCGCTTGGAGGAGTATCCCATGTTCTATAAAGAGGCGCGGTACACTATGGCCTATCGGATGCTGGTGCCGTTCAGCCTTCGTTTTTCCTCTGCCCAACCGGTCATGGGGCAAAGCCGGCTTCCCCGGTTTCAATCGCGAATTCACGCGGCCTTTCAGAGCAGGAATTTTGTTGAGATCTATCAGTGGCTTCAAAAAATTTTCTGCCGGGACTTTTTTCAGGAACAGCCCTTTCCCCAAGAGATCCGAAGCTTTTATGTGTATTGGGAGTCTCAAATTCAGGAGATGGCCTCTGCGTTTCACCTGGAATTGGAGTCCTTCCCCCACTTCAGCAGGTTTCCCAGTTTGGATGGGATGCAACAATACCTGCATGGAGTTCTGAAGCAAGTGGAGGAGGCTGTGCAGGCCTCCACAAACAAGTATGCCTACATCCTCTCCACCGCAAAACAGTATGTGGAGAAAAATTATAACCGCAACATCAGCATGAACGAAGTGGCCGAGATGTGTTCCATGAGTTACAGCTACTTCAGCCGTGTGTTTAAAGAGCAGCTTCATCAAAGCTTTTCGGAGTATGTTCTGTCTGTCAGAATGCGGGAGGCCAAGCGGTTGATGGAAGAAGATCCCGCGATCAAAATAAAGGAGGTGGCGGCACTGGTTGGCTATGAAAGCGTGTATGCATTTTCCAGGGCGTACAAGCAGTACTATCATGTCTCGCCGAAACAGGACCGAGACGGCTGACCGCAATTTTTCCAAAAACATCGTCGAGCACATTCGGGAAAGGAGTTTCAAGATGGAATATAAGAAACTGGGAAAAAGTGACGTGCTGGTTTCAGAGCTGATTTTGGGCTGCTGGGCCATGG
>ERZ827037.2989-NODE-2989-length-12237-cov-11.438105_pt1 | contig 12237 bp, 11 predicted proteins | sample MGYA00519924_ERZ827037 | MGnify/ENA primary metagenome ERZ827037 (study PRJEB31778, sample SAMEA3449250) | human gut metagenome | biome: human gut; feature: human-associated habitat; material: faeces | place: United Kingdom | collected 2010/2012 ...
ACCCAATCCGTATTCGGATAATGATAAGGATCCGTTGCATTATTAGCCATCCAAGCATTAATGGTTTCCTGCGAATATTGCGAATAAGGATTAGAAGCGCCATCGTTCCATTTAATCTCATTTTGGACATTCATCCAATCAATCACATTTCCATTAGTCGGGCGTGTAGTCGGTTTGTCAATGGAATATTCATAATTATAATCTAAATTGAATTTATTCTCCTTGGCCCTCTTGGTCGTGATCAAAATGACACCCGCCGCAGCACGAGATCCATAAATAGAAGCCGATGCTGCATCTTTCAAAACACTCATAGTCTCTACGTCCGAAGCTACGACATCATTCAACGAACCTGGCACACCGTCAATAATAACAAGAGGATCATTGTTGGAAAGTGTCGTCACACCACGAACACGTATTGTTGCCGAACTACCGGGACCACCGGAAGAACGCGTCACCTCCACACCCGAAATCTGCCCTTGCATAGCCGTAGACAACATTTGAGTAGAACGTTCTGTCAAAGAGGCCCCTTTGACACTGGATATCGGACCGGTCAAATCCCCTTTACGAGCCGATCCATAACCAATTACAACTACTTCCTCCAACAATTCCGCATCCTCTTTCATTGTTATAGACACAGATGTCTTATTTTTTACAGATATTTCACTCTGAACATATCCGATATAGGAAACTATTAACGTTGCATCAGATGCAACGTTAAGGGAGAACCTCCCTTAACGTTGCATCAGATGCAACGTTAAGGGAGAACCTCCCTTCCGCATCCGTTATCGTACCATTAGTTGTTCCCTTCTCCACCACATTGGCACCAATGACCGGCAGACCGGATTCATCGAGGATTACACCTGCAACAGTTTTCTGATTCTGTTGGGCACTGGCCAATGAGAGGTTGTCCGAAGCCTTGATCAACACCTGGCGATCAATAATCTGATACTTATAGCCGGTATTCCTCAACACCTGATCCAGTACATCTTCCAATGTAGCATTTTTAGCATTAACACTCGCAGTTTTATTGACATTCACACGATTATCGTTAAAAAAGAATGTAAACTCACTGCTTTTCTCAATTTCCCTAAGGATTTCAATAATACTGCTGTTCTGCTTGTTGATCGACACCTTGTAGCTCTGCGCATAAGTAGAAGCAGAGATACAACATGCAACTCCCAACGAAAATAAGGTTGTGATCTTCATGATACGTTTAGTTTTTCTAAATAACGGGATACAATAATCCCTGTCACTGTTTTTTTCCATAACTTTGTAATAGTTTTTGATGAATAATAAATGCAAGTCCTTGGCTTGGACTCCTATGACAAGCATTTTTGAAAACTCTCTGATAGGAAGGTGCTTGCCGGCATCTTCCTATTTTTGAAGGCTAACTCGTTTTTATACCATAAGCATTAGAATTAAGTTGTTTATAATAAGTTATTTTAAAGTCAATATATAATCACCATTCTTCTCCTCTTTATATTGCAATGGCGAAGAGGCTTTTATCATAAAGAGTATTCGATCCAGTGACTCATCCCTCACCTTAAAAGTGAACCGGTATTTATCAGCCAGATCTTTCTGGCACATCACTTTTCTGCCGTACCACTGTTCGAGGCGCGGGATGATCATAGAAAGTTTTTCGTTTTCGAAACTCAGCATCTTTTGTTTGCGCCAAGCGGTATATTTGTCGGCATCCACAATCTGTTTGGCGATCTTGCCGGTCTGCCGGTCCACCAAGATCTTTTCGTCGGGAGAGACGAAGTATTCTTTCACTTGGTTTGTTTCCTTATCCGCCACACTTACTTTGATCTTGCCATTCAGAAGAATCGCTTCCATCTTATTTTCCATGTCGTAGCTGAACAATTCGAACGCGGTCCCCAAAGCCTCCACACTCATATCCTCCGTATGAACAATAAAAGGTTTTTCGCGATTCTTCGCCACATCGAAAAAGGCTTGCCCGTCCAATCTTATCTCACGCGTCTTACCGGAAAAACTGGCAGGATAGGTTAAGCGGCTACCCGGTCCCATCTGCACTTTCGTTCCATCCGGTAAAGAAACAGATTCCATATTTTGGATACCGGAACTTACAACATACATCGGGACATTCGCCTTATCCTGAGATACGAAATAAGCAGTTCCAACTCCCCCCAATACCAATAAGATGGAGGCAACCATACTATATATCTTATAAAACACAACTTGCCGCTCTTCACCATGCCGCCAGACTTCCTTACAAATATTCCGCCAGATAGACGGCTCATCCGGGCAATCGCTTTCCACTGCATCAGGAGCATTATTCCATTGCCGCTCCATTTCTTTTGTCACCCGGCGAGAAGATTGCAAGGCTATGCGCTCTTCTTCGGTCAACGCATCCTGCATTAGTTTCTTTACTATATATTTTTTGTCTTTATATTCCATTTCAATTGCTTTACATATATAAATACACACAAATAGCACTATCCCCCTATTGAGTTAGTCATTTTTTCTCCCAAGTGTATTCAGGAACAACCACACCAAAATTCAGAGATCATGTGATGATATACCTATCAACACTTCTTCGAGCGTAATTTTACTTCCTTGTACGCGCAATCACTATTATTGGATTATCATCCTCTTTCACTGAGAATAAAGCATCTGGAATTTTTATTAACCCCTTTTGCCCTTTCATAAAATCCATCCACTGAGCAGAAGTCCAATAACCAACAACATACCCATTATCATCCATGTATCGAGGCAAAAAAGAAGGAACTTTACTTTCTCGAAACAAAAAACCTCCATCTTTACTTTCACTTCGTAATGTCCTATTACGTTTTTTATCATACAAACCGACTCCCGGTCCAAGTCTGCCTTTCTCAAAATAAGAAAACAACAAATAAGGTTCATACTCCATCATACGAATCAGATAATGATAATTATTCGAATCATACTCAGATGTTCCCCATGTTTCATAAGGTGATCTTTCATTTAAAGCAATAGAATATTTAGGATATACCCTTTCTTCCTTCACTGTGTACAGAGTATCTTTATACAAACCTCCATAAAAATGTAGATCTGTTCCATAATGATAAAAATATCCTGGACAAAAAGAGATCAATTCTTCCTTTTCCATCTCATAAAAAAGAGTATTTGAATAATATTTTACAACTTCACCATTCCGATTAAAAACAACCAACTTCATTTTTTCCTTGCCTGTCAAATTATTAACATATCCAATATAAAGTGAATCATTCATACGATATGGATTCACAATACTCAGAATGCCATCCTTGTCACTTATTTTAGGTCTAACGACCCTATCTTCAACTTTATTATTCCTAATATTTATTCCGACCCATTTATCTCCTTTATTTGTATAAAGTATATTATGATATTGATCAAAGCAAGCATCAAAAACCAAAAAATAATACTCATCAGGACCATTCCCCCGTTTTCCTACTTGTTGAACAAATCGTCCATCTTTCCGGTCAAACAAAAAAGCATCCCGCATCATATTAGATAAAACAACAAAACTATCCGTAACTGCTAAAATTAGTGGTTCTTCAGTCAACAAACAGGAATATGAAGTTTCCAAAGGAATAAATTCAACACAATCAAAAACATCTTCCACATAGAGACTTTGTCGTTCCGCACCCACAAAATCGACATGAACATAAATATCTTCATCTCTTTGTCTACCTCCACTGCAAGAAGATAGGAAATACCCAATAATAATTATTAAAGAAAAGAAAGCAGTAAATTTCATAAGCTATTTTTTATAATAGTCTCTATATTTCTCATTATTTCTCTGACTCGCTCTTCTTCAACAGGTCCTCCGAATGATAAATATTGCACAATCCTATTTTTATCAATTACAATATTTGTTGGAAAACCTTGATTAAAATTCAACCTTGCAACATCTGATCTGGAAACAGGACAGACCGGAAAATGGAGGCCATATCGAAGAAGAGTCTTTTTTATATGTTCCGGACGATCTGTTGAAAAAGTGACAATCTGAAAGTCGGGATTATTTTTATATTTTTGATACAACTCTTCTAACACCTCGAATTCAGCAACACAAGGAGCACAAGATTCAAACCAAAAATTCAAAAAAGTAACTTTTCCTATTAACATTTTGTCACTAAACACCTTCCCATCCACAGAGACAAACTGAAACTCTGAAGGATATTCTTTTCCAATACGATTCTTACGAACACTATCCTGTTGTGCCTCCAATTCCTCAATATATTTTTGAATATTTTGAGGTAGATTTTGGGCAGACGCCATACCTGCCCAAAATAGAATAAATAATAAAATTAATTTCATACACTAACTTTTAACAGGTTATTCCCATTGAAGAACAAACCATAGTTTCATTTCTTCACATTTTTGATAATTAAACAATATGTAACAGATCCTCCAACATATACTCTTCCGGCTTTTTATAACCATTGAATAATATGGTGGGTGTCGATCGTATCTTATTCTTCATGGCAAAATCATAATGCCGGGCATATTCTTCTTCCACTTGCCGATCCGGTTCAAAGCCATACTCTTGAAAGAAGGATTCCTTTCTATATTTGCCTTCTTTGTACCATCGGTCAAGAATGAGCAAAAAAGCAGCTTCATCATTTCGGATATAAGCCCAAATCAGAAACTTTGCACTGACGCTCAACTCTTCATTGAACGAAGTGAACACATATTGTATACAGAACCTGTCTCCTCCCCTTTCCAAAAACCGCTCCAAATTCCGATGTAAAGCCGCACATGGGTCACAATGCGGATTGGTTATTACCGTAATCGTATCGCTCGCCTCCTTGTTACCCCAACAAACGGAAGAGACGGATTTATCCACCGGATATTTTTCATTCTTTTGCAACAAGGCATTAAAAATATCCTTGTTTGCAATCAGGCTGTTCAATTTATATTGGGCATCCACCATTTTCGAATTCCCGTAAAATGCACGGCACAACAGATTGATTGCCAACAACGGGAGCAAATAAAGACATACGGCAAACAACAAATTCAGCCCCGTAATATCCACCATCGGGATACCATGCAAGCAATTCACTAAAAAATTCATCCACAATATCCCCAATACCACCAAGCACAAAGGACACCAAATTCGTATTTTGAACTTCTGATAGCAAAAACTCCACACCGTAAAAGGCAAAGCCATGATCGATATCCAAGCATAATATCCGGCCAAGGAACCTGCACAATGCAAAACCAGCAAATTAGAAATGAAATAGGACATTCCGATTTCACTTAGCCCGATAATACCGGTCCGAACAGGCCACTGTATGCGGGACATCCAATGCCTGAAGAAATCTCGTGAATACGTTTTTCATATCCTGCCTAAATTAAGCCGTAAATCCTTTCCATCTTCTCTTTCATCCGTTCCAATGTAAACTTCTGCTCGTATTCGTTCCGGAACAGTCTGCCTGTTTCCGGATTCCGCAAAGCGTCCATTATGAGTCGGGCCAAATCATCAGCCGACAGACGCACTTCCTCGTCTGTCTCTTCAATATGCAATTTGTAAAGGCCATTTCCCATTTCGGCAAGCCCCGTACTGGTCGAACTCACCAATGGCACGCCGAACATCATCATCTCCATCGCAACATAGCTGCACTGTTCATGCTTGGAAGGCATCACCCCGACATCGGCAATCCGGTATAACCGATATAATTCATCTTTTGACAAACGCCCGGTAAAGGTGATACGGTTCCAAATGCCTTTGGCCTTTTCCAGGCAAGAGGCATAATTACCCTCTCCCACCATCAGCAACCGGGAATCCGGGTACGCATCCGACACGATTTTGAAAGCCTCGACCAAACAGTCGATCCCTTTTATATCATCAAGCCTCCCCACGAACAAGATCAATTTGCCGGATTCGTCAAAATGTAAATCCCGCTTGATCAGAGCAGGTTCTTTTTCTTCATAAACGGGGTATTCGTCCGACAAGCCATTATAAACCAAATATATTTTTGCTACATCTATCCCATACTCCTCAAGCAACAGACCATAAGTATAGCGTGACAAACAGATAACGGCATCTGCTGCCGAATAGACCGCCCGCTCCTTTTCTTTATCATCCGTTATTTCCTTGAAACGCCCTTCGCTTTTTCCGTCACGGCAATCCTGCATTATCTTTTTAAAACGCGTTGTATTCCCGCTCAACTCAAAACACCACTTTTGATAATGGATGGTAAACAAAGTAGTGCATTTCGGAAAATATTGCTTCGCCAATTCCAACAAAGGCAATTCCTGACCATAATTGAAATGAAAAAACAACCGGTCTTCCTCGACGAGATCTTCTTCTATATAAGGATACAACACATACCAGGTATTCCGGATATAGATTTCCAACTTATCCTGCGGAAGCGAAACACGGGGGAAATAAAAAGTCCTGTACCCATCCTTTTCCTCTACTTCAAATTCATTTTTATCGGAATTCAGCATGACCAAATTCAGCCTTATATCTTGCCGGCCGGATAAAAAAGTGACCATTTGCCGTATATAAGTCCCTATGCCATAAATGGCGGCCCGGCTCCCTTCATTGAATAAATAAACCTGCTTCATGACAATACTTGTTTTAAAACATAGCCGGCACACCCGTTTTCCAATCCTAAGCTCCATTCCCGGATATTCGAACCGGACGGTAAGTCCCCTATAACAGACAACAGCAAATCTTTATCATCAGGAATAGCCTTGTCTGTGATCCTTCCTGCCAGTTCATGCACATACAAATCGTCTAATGTCAAAAAAGCAGTGTCACGACAGGGAGAATTCAAGTGCTTGTCCACATAGTAGTATATGCCTTTCACCCCCTCCTTTTCGCTTTCGTCTTTTATCCTTCGGGCATCATATTTCATGAGAAGTTCGTTTATATTGCGCAAAACCACATTGGAGTCACCTTCCATGAAACGGTTCTGCAACAGATGCTCGATCCCCCACCCGATGCCGGCCAGCCCGTTTTCAAAATCGAAACCCGTCCCCGCATGGATACCGGAACAAACTTCATCCAACAATTCGCCGGCAAAATCGTCATATATCGGCTTCCCGGCAAAACGGGCATAATGGCAAAGGGAAATGACAATCCCCATCTTTCCATGATACAGCCCGATGTTCGGAGTAAAACTCGAGGCTATGACCAAATGGTTGATTATACGTTCTATGTGCCCCATTACATTTTTTATTTTTTAAGATGAATAATAAAAATTATAGGATTATCATCCTCTTTTATACCTCGAAATGCAGGATTTAATTTCAATATTTCTTCAGATAACAGATCTTGAGCATAAATAAATCCACAAAGTTCTTGTTTTAAATTCAAATAACGTGGATATAAATTCAATCCTTTATATCTAAAACCTTGAAAATAGGTACTACCTTTTGAAATATCTAATTTCTTTAGGTATGTTTTCTCATTCTTTTTATCATAATAACCAACTCCCGCTTTTCGTTTAAACTCATAATTAAATAATATAAATTTATCTGTCTCAAAAACACAATCTACAAATAGAATATCTGGATATTGATAAAACATCAACCTTTCCTCATAACTCACAACATCTCCTCCCCTATTAAAAGCAGCATAAGGAATTAAATCTTCTTTTATCTCATATATTGTATCAAAATTATTTTCAAAAAAATACAAGTCTTTATTCCGAAAATAATATGTTCCTGTAAATAAATAAGGGCCTCTAATTTTTTTCTCTAAACTTCTATCATTAGGATATATTTTTATCACATTTCCATTTTTATCAAAAACTACTAATCGTAATGGTTCCTGTCCTAACATATTATTCACATAAGCAATATAATGTGCTGAATCAATTCTAAAGAAACGCGGAATACCATCCTTATAAGTTAACGTATGGTACTTATTCAAAGAAGGTCTCTTCACCTCACAGACCTTTTTTCCCGTATGCAAATCATATCCTATCCAATAAGACAATGTTTTATCTGCATATAAAACGTTATTATTCTCATCAAAAGAGTTAAACGGAATCATCAAATATTCATCCGGACCTTGACCGTATTTTCCTATTTCACGTAGAAATTTTCCTGTCTCCCGATCAAACAAATATGCTCCACCTAAAGGATTTATTTTTAATATATAAGAACTTGTCACATATAATCTTGTACTTTCTTTTATTAAGCAAGAATCGTTAGTCTCCAAATGAACAAAACTGACACTATCCGCTATATCCTCCAATTTCATTTCTTTTTGCTCACCTGCAAAAAGATCTATACTAACCAAATCAGTCTTGTCATTTCTTGGTTTTACACAAGAAATGACAAGAAATAATAGTAGAATTATGCACCATGCAATTCTCATAAATGTCATTTACCAGCGTTATATTCACCCATTAAACGACAATTTGCCAATCCTGTAGTCGGACAATGTGTATATTGACGATCCCAAGGCGCATTTTCATAACAAGGGGGATTAGTCTCCATCGGAAAGGTTTTACTTCCATCTGTGCATTCACACTCAAACCAACAAATATTTCCCCTACCACCTATAATAAGCTTCATTTCTTCAGCAGATAATACACACTTCTGCTTTTTTATTTTAATTTCTTTTAATCGCTTCATACGTTACCAATTTAAATATTAAACATTGCATATTAGAGTTTATGAAAACCGCTGAAAATCATCACTATAATATCTTATTTGATATATTATTTATCAAAATTCTTGATTGAAAATTTTCTATAATTTTCTTTTTCTCACTAAATCGAATCGGTTTTGGATTCCATTCTACACTATCCCAATCTTTTCCAGTATAGATATGTACACCTAAATCTTTTACCCAAGAAACCCTATAATCTTTCGGATTATTAAAAAAAACGACCGGTATACCCATTGCTATACAAGGTAAAAGACAATGCAGACGAGTGGTAACTACTAATGTCGCTTTTGTTTTATATTGTCGCAATAATTGCTTTGCCAACAAACGCTTTAAAGTTTCCCGATTCCAACATAAAGAACGATGTGACACAGATATTATCCGTTCATTAAATTCTAAAGGTAACGGAATATGATCTCCATCAACAACAAAAATATAACCATTTTCCGGTTCACATTCCCGTTTAGATAACGTCAATGTCAAACAATAACTGACAAATGTTTCCACCCCTAATTGAGATAACCGATCGGCTGTATAAGGGTCACGGCATCCGATTGGCTCATATTGTTTTAAATAAGCTATCACTTCCTTTTGACGAAAATATTCCCAACTATGATTATAATCTGTAATATGAAATCCCCAAAACACCGGTTCTAAATTCAAATTGAATGGTAAACAAGTTTGGGGCTGATGAGAGAACCATCCATTCATCACTATTTTCATCGGTTCTGACGGATTTGCATATGCCAACCTATCTCTGTCAAAACGCTGGATAACTTTTTCCGGAAACAGGCGCTCTGTCGCTATTGATTGAATATTGTCTCCCAAATTATTCAATCCTCGATATTCAAATCCGGCAAAACTATATTTTTTCATAATGATGAATATTAAATTATCAGTTTCAAACTAAAAAGTAGCTTTACATAGTATAAATACACGCAAGTTACTTCTTTCCCCCTATCCGATCCGAAAAAAACAGATTATTTTAGCACCTGACAGTACAACTTTCCCCAAAAATATGACAATATCCCCCCTAAAAACGAATATTTCAGCTAACAAACAGTTTATTAGCCAAATATCAAAACAACCAGTTTGTTAAAAAATATTACCCTTGCGGGTAATTTGAATTAGAAGGGGTAGAAAATCGAATTAGATGCAGTAGTAGTTTCGATTTGAACCAATCACTTTTTGGGATAAATGACAATAAGAGATAGGAGACAGAATACATTCAATCAGATAAAGAGAAGAAGCAATGTTATATTTTTCTTTAAGTACTTGAGGGCTTCGCCGATTTGATTTTCGACTGTTTTCTCTGAAATATTCAACAGGAGAGCTATTTCTTTGTAGCTCTTTTGTTCCTTTCGGCTCAAGTTAAAAATCTCACGGCGGCGTGGCGGCAGTTCGTCAATCAGGCGGTCTATGTATTCCTGAAGGTTGTGGGCATCAATCTCTTCTTCTACGTCATACGGTTCTTCCAATGCAGCAAGGACCGTGACTTTGTAGAAATCTTCATTCACATTCTTGCGATGCCGGTTAAAGATCAGATTCCGGGTGATAATAAACAGCAAGCCTTTAAAATGGTCATCTTCACGAAGAAATTCACGCGTTTCCCATACTTTGATGAAGACCTCCTGCACGACTTCTTCGGCAGCATCGGCACGGGTTAAATAAAGGCGACTGAAATTATAGACCTGTTTCCAGTATTGCTTATACAGAGCAGTAAACGCGTCTTTGCTGCTCTGCTTCAATAGTAGTATCAGTTCCCGTTCTTCCATATCCTTTTAAAATTGCTCACAAATGTAAAAAAAATTGTCAATTGTCAATTATCAATTGTCAATTACTTAGTGGTTCGTTCCTTCAAACAAATCATGATCTTCCTTTTTCTGGGAACTCTTGGCTTTGAAGTTATTGAACGTATAGCTCAACGTAAGCGTAATGAGCGGATAGCTGGGACGGATACGCGTAATGGATTGCAAGTCGGAGGTGATAATCTTACTTACATAACGAGCCGAATTGAAAACATCACGGAAAGAAAGCGTTGCCGCCAATTTACGATTCATCAGCTGCTGGCGAACGGCAAGATTCACATACCAGAAAGCATCCGTACGTCCCTGGGTCGTGACAGACGGGCCGACAAAGTTGCCGTCTACCTGGATACGGGTATATTTAAAGACATCGAAAGAGTTGTTCCACATAACATCGTAGTTCGTACTTGTTTCATTTTCACCGCCGGTTTTATACTGATTCTTTACTTTATAATGATATAGGCTGCCATTCAGATTCACATTCCACCAACGGGTAAGTTGTACTTGGCCACTCAATTCGATACCGGTCGAATAGTCGTGCCCGACATTCGCCATCGAATCCAGTGTCACACCGGCTTCATAGGGGACACGCAAACGTTCGATCTTATCCTTGCGACTCCGGTGGAACACTGTAGCTGAAACCGTATGCTCACCGATATTCTTTTTATAATTCAATTCGAAAGAATTGATATATTCCGAACGGATATCCGGATTACCGATCTCGGCCGAATAAAAGTCCCGATAGGTGATATACGGCTCCATGAAAAAGAGTTCCGGACGAGTAATACGGCGCGAATAAGAAGCCAATAGCTTATGCTCCTTCGGAAACGTATAGCCCAAATGAAGGGAAGGGAAAAACTCGAACTTGTTGTATGTACGATCCTTGCCCGGGATCGAGCTCCGCAAGACACGATGCGTATGCTCCCCCCGTACACCCGCCTGAAAATCGAACGACTTATAGCTGTCGGCAACGATTGCATAAACCGAATTGATGCCATGTTGGAAATAGAATGTGTTATAGATATCGTCCCGGTTATAAAACTCTTTCTTTTGCGGGTCCCAGAAATGCATCGTGTAGTCACCGTCTTCCAAATACGAGAAATATTGGTAACCGCCTTCGAGCCGTCCTGTCTTGCTATACGGGTAAATATAGTCCAGATTGCCCCGTACCGTCCAACGATGTTCATCTTCCCAGGCACGATGTCCCTTTTCACGCTCGTTATTCTTATTAAAAAGGTCACTCTGGAAATACTCCATCGCATTACCTCCGTATTTCAGATAGAAACTGCCCGTCAACTGATGCCCTTTATCGTCGAATTTATGATCGAAACCGATTGTTCCCTGAAAATAAGTTTCATGCAGGTCGTAATCGTCACGACTATAATAATCACCTTCACCGAAAGTAATCCCCTCCGCCAGGCGCTTCTCCTTATAATCCAGGTCACCGTTACGCGTACGCCCACCATAACCACCTTCAAAGTCGGCATTCAAGGTGGTATGGGGTAATGTGTACATCCAACCCGCCTTCATCGAATAGTTGAAGTTGTTACTTTTACGCGGTCCGTTGGAATGGGAGGTCGTTGCCGTGTCTGAGATAATAGTTGTCTTCTCCTGATCGAAATCACTTTTACGCAGGCGATCACTCCATACACCACCCAAATACCAGCGCGATGCTTTGTTCTGCTGAGACACCAGAAAATCCACCCCGCGTGAAAGGACCGTGCTTCCCGTCAGGTTCACCATACCACTAAAACCATGCTGGGCGTGTTTCTTTGTTACGATATTGATGATCCCTACATCTCCTCCCGTATCGTGACG
>ERZ827037.2990-NODE-2990-length-12237-cov-4.998522_pt1 | contig 12237 bp, 11 predicted proteins | sample MGYA00519924_ERZ827037 | MGnify/ENA primary metagenome ERZ827037 (study PRJEB31778, sample SAMEA3449250) | human gut metagenome | biome: human gut; feature: human-associated habitat; material: faeces | place: United Kingdom | collected 2010/2012 ...
ATGGGTCGAAGTTCTCAACTTCCTCTCAGCCTGGTACACAAGCTCCCCGTGTTTTATTTACAATTCTCAGTATAAGAACCAATCTGTCTGATGTCAATAGATTTTTTATAAATTTAACTCAGATTGCTCCTCGTATTCTCTGCCCAGCCATACTGCTGCATATACTCTCCATGGTATGTATTGACGGCCAGACTATTCCCACACAGAAAATCATAAAAATCGCAATGTACTTTCTTTACATCAATGGATGTTGCATTTCTTGCACGGATCAGGATATCCTCGCAGCCTGCATTTTTCAATGTTTTCCGAAGGGATGACATAACGGTCTGTACATTCCTTGTCTTGCTGTCATCTTCCCATAATACTACTGCAATTCCGGTATTGGATACCGCTGCACCTCTTCTGTCGATCAGATAGGCTAGCAGCTCTTTCGCCTTTTCCCGTTCCCATACCAGTGGTTTCCCCTTCCTGAATACTTCAAATGTGCCAAATGTATGTACATTTAATTTGCCGTCATCTTCTATTACCGGTGATTTTAATATCTGTTTCAGTGCTTCCACCTGTTCCCTGATCTTATCTGCTGTGACCGGCTTCATAATATATCCGACTGCATGCACCTGATATGCTTCCAGGGCATAGTCTGAATATGCCGTACAGAATATGATCTTGGTCTCTGGTTTTCTGTCTTTTATCTGTTTTGCAAGCTGGATTCCTGTCATTCCCCTGAGTTTGATGTCCAGAAATGCATAATCCAGATGTCCTTTCATTTTTTCAATATGCTCCAGCGCATCCTCCCCTTCATCGAATCCAATCAGATCTGCATCCGGGAATACTTTTTCCAATTCATTTAACAATTCGTAGAGCAACAGCTGTTCATCATCTACTGCAATGATATTCATCACGCATACCTCCCTCTAGTCCTTCGCATCCGCTATATAGATGGTCACGATGGTTCCGCATCCTTTTCTACTATAGAAATTAAGCTTACCATCAGCCATCTTTTCCACTCTTTCCTTTACATTTTTAAGTCCGATATGTGTTCTTCCATCATCTTTTACCGGTATTTCTTCAATAGATGATGCATCAATACCATTTCCATCATCTTCTACTACAATCACATTCATATGACCCTCTTTCCGGAGCATAAGTTTAACGGTTCCTCCGCCTCTTTTATCACCTGCTCCGTACTTGATCGCATTTTCCATAACCGGCTGTATGGTAAGTGGTGGAATTAAAAATTCTACATCCTGCACGTCATATTCCACCTGTAATTTTTCTCCATAACGCATTTGTTCCAGATTTACATAACGTTTTACATGTCCCAGTTCCTGTGTCACCGGGATCATCTCCGTGCTTCCAAGTACATCCAGATTCTCACGGATATATTCTGTAAAATTCAGAAGTGAATCCTGTGCTTTCTTTACATCGATTCCACACAAAATCCGTATCGTTGATAATGTATTATAGAGAAAATGTGGCTGCACCTGGCTCATCATGATGCTGATCTGGGATTCTTTTTCCTGCAGCTCTTTCTTATATTCTTCCCGTACCAGAACTTCCATTTTATTCTTTACTTTGTTCCATGATACGAAACAACCGATCAGAATTGCGATCACATTATTCAGCATATTATAGCGGAACACCGGGTAGGATTCCAGATTATATTCCAGAATACCGGTAAGCAGGAACATGCCGATTGCAATCTTGAGATTATTTTCCGGATAGATATCAAATACTGTTCCGTAGCTTACAAGAAATACACAGAGCAATACATTTCTCTCTTCCGGAAGCCTTACAACATCATAATACAATGTAACCAGATATAAGGTAAAGATTACAGTTCTTGTAAGTATCCGGTTCTTTTTTATGATACCTCTTTTTAACAGGACATCTTCTCTTACCAGAATGATCATCACTAAAAATTCCACGATCAGCAGCATGAACGGCAATATGTTGGCAACGGAGATCCCCCAGTACGCACATCTTACAATCATAATAAATGCAATGACCGGTATCAGCCAGATACAGCAATTTTCCAGTAATTTCAAATTATCCCTGGCGATCGTCGGTGCATGCTTCAGACGCTTTTCATTGTCATATCCAAGGTTCCGCCAATGGGAGATATATGTTCTTATCTTTGTTCCTCTGTTATTCATTTTACTTATTATCAAATGTAATATTCCGGATCATATTTCTGTTAATAAGCTGTGTTCCCTTCCTGGTATCAACCTTTACCCACTGCATATCCGCTTCCATGAGCTTTCCTTTGATTGCTCCTACTTCATTGAAAAGACTTACTGTACAGTCTTTTCCCATATACTGATCTAACATTGAACCGTCCATATCTTCTTCCATCCTTTCTCCATTTACAATTGTGATTACATTGTTTGCCGCCTGTACTGTCAGCGCCGTAAGCATATTCATATTATTAAGCGCTACCATTGTTGCAACATCCATGCAGACTCACCTCCATTTTTTGCAGGCTTTATTTTTAGAGAGTGTCTGAAAAATTACTCTCAGCTACTTTTTAGTGTATACTCTGTCTGGATAAATTCCAAGAATTTTTCTGCTACCGGAGAGAGATTTTTCTCCCATGCAAGCCCAATCTCAATAAGCTCTGCCGGAACCAGCCTGCGGTGACATACCCCTTCGTATCCGGGCAGACTGTTGATTCGGTTGGTAATAGTGACTCCCATTCCTGCTGCTGCCATCGCGTAAGTTGCCTGGATATCCATCGTTGAGAACTGTACATTGGGCTTGATTCCATGTTTATCCAGGTACCTAGTCCCATCAATATCCAATCCCGGACACGTCACAATATAGGCTTCCGTCTCTGCAAATTCTGCAAGAAATGTCTTCCTTTTTGCAAGCTTATGTCCTTCCGACAATACCGCAACCATTGGATCTTTGCAAAATGGCATCCACTCATGCTCTCCTTCCCTTTCACTGACCAGAGCAAAATCAATCTGGTGCTGTTCTGCCTTCTGTATGAACTCCGTACTGGTTCCTGTATAGATCCGGAATGTCACACCCGGATGTAATTCATGAAACTTTGATGTTACTTCTGTAAGCCATTTGTAATAATGACGGTAGGCCGTTCCAATCTGGATCAATCCTTCTTCCCCGCCTCTGACTGATGCTGTCATCTGTGCCAGACGTTCGGAAGCCCGCAGAAGTTCCTGCACATAAGGACGAATCTGTTCACATTCCCTGGTTGGCCAGACTCCCTTTTTTCCCCGGTATAGTAATTGAATTCCTTCTTACCCTTCCAAAGTCTTCATACTCCGGCTGATCCCGGAAAGTGTGTATCCCATTTTTTCTGCCGCTGCTGTCAGGCTTCCACATTCTATTACTGTTTCCAGTTCTTTCCATCTTTGTAAATCCATGTCTTATCCCTTCCACAACTATCCTTAGATTTAAATTTTATTCTATATTTTTCTTTTCCAAATCACTTCGATGACATACCTCAATTTTGTCATTGCCTGATTCTTTTAAATATTTTCCAGAATAAAATCTCACATTCTCTATCATTGAATTTTTATCAATATAAACTATTCAAACTTTTGATTTTATCAATTTTAAATCTGTTATATATTATATGTCAAGGACTATATGCATCCACATAATTTCTGTCTCAGAATCAGATACAGCAGGATTTCCAGCATACATCAAACTTACAATCGAACTTACAGGAGGAAATACATTTTGCAGACCAATCATACACGTACCATGACAGAAGGAAATATATATGGACATCTATTCCATCTCTTTCTGCCACTCATTTTCGGAAATTCATTACAGCAGTTTTATAATACCATCGATGCCCTCGTCGTTGCCAGATATGCGGGGAATGACGAATTTGCCGCAATCGGTATTGCAGGAACGGTTATGAATCTTTTTTTATTCATTATTGTCGGATCATGCACCGGACTATCTGTTCTTTTCGCCCGTTTTTATGGCATGAAGGATTACAACCGGCTTCGGAAACAACATTTTATTTCCCTGATTTTCGGTCTTATCCTGGTATCTGTATTGTGCTTAAGTGGTTTCCTGGGAATGCGCTGGATTTTACATCTGATTCATACTCCGGCGAATCTTTTAGACTATACTTCGACCTATCTGTGGTGGGTATTCTTAAGCCTTCCTGCAGCGTTCCTATATAATATGTACGCTGCTGCCCTGCGTTCTTCCGGTGATACAGTCGCCGCACTTGGAATCCTTGCAGCCGCAGTATTTTCTAACCTTTTGTTAGATATCTTACTCGTGGCTCATCTTGGACTCGGGATAAAAGGCGCCGCTCAGGCAACCGCATTTACACAGCTGATTTCTGCCGTCCTCTGTCTGTGTTATCTTCTGCGTACACATCCTGAATTTGTATTAACAAAGGAAGATTGCCGCTTTGATAAATCATCTCTGAATACAACGTTCAAATGCAGTATGGTGACTGCCCTCCATCAGGCAAGCCTGTATATCGGCAAAATGCTTGTACAGGGTACGATCAATACCGGTGGTACGGAGATCATATCAGCCTATACCGCCGCTACACGCATCGAAGGGTTCGCTAATTCTTTCAGTGATAGTGGATCTGCCGCAACTTCTGTACTGGTTTCCCAGAATTACAGTACGGGAAATGTCTCACGTACACGTGATTCTTTCCGCTGCAGTCTTCGTTTTACTTTTATACTCGGTTCCATCTGTGCTGTAATCCTTTACTTCAGCGCACCCGTAACCGTAAAAGCAATGTTAGGAAATGCCGCTTCTCACCCTGTTATGGCAAAAAGCGGCATCATATACCTGCAACTTATATCGTTTTTCTATCCGTTGTGTTATACCGGTGGAACCTTCACCGGCACTTATAACGGACTTGGGAAAATGGTCCTTACTCTGGCCGGAAGTACTCTTCAGATCTCACTTCGTGTGATCTTGACCTGGCTCTTCTTCCCTTACTTCGGGCTGGCTGCTACTGCAATTGCTACCGGTATTGGCTGGCTGTCTGCCAATGTCTTCTGGCTTATCTGTCTGGCCACACTTCGCCGGCGATCTCTTTTACGAGCTTAAGCTTTGCCCACTGTTCCTCTTCGGTCAGCTTATTACCGATCTCGCAGGATGCGAATCCACACTGTGGACTTAAGTATAAGCGGTCAAGAGGAACGTATTTGGCTGCTTCATGGATTCTTGCGATTACTGTTTCTTTGTCTTCCAGTTCCGGTGTCTTGGTTGTTACAAGTCCAAGTACAACCTTCTTATCGCCGGATACCTTTGCAAGTGGTGCGAATTCGCCGGATCTCTTGTCATCATATTCCAGATAATATGCATTTACATTCTCTTCTCCGAATAACAGGGCTGCTACGGAATCATATGCTCCGGAACTGAAGAATGTAGAATGATAATTTCCACGGCATACATGCGTATTGATCACCAGATCTTCCGGTGCCTGTGCAACTACCTGATTATTCAGTTCCAGAAGAAGTTTCTTGTAGTCTTCCAGTTTCTGTCCGGTTCTTCCGGTCAGTGCAACTGCCATCTTCGCATCTACCATTCCGCCCCATACGCAGTCGTCGAACTGAAGGTTACGGCAGCCTGCTGCATAAATCTCCTGAACAAATTCACTGTATGCCTTGATCACATCTTCTGCAAAGGCTTCTTCCGATCCATAGATTTCCAATGTTGTATTCAGAAGCTGTGCCCCTGTAAAATATGCATAGAACTGTCCCGGTGACGGAATAGTCTGTTTTGCAATTGTATTTTCATCTTCGAGTGCTTTTATGAATTTAAAATGTTCCACGAATGGATGATTCTTGACTGAAATCTTTCCGGTCATATATGTATCATCAATCATTGCCGCTTCTGCATCGAATGTTGTATTTCCTTCAACGGTCTTCTGATGCTCGATTCCTTCAAATCCCCACATGAAATCCAGGTGCCATGTCGATCTTCTGAATTCTCCGTCTGTGATAACGTGGTATCCAAGTTCTTTAATCTTTGCTACCAGTTCCAGGATGCATTCATCTTCTACTGCAGTCAGTTCTTCCTGCGAGATTGTTCCTTCTTCAAATTTCTTTCTTGCGTCTTTTAATTTCTGCGAGCGTAAAAAACTTCCCACAAAGTCGTAACGAAATGGTGTGTTCATGATTATTTCCTCCTTGCCACGGGGACGGGATTTTCTGGCTTTTTTAGTGTCCCTGGTGGCTTTCTTTTATATTTTTCATATTGTTGATTGTCTTCTCGATCGATGGATTTATTATAATTTGTTTCGATAAACTTGTATAATACAAAAAAACATGCATTTGTCATAGTTTTAAACTATATCAAATATCTCTTTCAAATCATCAACTGACTATACAGAAAACCTTCCACAAACAGTTTCTCTTACATACTTTGACATCTATGTAACCTGCCACCGACACCATTTCTTATATGCTTTGGTATAAAAATCTTAGATTTCCCTTCTTTATTATATTACAATCATATATCCGTTATATCAATTATAGCTTTCACTTATCTTTATCACAGTTGTATAATTTATTCGGATGAAAATATGAAAGGAAGCGCTTTGTTATGGAGGAAAAAACACTTTTTCCCAGAGAAGAAAAATCAGAAATCTTATTTAAGAAAATATCCGAAGATAAATGGGCATGTGAAAAACTGATGGAAACATTCTGCAGTTATTTATTCAGTAACGATGGAGTAGACCTTCCAGACTCTCCGTCATCTACAGAATTCGCACAGGCTCTTTTTAATTCCTATCGCAACCGGGATTTATCTGCATTTCTGATGGCTATCTGTCAGAATACAGTCTTTGATCTTTTAAGAAATGCATTCCTGATTCCCTATCGGTTCAATGCGGACGGAAAACAGAATCCGATGATCATGACAGATGAAAATGGAATTTTATTTCCGAAATATAAGAGATCGATTCATGAACGGGAATACCGTCATTTTCATGAGGTGTATACAGATCTCGGAGCTCCAAAGAATATTTTTCTGGCACAGGCATACCGCTACAGCCATTCTTATACATCCGACGATATGGAACCGGAACAAAACATCCTGGAAAAGAATAACGGTGTATTGTTGATCCGTGAATTACCGGATACCGTAAAATTAAAAGAAACCGAAGCAGAAGCTTATTCTGCTATTCTGGATATTGTCATAAAACTTCAGAAAGAGCTTCCTATGTCCTATGTATTCTATGGACAGGATTCTCTTGTTGAAGATAATACCCATTATGATGAAATCGGAGTTTTTCTTCCGAATTCACATTTCTTAAAAAATTTGGAACGCCACGTTTCCAAAGCAGAGGCGATTATTTATGCAGACAACTAATTCTGACTTTATCGATATTATGGAAAAAAATCATATGGAGATTCCATGGCATGACTATGCCAATGATGACAGTAATGTGCTGATTGCAGAGGCCGGATTAATTGAGAAAGCTTCTGTCATTGGCCGCGTAGGGTTAATCATGCTCTCCTGTGGGACCGGTGCATGGCGTGTACGAACTTCTATGAACCGGCTTTCCAAAGAGCTTGGTGTAACCTGTACGGTAGACGTGGGACTTATGTCTATTGTATTCAACTGTTTTGATGGAAACGATTGTGTTTCCCAGTCATTGAGTATTGCCAATACAGGAGTGAATACATCCAAGCTTTACCGCATGGAACAGTTCGTAGATCATTTTCCAGAAGAAGAAGCCCATATGACTGGTGAAGATATCCATAAACGACTGGATGAAATTGAGGAAATCCATGCCCTTTATTCACCTGCAAAACTGGGTCTTGCCGCAGCTCTTGCCTGTTGTGGCTTTACCTTTTTACTCGGAGGTGGACCGGTTGAGATGATTCTGGCTTTTATTGCTGCCGGAATTGGTAATCTGATCCGTATGAAACTAATCAAACACCATTACACACTGTTTTTGAATATTGCAGTATCTGTATCTGCCGCTTGCTTTACTTATGCGATCTTTCTGAAGCTTGCGGAACTTGTCTTTCGCATTCCGGAGTTTCATGAGGCTGGTTATATCTGCTCGATGCTGTTCATCATCCCGGGATTTCCATTTATTACAAGCGGGATCGACCTTGCAAAGCTGGATCTGCGTTCGGGACTGGAACGGCTTACTTATGCAATCATTATCGTTATGGTTGCCACTTTATTTGCATGGATCATGGCTTTACTTCTGCATCTGGAACCGACCGATTTTACGGCACTGCATCTAAGTGCTGCTGCCCGTCTGATCTTCCGTGTGATTGCAAGCTTTTGCGGAGTATTCGGTTTCTCGATCATGTTCAACAGTTCTCATTCGATGGCGGCAACGGCTGCATTTATTGGTGCCATTGCCAATACACTCCGGCTTGAACTTGTTGATTCCACACATATGCCTCCGGCCGCCGCCGCATTTATCGGGGCTCTGACTGCCGGTTTGCTTGCTTCTTTTATTAAGAAGAGTAACGGATATCCGAGAATCTCCCTTACCGTGCCTTCTATTGTGATCATGGTTCCGGGACTTTACCTGTACCGTGCGATTTATAATTTCGGGATTATGTCCCTGCCGGATGCAGTTTCGTGGTTTACTTCAGCGATTATGATTATTGTGATGTTGCCGCTTGGACTTATATTTGCGAGAATTCTGACCGATCGTACGTTCCGGTATTGCACGTAAAATCTTTTACTTTAAATAGCTTCTTTTCTCCCTCTTTAAAACCAGCAGGGACAGGAAAAAATCCATTTTTCCTGTCCCCATTGGTTTAAATATAGAGAACTTGCCACTGGCAGCTTCTCTTGCACACTATGATATCTAAAAATTACAGCATATGTGCTCTTAACTCTTCCGGTGTCATCTGAGACAGCATAGCCGGTGCGATATCGAATACGCTTCTTGCTCCTGATTCGCCCTTCTTAGAAAGTCTGTGTGCTGCACGTGCATAAGCAACCAGAACACTTCCTGTGAATTCCGGATTAGAATCCAACTTCAGGGAATATTCGATCACGTGCTTGTTACCTTCGCATCCTGTCTCTCCGGTACGGATCACGAATCCACCATGAGGCATCTTGCTGTGGTTTTCTTTTAATTCTTCTTCTGTGATAAATGTTACTGTTGTATCATATTCATCAAAGTAGTTCGACATCGTCTTGATTGCTTCTTCGATGGCTGCTTTATCTGCTCCTTCTTCTGCTACTACATAGCACTCTCTTAAGTGTTTCTGTCTTGTAGTCAGTTCCGGTTCGCTTCCGCTTCTTACCTGGTCAACCGCTGCTTCGACCGGTACTGTATACTGGATGCCATTCTTTACACCTTCGATACGGCGGATTGCATCTGAGTGTCCCTGGCTGACACCTTTTCCCCAGAATGTATAAGTACTTCCCTGTACCAGAATGGATTCTGCATACAGACGGTTCAGTGAGAACATTCCCGGATCCCAGCCTACAGAGATGATGCTTACATTCTTTCCTTCTTTTGCTGCTTTATCTACATTTGCAAAGTACTCCGGAATCTTTGCATGTGTGTCAAAGCTGTCAATGGTATTGAATGATGATGCTACTTTCGGTCCGATTACCGGAAGGTCTGTTGCTGATCCACCGCAGAGGATCATTACATCAATGTCATCTTTCATAGTTTCCATATCATCGAAGTGCTTTACTTCTGCTCCTTCTGTCTGGATTTTGACACTTGCAGGATCTCTTCTTGTAAATACTGCTTTTAATTCCATATCGTCATTACGCTTGATAGACTGCTCTACTCCGCGTCCGATGTTACCGTATCCTACGATACCAATTCTGATTTTATCCATAATTCTACCTCGTTTCTTATTTTTATTACCACCTTATTCTGTGGCCGTTTTTATTCGTTGATATCATACATTTCTGGTGTCCCCGTACAGTTTTACACTGTCTACTTTCTGTCGCTGACATCTTTGTAAATTATATCATAGATTCTTTTCACAACAATCTTTTTCTTTTGCAATTTCTTTATTGATAATTTTTTTATGTTGTTGCTTACAGATCAATTTTATCCCATCTCATTATAATGAGCATAAATTCCGCCCTTCTTTAACAGTTCTTCGTGTGTTCCACGCTCTGCGATTCCATTATCTGCCACTACAAGAATCTCATCCGCATTGCGGATTGTTGATAGTCTGTGCGCAATCGTAATCGTCGTCCGGTTCTTCGCAAGTTCTTCCAGACTCTTCTGTATCCATCGTTCACTCTCATTATCCAGCGCACTCGTCGCCTCATCCAGAATGAGGATCGATGGATTCTTAAGAAATACCCTTGCAATCGAAATTCTCTGCTTCTGCCCGCCGGAAAGTCTCGTTCCACGCTCTCCGACAAATGTATCATATCCATCTGGAAGTTCCATAATAAAATCATGGATATTCGCTTTTCTTGCCGCTTCTTCAATCTCTTCCATGGATGCTCCCGTTTTTCCGTATGCGATATTTTCCTTAATACTTCCACAGAACAGGTACACATCCTGCTGTACCAGTCCAATCTGATTACGAAGACTTTCTAGCGTCAGTCCTCTGACATCCTGCCCGTCAATCGTAACACGTCCTCCTGTTACATCATAGAATCTTGGAAGCAGGGAACAGATTGTTGTCTTACCGCTTCCCGAAGGTCCGACTAATGCCACCGACCTTCCTGCCGGAATATCAAATGTAACATGCGAAAGCACCGGTGTCTCATCATCACTATAATGAAAAGATACATCCTCATAAGACACATGTCCTTTTACTTCTTCCAATGTCCTTGCATCCGGTGCATCCACAATCTCCGGCTCTGTCTCCACCACATCCAGAAATCTCCGGAATCCAGACAGACCCTTTTGCATCATTTCCGTAAGTTCTACCAATATCTGGACCGGGCTGATAAAGATACCGATGTAAAGTGCATACATCGCAAGATCCGCTGCCTCCATCTTCCCATGTGCGATCAGCCAGCCGCCGAATACCAGTGTGACCAGATACATCATCCCCTGAAAGAACAGATTACCACTCATAAAACTTCCCATACATTTATAATTGGCATCCTTGGAACGCAGAAATCCCTGATTGCTTTTTTTAAACTTCTCCCGTTCAATCTCTTCATTTGCAAAAGACTGTACGACACGGATTCCTGCCAGTGTATCCTGAAGGCTGGAATTAACATCTCCAATCTTACGCCGGTTATCCATGAATGTTGCCTGCATCTTCTTATTCTGTCCATATGAAAAGAACAACATAACCCCAACCAGAACCACAAGCGGTATTGCAAGTCTCCAGTTGATCAGAAACAGAAAAATGAATGAACCAATAATTTTGATCAGGGAAATGAATAAGTTCTCCGGTCCATGATGTGCAAATTCCGAGATATCAAAAAGATCCGATACAAGCTTACTCATCATCTGCCCGGAGTTATTCTGATCATAATATGAAAATGATAATTTCTCATAATGGTCAAAAAGCTGCTGTCTCATGTCCCGTTCCATATTCGCTCCCATCATATGTCCCTGATAGGTGACATAATATTTGCAGAGACTCTGCACAATGTACATAACAAAAAGAGAGACTGCGATCACAGGGAGGGCATGAAGAATCATATCCTTGTCCTGTGTAAAGAGTGTTTTTGTCATCGTACGAAGGATCTGGGGATAGGCAAGATCCACCAGACTGATAATGGCGGCGCACAGAAGATCCAGAAAAAACACGGTTTTATAAGGTCCGTAGTAACGGATAAATTTTTTAAGCGTGTACATAATTACCTCTTATCCTTTCATTTTAGTCATACCTATTATAGACGCTATCTTCACGAAATACAATCGGAAAATAGACTCTTCCAGGTACTGAAGCGAGCCTAAAACAAAAAGAGGCATTCTCCCTACGGATGCAGTTTCGATACGGACAGTTCCAGGGTCACATCATAAGTGCCCGACTCCCTTTTCTCAAAAATCAGTTCTCCTCCGTGAGCCCTTACAATCTGTCTGGCAAGCCTTAATCCCATAATATGGACTTTATCTGTCTGGTTGTCCATGTTCTGCACCACAAGTTCCGGGACTCCTTTTCCCGTATCTTTTACAAAAATGTATATTTTTTCATTTTTTTCGTACAGCCTTACCATAACCTGGCACCCTCCCGGATTATGCCTTACACTGTTTCCGATCAGATTCCTCAACGCACGTTTGAGCAGACCGCTGTCTGCAAAAATACGGACCTTCTCCATATCTGCAGGAATCAAAAGCTCCACATCCACCTCCGGTTCCTG
>ERZ827037.2991-NODE-2991-length-12224-cov-6.231408_pt1 | contig 12224 bp, 10 predicted proteins | sample MGYA00519924_ERZ827037 | MGnify/ENA primary metagenome ERZ827037 (study PRJEB31778, sample SAMEA3449250) | human gut metagenome | biome: human gut; feature: human-associated habitat; material: faeces | place: United Kingdom | collected 2010/2012 ...
GAAAGTATATCTTTCAATATTGTTTTTATCTTGACATATCACCGCTGGACTTTTGCTTTTGGACATTATGTCCAGAAGTTCCTGTCACCCATTTCCATACATATCTTTTTGCACTTCCTGCTGATAGTAGTAATTCATAGTACTTGGCGCATAGTAAAGTGTAGTAAGCAAATAAGCTCGTATATTATGAATCTGTGAGGATACTTTCTTCATGCTTTCCAAGATATATTCAATATGAGGTTGCTTTATCTTTAAAAATTTAGATTTTACAAGTTCATATGGAATTTTATCTCCACCAATGATAATAAACTTTCTTTTTACACAAACTACATCGCAAATCAGCTGATATAACTCATCTATAAGTTCACTTTCTCCGATATTTCCATGTTTTTTATAGTAATCATATTCAATATTATCTTTGATTAGAGCCATATAGCAATCAATCCCATCAACCTCTGATAGATTGATGGGATTGTTATGATTCCTTTCTGTATAACTGAACTCATTATAATTAAAATCTTTGTTATAATTTCCTTCTATTTTTCCGAAGTCCAAACTTCCGTTTTCCAGGACTCCTGACTGCTGTTTTTCCGAAGGCAAGACTTCGGTTTTCCCGAACTCTGGACTTCTGACACTTAACTTCTCAGACTTCGGTTCTTCCGAACTCTGGATTTCATTCACAATTTTAATACTATCTTCTTCCTTCTCCGCCTCAGTTTTCTTCTCTACTACTAAGCTTGCGAAGTTCTTTACAAAAATAATAGAGGGCTTGCCCAGCCCTCTTTTCTTTCGATCAAGCCGATACCTTTTACAGTATCCAACTCTGCCAATATTTTTACGCCTTTATCTTTTCCACAATTTAAGTCCTCCATGATATTTTCCAGCGTATAAATGATATAGACTCTATTTTCTTCGTCCAGCCATCCATTTTTCATGGACAAGGACATTCTGTCCAACATCAATCCGTAAAGCAACTTTGCATCCGTTGACACCTGTTTGAATCTAGAATCTTGTATCAAAACACGAGGTATTCTGAAAAATGAAAATTGCTCTGCCTCTGTTCCATAGTAATAGTCAAATACTTCTTCCTTGCCCAACCTCTCCGCCTCCTGTTCGCTGCTGCCATTCCTCCAAAAGTTGAAAAATGACTTTTTCCATATCCTCATTGCTGTATGAAGACGGAAAATATGATTTCAGCCTGTTCCTATTGATCGAGAGTGCATCCGATTTTTTCTTTTGACTATCTAATAAAAATTCTTTTGCCTTCTCTTGCGTCAATGTTCCGTTCTGCGCACACTCTTTACACAATTTTGCTGCTTTTGTACTGATTTGTACCTTTTCGTCAACTATGATATCCAATATCCAGTCCTGCTCTTCCTGATTTAGAAATGAAAGGGCAATTCCTTGGACAATACCCATTTTTTTGCGATCCAACAATTCCAATAAATCATCACTCAATCTGGAAAGCCAAATATATCGCTGTACCGTCTTCCCGCTTTCACCAAAAGCCTCTCCCATCTGTTCCAGCGTATGTAAACCATTTTGTACCCCTTGATGCTTCAATGCCTCATATTTCATTTTATAGGCTTTTGCTTTCTGACTGGGAAGAATATTTCTACGATAAATATTAGAATCCACCATCAATATCGTTGCTTCATCATCACCGCAATCTGTTACTACTGCCGGAATGACATTTTGTCCAATTGCTTTACAGGCTGATGTTCTTTTATGCCCGGATATGATTTCATATCCACCTTGTGTTCTCTTTCGAACCAAAATTGGTTCCAGGACTCCATACTTTTTTACGCTTTCCATCAGTTCCTGCATCTCTGCATCCATCTCAAATCGAAAAGGGTGGTCTGGAAATTCGTGTAGCTCCGAAACATCTATTTCTATAACACTTTTCCCTTGTTGTTCCGCATCATTTGTACCAAACAAATCATCATAGCTTGTCAGTTTAATATTGCTTACACCATTTTTCACTTCCTATTACCTCCTCTGTCAGTGTCTGATAGGCTTGTGCAACTTTTCCTTTTGGATCATGACGAAAAATACTTATTCCTTGTGTAGAAGCCTCCTGTGCTCTTACAGACATCGGAATATGATTTTCAAAAATTTTTATATTTCTTCCATAAGCTTCTCGCAGCATTGTTGTAATATCCTTCGCATAATTCGTTCTGCCATCCACCATTGTAATCAAAATACCTTCTATTTCAATTTTAGGATTTAAGTGTCGTTTTACCTTTGAAATGGTTTTGATTAACTGTTCCAAGCCTTTTACAGGTAAATAAGCCGCCTGCACAGGTATCATAACGCTATCTGCACAGGAAAGTACATTTATCGTTAATGTACTAAGTGAAGGCATACAATCAATGATAATATAGTCATACTTATCTTTTATCAGTGATACATACTGCTTTAAAATCTGTTCCCTGCTCATAACATTAACTAAACAGATTTCTAGACCAGAAAGCTCGATATTGCCAGGTACAACATCAATACCTTCCTCATGATGTAAAATTCCTTCTGTTGGCATAATTTCTTCTTCCTTGATTACTTTTCTAAGAATTGTTGCCAGAGATACTTCCAGCTGATCTGGCTGCGGATAACCCATACTGATTGTCAAGCTGCCTTGTGGATCGGCATCAATTAAAAGCACCTTCTTTCCTTCCTTTGCCAAACAAATGCCTAAATTAGCACAGGTAGTTGTTTTTCCTACGCCGCCTTTCTGATTTGCAACTGCAATAATCTTTCCCATAAAAATCCTCCTTTTTCCATTGTTTTCTATATTTTTATATTGTTAAAGCGATAGAATCACAACAATATTGGAATAAAAAAAGTGCTATCCATTATTTCGCTCGGACAGCACTTTTTCTATTCCAATATTCACTTTTTTCTTCTTTCCTGCACTTTTAATCTATAATACATTTCCAGTGCTTCCATAATTGTTTTTTCCATAGTCTTTTGTGAAGTTCCTGGAGAAAAATATTTTTGTATCTTTTCCACAGGCACTTTCAGCTGCTCTTTCTGATTACCTTTTTGTTCAGACAATATCTTTTCTATAGTAAATAAACATATTGTCTGTTCTTCTTCCAGCTTTCGCAGTTGAATCGCCTGTGCATGGCTTGGTGTGCAATCAAATTCCGCCATCACTTCCAACAATATCTCTTGGCTTTCCGAAGATAAGTAAGAAAGTTCCACAGCAGGACGCAGAGCTATTTTTTTCATATCCACCATATCTAATAATGGTTTTATTAAGTATGTTAGACGGATATATCTTCGAACCTGATCCTGACTTTCTCCTACCTGTTCTCCAATCAACTGTCTCGAAGTTTTCTTCTGAAAATTATGTGCCAGTGGCACAACATTATTCTTTCTTGGTCTGCCACCTTTTCTTTTGATCGCATCCATTCGCATTTTATATGCAAATGCTTTTTCCGATGGCAATATGTTTTCTCTTTGGATATTTGAATCAACCATCATAATAACTGCATCTTCATCGCTTAACTCCATGATAAGACAGGGAACTGTGTATTGTCCTGCTAATATAGAAGCTGCTTTTCTTCTATGTCCTGCCACCATCTGATACTGGTTGTCCACGCTTCTGACAAGCAAAGGTACCAGAATCCCATACTTTTTAATACTTTCGGAAAGTTCCATTAAGCTTTCATCTTCTATTACATGATATGGGTGATTTGGAAAATCAGAAATTTCATCTACATCCAAATAATAGATTCTCCTATTTTCATCATTCGTAACATATGTGCTGTAAACACTTATTTCTTCCATGACTAACACTCCTCGTCATTTCTAATGCTTTACATTACACATAGTACATTATGAACTAAGAATTCCATATCGTTATATTGCATCTTTCGACACGAATCTTGGTCACTTAAACCTGTTTTCCACTCAGTATTATCTGTTCCATTCCATCCAATAAATAACTATATATAGTATATGTTATTATAAATAATCATATATTTTGTTGTTATTGTTCTTCTCCCTGTTCTAAGAAACGAAATATTCTACCGCATTTTCCGGGAAAAATTCCTTCAATTCATTATAAAGCTGGGCTGCCAATGTTTTATTATGGGCAATGACCAGCGTAGGTTTCTGTATTTTTTCAATGACGTTTGCCATGGTAAAGGTTTTCCCGGAACCCGTTACCCCCACCAAAGTCTGAAATTTCAATCCATTCTGAAATCCATCGGCGATTTTTTCGATTGCCTGTGGCTGGTCACCAGTAGGCTGAAATTTGGAATGTATTTTAAATGGTTTGTCCATGACACACCTCCGTTTACACAAATCATTCTCATGCAGTCAAGCCTCTGACTGCAAAGCACCATATAAACATCCATTTTGTTTCTATGTGCTCATCGACTACCAAAAAGTATATCACAGTTAAATACTAAAGTATAGGGGAACAGCGAAAATATACAAACATTTGTTCTATTTTTTTCGTTATGGAATGTCGTAAAACTGTCGGATATGCTCTGCAATCTGCATCAACTGCTCATGGTCAGCAATTCGATCTCGTTTTTCCTTACCTTTTAATATACCCTCTTTTCTCCATTTTTTCAGTACGTAACAAAGGCTGCGGCGGCTGATGCCGATTTCTTCGCAAATTTCATCCAGCGTATAGCTTTGCAGTCTTGCAGGATGCATCAGACAATACATCGCCGTATTTTCTTCTGCTGTAAAAAGCGTCAGACTAAAGACTTTCCGATACATCTGATAGGTACGGCTGCTGGTACTGCGGTAAAATTCCAGGGCAAACGCCGGATTTTCCATGAGCTGGCAGAAAAGCTGATCTGGAAATTCCAGATAAACACAAGGAGTTTCCGCAATGATATTGGCATCGAAGCTATAACCACGCATACGGCTGATATGACCGGAAAAGCTGCCCACACCAATTTCATCCAGTAAAATACGTATGCCGCGATAAGTCAGGCTGACAACTTTCACAGACCCTTGCAAAATATAAACAATGCGATATCCCTCATCGGCTGCATTGGAAATACATGTCTTGGCAGGAACTTCATGAATGGTGATCTGACTTGTTTCCAGATAAGGTCGAATCATGGGGTATATATCCAATTTTCCTACAAAATCCTGCCAGTTCGCCCAGATTCTCTCATGCATATACAAATTCTTCCTTTCATATGTTTTTGATTTTGTGAATAGTTTATCATATTTTTCCAAATAGTACAAATTGCACTTAACGAAAGCATGTATGCCTGCCATAATAAAACCATCATCATTCACAGAAAGGCAGGTTGAAAAAGTTTGGAAAGTAATGAGATGAAATTACAAGAAATCCTCAAAGCAAGAGGTATCACTGATGAACAGTTAAAGGAAGTGCAGGAGCAGGATATTCCCGCTGCCGCTGAGAGCTTCCAGCGTATCATGGACATCTATTATCTGCTGAAAGTAACCGCAGATATGGAAAGTGCCTACTGGTACAACCGTGTATGGTGGGAAAATGACGGCGATCTGTTGGAAGTACGCCGTGCAAAAGCCGTTGCCGCTTCTCTGGCACACAGCACACCTACCATTTTGCCTTATGAAAAACTTGTCATGAACAAGACAAAACATCTGCGTGGTGCCTTCCCCTTCCCTTGGGTTTGTGCTAGCTTCTTCAATTCCCTTGCGGAATCCCTCATGGAAGAAGCAGAAGCGCCTGCTGAAAACGAAGCTGACTCCGTTTCTGTTGTTGGTGCCGGCGGCGGCAACGTTACAGAAAGCTATGGCGAAGTCATCTCCATTGCGAAAAAATTTGGTATGCGGAAAGAAGACATTCCGGTTCTGGTAAAAGTATCCAAATACTGGGACGGCATTTCCGTAGAAGATATTTCCACAAAATATGCAAAAACACTTCCCGGCTTTGAACAGTTCCAGAACATTATGGACAGCGTTCTGGTTATGTTCGACTCCTTCGCAATTCCGCAGGGTCGTGAAGTTATGAACTATTACATGCCTTTGCAGTACGGCTTTGACGGCATTCTGGAACTGTGCGATGAAAAAATCGCAGAAACCATGGGCGAAGCTGGCGGCGACGGCGTTCTGGGCATGAGCCGCGGCTACTACTATGCTGCCATGAAAGAAATCGTCAAAGGTCTGAGCCAGTGGTGCGAAAACTACGCACGCAAAGCAGAAGATCTGGCTTCTCGTGAACCAGACGAAGCATACAAAAAGAACTATCTGGAAATCGCACAGGTAATGCACAACATCGCTCACAAACGTCCTTCTACATTCCGCGAAGCACTGCAGATGACACTGTGTCTGCATCTGGGCGTTGTAAACGAAGACCCTCAGTCTGGTCAGTCCATCGGACGTCTGGGTCAGGTACTGCAGCCCTTCTATGAAAAAGACATTGCTGACGGCACCACCACAGAAGAAGAAGTTGTGGAACTGCTGGAACTGTACCGCATCAAAATCACATGTATCGAATGTTTTGCTTCTGCTGGCGTATCCGGCGGCGTTCTTTCCGGCAACACATTCAACAACCTGTCTTTGGGCGGTCAGAACTACGACGGTCTGTCTGCGGTTACACCTTTGGAATACCTCATCATCGAAGCAGGTATGCGTGCGCAGACACCTCAGCCTACCCTTTCCATCCTTTACGATGAAAAGCTGCCTGAGGACTTCCTTATGAAAGCTGCCGCTTGTACAAAACTGGGCATGGGCTATCCTGCATGGATGAACAATCAGGTGGGCATGAACTTCATGCTCCGTCAGTACGGTCCCGAAGGTATGGATCTGTATGATGCCCGTGCATGGTGTCTGGGCGGCTGTCTGGAATCTGCACCCGGCTGCTTCCTGCCTCTGGAATACAACGGCAAAGTGACCATGATCCCCGGCGGCGCTTCCCCTACTTGCGGCACCGGTATCCACTTCACAGGTCTGCCGAAGGTTCTGGAACTGGTACTGACAAACGGCGTAGACAAACGTACCGGAAAACAGGTATTCCCTCCTCATAACAAGAAACTGGAAACATTTGATGAACTGCTGGATCAGTGGAAAGAATATCTGGACATCAGCAACCGCATTGTAAACAAAGTCAACAACATTCAGATGGACGTATGGCGCAAATACAACATGCCTGCCGTAAACTCCCTGCTGAAACCAGACTGCTTCAAGAAAGGTCAGCACATCGGCAACTGTGGCGCTCGTTATAACGCCTGCATCAACTTTGAATCCTGCGGTACCATCACATTCATCAACTCTCTGGCGTCTTTGAAGAAAAACGTATACGACACCAAGAAATATACATTGGAAGAAATGACCGACGCAATGCTGCATAACTTCGGTTTCCGCACCGCTTATGACACCGGCGTATTCTCTCCCGATTATCGCGAAAGCACAGACGACGCTCAGAAATACGCTGAAATCTTTGCAGACTGCATCAACGCACCGAAATACGGCAACGCAGATCCTTATGCAGACCAGCTGCTGCGGGATTACCACATGTACCTGCTGCATTATCTGCCTACACCGGAGTCCTTCTTTGGCAAACCGGAATATCTCTGCCAGATTTCCGTTTCCACCCATGGTCCTCAGGGCTTCATCACACTGGCAACAGCCGATGGTCGCTTAGCAGGCACCACATACTCCGACGGTTCCGTATCTGCCGCTCCCGGCACAGACAAAAACGGCGTTTATGCCCTCTTTGAATCTGCAACCGTTTACGATCACTCTCAGAACCAGAATGCACAGATGAACCTGAAACTGTATCCTTCTTCTGTTCAGGGCGTACAGGGCACCAGAAAACTGCTGGAACTGGTTCGTACTTATATGCGTAAAGGCGGTTTCCACGTACAGTTCAACGTGGTAAGCTCCGACACATTGAAAGAAGCGCAGAAAACACCTGACCAGTATCGTGACCTGATGGTTCGTGTAGCTGGCTTTACACAGTACTGGTGCGAAATCGGCAAACCCATCCAGGATGAGGTTATCTATCGTACCGAATATGAAGAAGTTTAAGTGGAGGCGTGAAACCATGAAACATGTAGAATGCATTAACTATATCAACTTAGACTGTGAGAAAGGCATGTGTGCCCTTTCCAAACAGATCGTTCCCATTGACGGCAACGGCAGCGATGCCTGCGGTCATTTCCAGCCAGCGCCCGTATGCGGCAACTGTGCATGCTTCGCAGATGCAGACAAACACGGTATCGGCACATGCAAAGGCTTTGAAAAAGGAAACTGGACTTATGCGAAATGTGGTGCTTTCTGCTGCGAGCACTACAAAGCAGCACGGGGGTAAGCCTATGGATGCACGCGGACATATTTTCGATATTCAGTCCTTTTCTGTCCATGACGGACCCGGCTGCCGCACCACAGTATTTATGACAGGCTGTCCTTTGCAGTGCCGTTGGTGCGCAAACCCGGAAAGCTGGATTTACGGCAAGCATCTGATGTTTGCCCAGGCATCCTGCAAATGGGACAAAGGCTGTGACGTATGTCTTTCCGTCTGTCCTACAGGCGCCATCACCATGGAGCCAGGACAGCCCCCTCAGGTAGACTGGAACAAGTGTAAGGATTGTCACGACTTTCCCTGCACCTCCATCTGCCCCAACCGGGCACTGAAACAGTGTGTGCGGGAATATACCAGCGATGAACTCCTGCAAATCCTCCGCAGGGATTTCAGCAGCTGGGGCAGCAACGGTGGCGTCACATTCAGCGGCGGCGACCCCATCACACAGCATGATTTCCTCATAGAAGTCCTAAAGGGCTGTCAGAAGCTGGGCATCCATACTGCCATTGAAACCAGCGCGCATTTTCCCAGAGAAAAATTTCTGGATGTAATGCAGTACATCGACTTTGCCTTTATTGATGTAAAAAACATGGACAGTGAGGCACACAAAGCCGGAACAAGCGTAGGCAATGAACTGATTCTGGACAACATCTGCGCCCTGAAACAAAGCGGCTGGAAAGGTCGTCTGGTGCTGCGTCAGCCTACCATCTGCGGCTACAATGACAGCGAAGAAAACGCAAAAAAACTCATTTCCTTTATGAAGGAAAATGATCTCTTTGAAATCAACCTGCTGAAATTCCATCGTTTGGGTCAAACCAAATGGGAACAGCTGGGCAAAACATATGATTATGCTACTGGCGGCGAAATGACAGACGAAGCCATGACTGCATTACAGAGCCTTTATCTGGATGCGGGCATCGCCTGCTACATTGGGCATCATACCTCTTTCTGATGTCCACTTTCCATAAACTTTCATGCCGTAACGCTGCATAAGCAGTATACAGAACAGGCAAGTGTCTTTCCAATCAAATGGACGGGACACTTGCCTTTCTGTTTTTTGCGGGTGGAATAAAGTCTTGTCCAAACAGCTGTACACAACGGTATACGTGGAAAAGAGATTGTTCCATCTCCTCTTTGGAAAACATTTTTTTCCATTTTTATAGATACTCTCCAATGATTTTTCATTTCCGGCTTTTTTCATGGTTTCTTTTTGGGCAAGATTTCCCCCACCTTTTCAAATCGTCGTCATTTTTCCCGAACATTATTTCTTTTGGACTTTCTTTCACCGCAAATTTTCATTGGAAATCGGTTTTTATGTGAAATCTTCCAGTGCTGTTTTTGTTGTATTCCATCGTTTTTTCGTATAAAATAGAAATGATGGCATGCACAGCATGCCTTATCAATTTTGGAGCAACAAGAGATACCATCATTTTTTAGAATCATAAGGAGGAACCATCATGGGCGGTTTTTTTGGCGTAACTTCCAAGCAGGATTGCGTACTTGATATCTTTTTCGGGGTGGACTATCATTCTCATCTGGGCACACGCAGAGGCGGTATGGTCATCCACAGCCGGGAAAAAGGCTTCCAACGCCAGATTCACAACATTGAAAACACACCTTTTCGTACCAAATTTGAAAAAGATCTGATCGATTTTCAGGGTCATTCCGGCATCGGCTGCATCAGCGACTCCGATCCTCAGCCCCTTCTGGTACGTTCTCATCTGGGCTTATATGCCATCACAACAGTCGGTGTCATCAACAACGCTGATGAGCTCATCAAAAACTACTTCTCTGACCATGGACACCAGTTTATGGCAATGAGCTCCGGCAAAGTCAATGCCACAGAACTCATCGCCGCACTGATCAACCAGAAAGACGATCTGGTTTCCGGTATCCTCCATGCACAGGAACAGATTGACGGTTCCGCAACCATTCTGATTCTGACAGAAGATGATTCCATCATCGCTGCCAGAGATAAAATGGGCAGACTGCCTGTTCTTATCGGCAAAGACCACGAAGGCTACTGTGTTTCCTTCGAATCCTTTGCCTACACCAAACTGGGCTATGAAAACGTATATGAACTTGGTCCCCGTGAAATCGTTAAGATCACACCTGACGGCTATGAAACACTGAATCCTGCCGGCAAGGATATGAAGATCTGTGCGTTCCTGTTCAGCTACTATGGCTACCCCAACTCCAACTACGAAGGCATCAATGTCGAAGTGATGCGTTACAAAAACGGGGAAATCATGGCAGCAAACGAAAAGAAAAACGGCACACTGCCTGATGTAGACTACGTTGCAGGCGTGCCCGACTCCGGTATCCCCCATGCCATTGGTTATTCCAAAGAAAGCGGCAAAGCTTTTGCCCGTCCTTTTGTAAAATATACACCCACCTGGCCTCGTTCTTTCATGCCTGCCAACCAGAAAGTTCGTAATCAGGTAGCAAAAATGAAACAGATTCCCGTTCCCGAACTGATTGAAGGGAAAAAGCTGCTGTTTGTGGACGACTCCATCGTTCGTGGTACACAGCTGAGAGAAACTGTTGAATTCCTCTATCGTTCTCACGCAGCAGAGGTACATATGCGTTCCGCATGTCCTCCCATCATGTATAGCTGCAAATATCTGAATTTCTCCAGCAACGGCTCCGATATGGATCTGCTGGCACGCCGCGTTGTACAGGAACTGGAAGGCGACGAAGGTCATAAACATCTGGATGAATACGCAGACGCTTCCACAGAAAGAGGCAAATGCATGCTCCGCTCCATCTGTGAAAAACTGGGCTTTGACTCCCTGGGTTATCAGTCCCTGGACGGTCTGCTGGATGCCATCGGCATTGACCGTGACAAAGTCTGCACCTATTGCTGGAACGGCAAAGGCTGATATTTCATACTGTCGCAGGAAATCTCCTGCGGCAGTTTTTTTCCGTTTTTTTCCCAATCCCTTGTTATTTTCTTTCTACTTTGTTACCATAAAAGAAAATACAACTGTCATAAAGGAGGTTTTTTCTATGGCTGCAAAAGTATACTTTTCCCGTGAAATCACACCGGAAAAAGTCCTGGAATTATATAAAATGGCTGACAAAGAACTCACTGGCAATATTGCCATCAAGCTTCACTCTGGTGAAGAAGGCAACCAAAATTTCCTGAAACCTGATTTCTGGAAGCCTGTGATCGACTTTGTAGGCGGCACCGTTGTGGAATGCAATACCGCTTATGAAGGCGAACGGAACACCACTGAAAAACACAAAGCGCTGCTGACTCGTCATGGATGGGATGCCTACTTTAAAGTAGACCTGATGGACGCAGAAGGTCCTGATATGGTGCTGGAAATCCCTAAGGGCAAACAGATTCAGAAAAACTATGTAGGCAAGCATCTTGCAGACTATGATTCCATGCTGGTACTCTCCCACTTCAAAGGGCACCCCATGGGCGGCTACGGCGGCGCATTGAAGCAGCTTTCCATCGGTGTGGCATCTTCCTTTGGCAAAGCCTATATCCACGGCGCAGGGGAACCAGAAAAGATCTGGACAGCAGACCATGATGCATTTCTGGAATCCATGGCAGACGCAGCATCTTCCGTTGTGGAATACTTCAAAGGCAATGTAATCTACGTCAATGTCATGAAAAACATGTCTGTGGACTGCGACTGCTGTGCGGTTGCTGAAGACCCTTGTATGAAGGATATTGGCATTCTGGTATCCTTAGACCCTATTGCCATTGACCAGGCTTGTCTGGACTTGGTTTATGCCGCTGATGACCCCGGTCGTGACCACCTCATTGAACGTATCGAAAGCCGCAATGGCGTTCATACCATCGAAGCCGCTGCCGCTTTGGGCTTTGGTTCCAGAGAATACGATCTGGTAGAAGTATAAACATTTTCTCAAAAACAAAAGAGCCGACTCTTCGGCTCTTTTTAGTACCATATAAGTGTAAGAGATAAAGCATATCATTTGTGCTTTACCC